>Ga0181612_109806_pt1 | contig 13286 bp, 9 predicted proteins | sample HoacroProtozoa21_FD_119630 | JGI IMG/M metagenome (GOLD analysis project Ga0181612, IMG submission 119630) | Hoatzin crop microbial communities from Cojedes, Venezuel. Combined Assembly of Gp0051906, Gp0051904, Gp0051908
AAGGAGTTGAAGAAGACGTGCTGCATCAGTCTTGCACTGCCTTCCCAGGGGAAAGTTTGAGATAGGATTTAATAGCTTTTCCCCCCCAGTTCTAATTTCCATTAAGTGGAAGGTTTTGTGCCTGCCAAAACCAGAAGGCAAGGATTCTTTGAAACGCTTGGCTAAACTCTCTTGCTTGCACCAGCAGAAGCATGGATTTAATTCCACAGCAATCACTGGAGCTCACCCAGGGCCACTGGTGTTTGGGGCAGGAGCTTGCCTGATGTCCTCGCCATATCCCCTGCTCCAGCCTTCACACAGATGCTGCTCATGTCTGTCCAGTGCTCAGAGTAGCTGCCCCGTCACCCCGGGAAAGTCGGTCCCTGTCTCTGCCATGGTACGGTGCAAGGTGGCTTTCTTGGGGTTTTACTCTTTCTAAACGAACTAGCTGCTGGCCACTGAAACTGGCTTTTTAGAGTCACTAAATTGCAGTTGCTTGGCATTGTGTGCCCAGACAAGCAAGGAAAAAAGGAAAGGGAGCAAGAGATCTGTGCGCACAGTGTGCAGGTCAACAGTGGTTTATTAAGTCCCATTAACCATATGGTCACGATTATAATAAAAGTCTGAGTTATGGCCAGTGACATGTGTAAACCACCCCCCCTCCTCAAAACCCAGTATATATATGATGGGTGTAGATTCAATGTGAGCATAGACCTATATCACAAGTTTTTTTAACCCTTTCTGATCCCCAGGGAAAAGGAATAAAGACATGAATGCAGCCTGGCTGTGTCTCATAACCATGCAGCTCAGCAAAGCCTCTCAAAAGATGTAGCCTCTTCTGCTGCTGCTCTCCTTTCCTTCAAGGGCTTGCTGCAACTGCTCAGGTTGGCAGACTGCTCTTACACCTCCAGACCCCAGTAATTAGGATACTTTTCCATATACCAGCAGTGGGCCCAGCTGCTGCTCCCTCTCCATCTCCCTTGCAATGAATCTTCGTGGCTCCCGCGGGCTCCCCCTGAGCTGGGTGGGTGTAATTCAGTGCAGAATTTGGCCCTGCATATTTCTGAGCAGTTGTGTAATGGGCCAGCTCTGGACTGAAACACCTGCAGGCTGACCCTTGCAAGCGAGAAAATCTTCCTAACGCTGTGAATACCTCACATTTCTTTAGTACCACACACGGAAAGTGCTCACAGTACTCTGCTGGCGTGTAATGATTTGACATGTGAGATTCAAAGGCTCTTCAGCTATTTCAGTGGTCAAAGAGCCAAGGTGAAAAGAGTCACAGGCTAACATCAGTGATGACATTGGTGATGGAGCTAGAAAGAAAATTCAGAGAGCATGAGTAGGAAGAAGCAGCAAAACTTTCTGAAGTATTTTCCTGGTCAAGCCAGACAAGGCAACAAACAGTGAAAAGGAATATGTAATTTTAAAAATTCTTTCCATTTTAATCACTGTGGGAGTTCTTCACCCCTGGAAGGAAATTTAAATGTGTGAATTTTTACTTTGGCAATGTTCCTTTGAAACAGAAAGACTTGACCTGGCTGTGAAGGGCAGTGGCCCCTCCCAGGTTGCCTCTTCTGCTGTGCAATGTGGCTGCAAGCAGCGGGGCTGCGGCTCCTCCGGCTGCCTTGCCAGTGGGCTGGGGGCAAGCTGGGCCACGGTCACAGGCAAGGGAGCTGGAGAAGCTGTGCGGAGGCCGGGACCCCTGCTCAGAGCCCATGGTCAGCCCATCACCGGTCCCTGCGGCTGCTGCTGCCTTGCCACTGCCTCTCCCGGCCTGCAGCCGAGCCCTCCGGAGAGGCAGTGGTACTGGCAACTCTGCCGTGCTGACTCTGGCTGCTTGACTTGTGGAATCACTGCAACACGATTCACACCCTGTCCTGTCTTTCCAAGTGATTAATCTGCTGGTGAGGCTCTCTTCTCTCAGTGCTCCTTGCTTCGCCTGTGTGTTAGCATCTCCTCCTCCCACCTGAACACACACCAGGCATATCTCCAGCTCTTGTAAATTGGGGCAGGTCTGGTGACATCTTGCCCCAGCAGAGATTTTGGCCTGTTGGTCTTTCTTTGACCATGAACAATGATATTATAAAAGATATCTCCATTTCCTGGCTCTGAGGAGAATAAAAATGCAGCTCTTCATGGTTTGGATACATCACTGCTAAGGCATGGAGAGACTCCTCGCTCCTTGGCCCTGTTACCGGGTTGACCTGAAAAGCGACAGAATTAGTGCCCTGCTCTACATCAGGAGCGGGGCTGGTGGCAGAGAGCAAGTGGGTGCAGTGAGGCATGGGCCGGCGTGGCAGGCAGGGGAGCAGTAGCTGGGGTGACTGTTGAGGAAGACCTGGAATTTGGGAAAGATTATATATCTGCATGCAGCAGTGGCCAACAGGCAAAGCCCACTAGGGACGATGCCTGATCTCCCCTCAGGCATCTCGGCAGCCTGCAAAGCAAACACCACGGCCAAGCAATTTCCAACACACCTTCATCATGCCTAAACCAGATACACATCCATCCTTCTTCCCAGTGCAGCCGCACATCCAGCCTCAGCCCAAAGTCACACAAAACTCAGCTGCTAGCACTTACGTGAGCACCCTCTTCTGACAGCCCCCCCACCCCTGTCCATCCCCTCCCTTCAGCAGCTTCCTAAAGCTCCATCCTGAGGAGTGATTTGCCCTGGGGACTTCAGTTCTGCTGGAGAAAAGGCCCCGGTCAGCAGCTCAACTTGCCTTTCCATCATTGGGAGCTGGAGAGTTTCAGACAGCAAAGGCTAGGACATAAATAAAAATTTGGTCGAGACAGCATTGGAAAGTGCCGGATGTGCAAAGAAATGACCTAGAAGGTAAAAGTCAAAGATAAATAAGAACAGTCCATGTAAACTGTGTGCTCATCTTAACAATAAACAGAGCGGCTGCTGTGGAGAAACTTGAAAGGGCTCCACTCTGCAAAGATGAATGGTTTGCTGAGCTGCTCCGGGCTCCGTTCGAGGGGCTTCGGCATGAGTAATTGGGTGTGAGAAGTGCTTGCTCACCAGGGCTGGAGCAGGCGAGCTCTGAGGAGGGGGAACGCATAATGATCGCTGGGGTTATTTATTGTTTCGTTTGCTCGTTAGCTTGGCATCACCTTAAGTCTCCAGCTGCAGCACATGACGGCTTTGAACTGGCGCCCTGGGTGTTGCGGCCACTGTGACATGCAGTTTTGATGTGTGCCCTGCAGCTCCCATAGGATTTCCGCTCTCTGCTCCGCTCAGCCCCGCCGTCCAGCCGGGGATAAATCACCCTCCCCTCCCCAGAACTGCTCAGGGGTTTATTGGTATTATCTATCATTGTAGAGTCCTTGTCTGGACGCGTGCAAGCTTACTGTCTCTCAACAGTGAGGGCAGGATTTCACTGTGCTGGGAGAGCTAAAACATGGGGAGCTAAAGCCTTGTGGGCTTCCCCGGGCTTGCTATTCATCACAGGCAGTGTGCGAAACTGGAGACGGGCCGTGGGATGTAGCATGGTCGGCTCTTGCTGCAGGCTCTTGCAGCCAGCCTGTGCACCACCACTCCCCGAGAGCCGGGACAGCAGTGGGGTCATCCCCATGCTCTGTGGCTCTTGGCCAGAGGCCGGCTGAACTTGCACTCCTTTTATCTCCTCAGAAGCGGAAATCTTCCTTGCTGGCACTGCCTGGCCTTAGCGGCACTGGGGAGGGCGCAATGTTGGAAGACAAGCCCACGGAGAAAAGAGGAACTTGCAGAGAAATTATCAGTTCAGGTACACCAGCATCCGTCCAAAACTGCTGGAGAAATGCCAATCCACTCCTTGCAAATGTAACCTGTAACAGAGGATTTCGTCCAACACATTATGGACTTCTTCAGCAGGCCATCTGCACAAAGGGAGACTGTCATTCAACATCTTGTGCCGTTAGCCACTTTCGGTCCTTTCATTAGGCACCAATAATTCCCTAACCTAAAGAAAGCCTGAATTGCAACTGACAGACAGAGACCATAGTCTTCCTTAAGCCACACCTATGTCACCCATGATCATGGCAATGGGTCACGTGACTGCCATGATAAAATACAAGCTCAGCAAAACTGCACTGGCAGGAGGATGCCAAGAAAACACCGCTGTGACTTGAGAAAGGTGAATAAGATCCCAAACTGCATTGCAGTAGCATTTATACCATCCTTGTTCTTCTCCTAGCAGATCTAGTCTGCTTGACTTTCCCTCATTTTTTATTAAGTAGTGTTTGGCCATGTTCTGTGTTAACGGGTTGCTAGAGCATGCTGCTCAGGGTGAGCACTGGGAATGTACCTACCAGCAGGAATGGGCACGTCATCGAACTTGTGGGTAGACAGATGCATTGCCCGACCTCCTATATTCTAGTAATGGGTATAAAATAATGGAATGAGAAGTCAGGGATAAAAAAAACCATGGGAACTCCTCTCTTGCTCCTTTCACAAAAAATAGCTAGTTAGCAAAAGCCAGTGCAAACAACTAAACATTTCAACACACAGTAAAAGGCAGCAGGCTTTTAGTTCTGCTGGGAGGAACCTCGAAAGTCCTCTGCTGAGAAATTAATGTGATCAGACATGGAAAACCGGACAGCAGAGGCAAGAGGCTTTTAGAAGCTCCTAGGTGTTGGGAGCGAGCTCATGTCCTTAGATTACATCCAACACAAGAGACCTAACACAGAGAACAGCAATAAGGACTTGGCTATAAGAGCAAACACAACATCAATGATGTGTCCAGGGTGATGGATATGAAGGACATTAGAAGGCTAAAAGGTGTTTTTAAAGCTGTGGACCCACTGCGAAATATCAGGTATGTTTTCTGTGAGTGCCTAGCCAGGAGGCATCACCGCAGCTTCTCTGGAGACAGTCAGAATTACAATGCTCCCAGCTGTTGTTCTGAGCATCCAGCTGGCACAACCATCTTGCAAATGCCTGTGTAGTCCCTGCAACAGTTTGCAAGCTCCAGATAATGGTGGCACTTAGACTTTTCTCCCAGCCTCTTCTTGACTCCCTTCCCACCTTCCCATCCCATCTTCCTGCAACACGAGCAGCAGATCTCCCTTCTCAGCGTTGTTATCCCTGTTTTTTTCCTGTGATGATGTGTTCTGTCATCTGCCCAAGCATGTGCCAGAGTTCGGCTTCCTGGGGCTGCAGGAAGGGGGGCAGCTTCATGGCATGGGTGCTACCCTTACTAACACAATTCCTCCCTGGACTCGAACCTGGATGTCTCTGAAATGCTCCGGGTGGCAGTCATGGTTCTCTGTGGTCCCTCCTGCACCAGCAAAGCCAGGTTTTGCAAAGGTGGTTCCAGTCCATTCTCACTAGCCGTGAACACAGGTGGCAGGTCCGTGTCCAGGCTTCCGCTGTTGCTCCACCTGGAGCCGTGCAGGCGAGTGCAGATGCTGCGCCCAGGTAAATGGACCCTGGAGGGGCATGAAGAGGCCCTGGAAGTCTGCATGAACAGAGTGCTCCAGCTGAAAAACCTAAGTGCACCTCTGTGGTGCTGCATGACAGACACATTAAAGGCATCTCTTTCAGCTCCTTGGAGCCAGATGCCTCCTCCTTCCTCTGCTGGGCAGAGAGCCGGCTCAGCATGGAGTTTTCTCTCCCATTTCCTAGGGATGTCAGTCAAAGCCAGACTCTTGGAAGTTCAAGCGTGGCCAAAAGGAAGCAGATTTCAAAACACACCCCTCCCTCCATTCCCCCCTTCCTAGGCCTTTTGTTTCCAGTTTCCCCTCCTCCCATCAAAGAAAGACACAAGAAAAGATTCTGGAGTCACCAAGTCATGATCTATCATTCTTTCAGAGGAGTTTCTTCTAATATTAATCAACACAAGGCTCTCTCCCTGCCTCCCCTACCCCAAGGGAGCAGCAGGCTTGGAAAGCTCAAGCGGGTTTCGGATGGGTCTTGCGGCAAAATTCCTTTAGTTCTCAGTTGGAGCGAGATGGTGTTGGGGCAGTTGCCAGGCTTTCTGAGATTCTTGGAAGATACAAGAGATTCACTGCCTATTGCCTAGCGCTGCGAAGGCATAGGACACCCAGAAACTCTGCTGTTTTCTGCAAAGCGACTGGAGGCTTCATCGTGTGAATCAGGGCCAAAGTCCCCTCTTCACTGTGATCATCCCCAGCGAAGAAGGTGAAGGGCCAGCTGGGAGCTGATGACATCTTCTGTGTTTTGCTCTTCGACCCTGGACCAGATCGCAGAAGCATAAAAATGATCCTAAATATGTCAGCTGCTGACAGACCTCTGGGGTTGGCCTCCCTGTGACACAGAGTGAGAATACAATTTCTCAGGCCACTTTTTCCCCTTCGGGTACCTCCCCTCGGTCTCTCTGGGGATGCCAGCAGTGTGGCACAGGGGTGAGCTGTTCCTTCCCTGCACCCAGTGCTGACAGCTTTGCATTAGGACGTGAGGCAACTTTGAGCTGTTTGGAAGGTGCAGAGGGACGGGAGCGAGATGGAGAAGTTACCTCGTCCTGCTGTCTTTCCCCCCCCTGTACGGCACAAATGCCTCTGGTGTTAAGCTCTGCAGATGAGCCAAAGAATGTCCTCAGTAGCTGCCAAATGGGACACTGCCCTCCATGCAGCTCAGGATGCTGGCTGGCCTCCCCTCAGGCCAGGGCTCAGGTCCCTAGAAGGCAAGAGGTGCACAAGGAGCTCCGGGCTCCTCCGTACCAGGAGGTAAAGCTGGTATCTAGCCAGTGTTGAATCTCCTGGGGAAGAAAGAAGGACACTTTCAATTTTCCAAGTAATCCTAGAAAAGGCTCCTCTTCCCTCCTCTGTATCTGGCTCCCATGCCACACTCTTGGCTGGGGATGAATTCATTTTCTGCTGTGCCCATCATTGCTGATTCAGCTGTTTTGCAGAACATCATTTGCAAAACCTCGCACCCACGCTGTTGATATAATTTTGCCATTAGATTTACTCCAGTCCACTAAAACCATGGTGAAGGTGCTCTGTTCTTTCAAGAATCATTGCAGGCTCTGATGACTTCATGGATCTTGCCATGATCTCTGCCATCAACATCCCTTTAACTTGCCCTTTCTTTTGTTATTTAGTTAATTTAAGCATTGACAGCCATCAACAGCCGCTAAGCAACTGTCTTACTAATCCTCCTGATAGCCTTAAAAGCACAACAGACAAGAGGAAGAATGAAAGGGAACCTTCCAAAACCTTGCATGAGAATCTGGGTGCTGAAGCATAAGTGGACTACACTAGTCCTGAAAGATCTCCCCAAGAGAGTCAAAACAAACCACAGCAGAATAATTTACTGACACAATCGTGTGATATCCTGAACAATTTGGTTAAGACAGCTAATTAATCTGACAGATAAACATGGTGACCTGAACCTCCTCCACTACCAAGGGCAGGGACTGCCTCTGAACCATACCCATGTTAGTGCTCAAACTGACTCACAGAAGTCTCCTTCTGATGGCAAATCATCTTGTTACAATCCTTTCTATATATGTTACCAGCAATAAAGTTGTCCTCTCTTGATCCTAATCTCCAGAACACTCATGCCGTATTTTACTCACTTTTTATCTCAGACTAAAGGGATGATTTCACTCTTCCCGATTTCTGATATTCACTCTCATTGTTTTATTATTTAACCCTGCAAGAGGTTCTTTTTTTCTTCTTCTTTTCGTTTTGCAAATATCAGACTAAAGAGTCATAAATATTGACACAGTGTTGAGGACCAGGTTGGAATTACATAAGGCCCATTCTTCTTTCAGAGCTCAGGACTGCCAAGGAAAAAATGTAATACTTAAGGTACTTTTTGAATTCATTCTTAAACCCAGTATCAAGATCTGCTGACTCTGGGTCAGGCCTTGGTCACTGGCTTTACCCCATGGGACAGCCTGGGCAGTCGGCACAGAGCCAGAGACCAGGGCAGCACAGCCCTCCCCAGGGCTGACCTGCTCCAATATGCCTCCCGCCCTGAAGGTTTTGTAAGAGAAAACCTCACCATATTCACTATATACAGTGAATATACTAGTATTTATTATTTGCCTCATGGGCTCTTTCACTGCTCAAGGATCATCACTGACACAGAATTAAAAACACAGCCCCCATCTCGAGGATCTTCTGGTCTGGCTGCACTAGACCCGAATGCCTTTCAAATTAAGGTCCAACCCTGATCTAAATTTCCATGAAGACTCCTCTGTTGAAGCTCATCTCAGAAGAATTTTGGTTGTATGTTTGAAAGGCTTTCAAATAACTTTGGAGGAAAGTGCTGAAATTACATTGATTTTGGTGAAAATTCCTGCAGAAAAATACTTCGTATTAGATTTTTTTCCAGCTATAGAAATTGTGCTGGAGTTTACAAAATACTGTTTGATTTGGTTTGTTTTATCTTCTTTCATTTATTTGTATGTTCTTCCTGTTTCCACTATTTCTCTCCACATCACTATAAGCACATGCTAGAGACACAGCTGGAACTAGTGTAAAAAGGATAGCAAATCTGATGTAGAAAGGAAGGAAGACAAAATGGTATTTTGAAATTTGACACAGTTCCAAAACTGGAAGCAGTACTTTTCTGAAACAAAAGCCTTTTAAAATGTCTGAAATGATCTTAGAATTCTACTTCACTGAAATTTATAAACATATTAGTTTTCATTTTTAGTTTGGACAGAAAGGAAACTCATCAGCGACGACACCTCCTGTACAAGCTGCATTTGGAGGCCGAAGTAGCCCTTGGTCTGCATCTTTAAGAAGGAGGGATGACAAGAGGCTGGCGTGCAGCGGCTGTTAGTGTTTCCAAGATGCTTTGTATTATGGCAGGACAGAAGAGTTGACAGTCTCTTCTCAGTTCTGTGGTTAGCTGGCTACAGGCATGCAATCATTACTTTATATTAATGTGAGATGCGAACATTGTTTTGCTGGTTGTAATTATTCTCCAAGTGGTACAACCTTAAAAATTACAGCTTTGGAGAATCTCTTTCTCTGTAGTTCTTCCTGGGAGTCCCTGCCTGGGTTGGTTCCCAATAATGAGATTTTCTAAGGGGGCTGGGAACTTATTGATTGATTTATTTGCTTTGGGATGCTAATTAACTTTGATGTTCTGCAGCCACACTCCTGGCTGCCATACTGCATGCAGGGGAACAGCAGGACCGGGCCTCCGCTTGGGAAAAAGACCGCAGCGGGGGTCAGATGGGAGTGAGTGTCGCTGCTTTGTGTTGCATTTTGCTTCTAAACCAGAAGTAGAAACCTTTCTGAAGAGCCCTTCTTTTCACAAGACACCCCAACAGACAGGAGCAGGGATGTCCCCATGCACCGGGCGCTTCTAACCTGGCCAAGGCAGATGGATACGCCCTGGTGTGGGGCTGCCCTCCAGCAAACTGGGAGTGGGAACTGCCCATGCCCTCACAGGGAGCTGTACCTTCTGGCAATGGCTGTCCTGCAGCTGCCAGGGCCTCTGGCTTCCACCCCGACCAGAACAAAAGCAAGGCAAAGACATCTGAAACAATTGCTTAAGCAGTGATGAAAGGGATCAGCCTCCCTTTAGCTCCACGAAAGGCACTGTGTCATCGGTCTTTGACCATATTTCAGCACTATCCTCTCCACCAAGCCTGCCAGCAAGGGCCTGTGTGGCTGCACAAGCAGATGTGGTGATGGCTTCAGAGCTGTTGAGTCTAAAGCTTGGATGAAAACCAAGCTGCTCCTCTCACACAGACAAGAGCCATCAGCAGTGATGACCTCTGGTAACACTCAGCTATCAACGGGATTTTAACCACAGCCTTCCTGCTGTCACCAGAGCCCCTCAGCATACATTGAAATGAGGTGCCAGAAAGCCTGGAAGCCCACCCAAGCCCTGCTAGGCCTTGGGCTTGTGTTGCTGTGGCACACCAATCCTCAGGCCAGCAGTGGGAATTTAGGAAGGAAGGTAGGTGGCTAATGCCATGCACCTACATTCTCTCCTCAACCCAAAGGACCGGTAGCCATTCACAAACGTACCGAAGACAGCTGGCCTTCAGCTAGGATCCAGAGTGTGCTTCAAGGTCCAAGTGAGGCTGCAACATACAAACTGCTTGAATAATGGCAGTGTAAGCCCTTAGTTTTCTTCTTCGCTACCTCCCTCCTCTCTCTCTTTTTGTTTTGTCTTAGCGCACAGGAGGGCAAAGTGAAATAGGAATGGAGCCATCATGTACTCATTTCTTCTAGTAATGGGTAAGAGAGATGGCCTCTTTTACAGAGGAAATAACCCTGTGCTTACCATTTTAAGAGCCCTAGTGTTAATGTTTACACAATGCTGCACCTACTAGAGCAACACGTGATACCCACATTTATGGTAGCAGCCTCCTCAGCCACCATTTTGCCACACACATCAGAAGTCAGCAAGACCTCCTGCGTGTTGCTCATGGAGCTCTGGCTCTGCGCCTCTCCTCTAACCAATTTGTACCATACTCTGCGTATTTAGCAGCTTGCCACAGTGCAGAGCCAAGCCATTAATCCCTTGCAGGGAGCTGTACTGTAAATGTCCACTTGGACTTCTGCCCTGCCAAGATGAAGCAGGCTGTCCCCTGAAGCCATCAGAAAGAAGCCTCGTCCCTCCTCCTGGTCATGGAGTCACCCTTAGAGTGGAAAGCACCAGGTAATTACTCTGCTGCTTAGAAAGGACCCAATCTGCCTTGAGTGTGGTGGTGTGTTCAACCACAGGACACAACACGTTGCCTTTCCTTTCAGTTGTGTCCAAAACTCTGAGTAGTGGCGTCGGTTGCTAACAGGTGACATAAAGGTGTGGGATCTGGACACAGCTTAGTAGCTGCTTTTTGCTCTCACATCTAAACAGCCAGTCTATAAATTATGCCACTGGAGAGATGAGTGAGGAGAGCTCCATTTAACCTGGACAATTCACTCCTGGGCAGGATGCAGAGACCCTCACTGAACTTAAACTGAGACAACAGCAACTCTGCCCCACTAGGATGGATCTAGCAGAGACAGATGGTCCAACAGAGCAAAGTCAAGCAGTTTTCACTTTGCAGAGAGAGGTGGAAAGATGGGAAGGGGCAAGAAAAGACGTGGAGACACTCATGCCTGCTCATGACACGGAAGCAGCAGAGACCTGGTGCTGGTCATCAGTAGGGTGGATGCAAGTATCCCTCTAGAGAGCAGGCAAGTAATATGGTGTAATTTTTCGTTCATAGTGAACCGCACTTTGGGGTCCTGCTTCCTCTCTCTTTCTAACTCAGGCCCTGGCCCCCCAGGATTTTTCAGATATCCAGCTCCTCTTTAGACACATACTTCCTATTAATACTAATGAAAGGTTCCTAAATAGAAGGCAGATACCTAGGTACTTTAGAGAACCTGGGATCCTAGCAGTCACTGATTTCTGTCAATTAACTCATTTTTTCTGCTGGTGGAAATGAGAAGAGAATTTAGGTCATTGCTCTCAGAGCACTCGGTGGATACATGTGTTGCTATGCATTCAGAGAATAGATACCTCGTAATACTGGGACAGGTAAGTTTATTTTCAGCAGCAGCAATGAACCTGATTGCTTTCTGCAAATGGACTTTCTTCAGAAATCTCTGACATAATTTTATCCCCCATTTTTCAAGCACTCAGTTGGCATCTTTCCTTTTACTTCAGTCTCTTCCCTCTTACTTGCCATTTCTATCTTGAGATAGCAGGTTGGAAAAGTCTAGGTATCAGCAGACCCATTTGTCCTTTCTTCACCAGCTCCTCTGGCCAGCTGTACATCGTTCTGCCTGTTATGTCTTTGGGATCTGCCTTTTGTCAGCTCATCATGATGTTGGGCTCCGTGATTTCTCGTGCATTTTAGCACCTTGAAACCATTTCAGTATACTCCCTTCCTTGGGTCTTTCTGAAACCTGTCTGATCTGCTAATCCTGCTTCCCATTGCTGATGATAATGGCCAAACTTTGATTTCATGCAGGCCAATGTTTTCTGTGTTACACTAACCAGGACACAGCAATACAAGCCAGCTCTGCATGTTCAGTGGCACCTGGATGGTTGATGCACGGCCAAAGTGTCTTAGTATGGTTTGTGGTAACATGTAAAGGGCCATAGTTTGCATAAATCCCTGATTCCCATGTTTGGGCTCTGGAAACACTGGGCTGGCACTCAAAACTGTAATCTTGACATTTCACAATTTGCTGAATGTGAAAGAGTAGCCAGAACCGAAGTCTTGAAGTACAGTAGCTGTTAATCGCTCCACGTTGAGAGGAAAGCAGCTCCTGGAAGCCGAACAGCTGCTGCATCCCCCACACGCTTCCCTTGTCCAAATCTTACAAGTGACCAAAACTCTCCACTTTACTTCCAGAAGTTTTCTGAATCTCTGCTGGCTCTTTTAGGCTTTTCTGCCTCTAGCTTTCTGTTGACTGACTGCAGAACCTAAAACCGTAAAGATTATCAATTTCCAAGTCCCATTCTGCCCTGGCAGGCCCATAAGCTCTCTGAAAGAAAACAAGCAAACCAGCAGAGCAGTGCTCATTTTTATTCCTCCAAGGAGCACCGGGGAAACCAGCTGCCTTTTGTCCTCCTAAGCTTTCTAGAGTACTTCAGAGACGCAAAAGACATTTGCTCACAACAGAGTACTCTCCCCTTCTCTCTTCATCTCTAATCCCACCCAGCAGCTGGGTCAGGCACATGGGATAGGTGAATCCATATCTCATGGTACCTGCGGCAGAGTGCAGAACTGCCTTACTGCCCCTCAGTGCCCAAGACCAGCATGCTGACCCCCCAGAAAATGCAGAGATTTCCAGCAACATGACACAAGTATCCAAAATCAAGCCTAAGCCACCACCCATTCAGTCTCCAACACAGTCTAAACTGTGTGAGAGACTTTGTGAAGCAGTGGCAGCTGAGCTGGACTTAGCAGGGCTCTTTGAGCTGCCATGAACTGCGCTAGAAATCCAGCTATTGGCCAACAGTCTGAGCTGTCTGCGACAGATGACTGGGTGCTATGGGATCGTTCTCCGAGCTGTCAGACAATGAAAGAACTGTTTTTTTTTCCCAAGCCTCCTCACTGACTGCTACATTTAATGAAGATACATATTGGGACAGTCAGCACCTTAGGTGGTGAGACCATCAGTTGTCTGCTGCAACGAACGGGGCTCTTTTTTTCACCCTTCTAGTTACTGAAGCTTATTGAGAGAGACTGCAAGAGATGAATTACCCCAGCTGAAAAGTCTGGGCCTGTTAAATCTCGTAGGATGGCTAGCTGGACAGCACTATTGCAACATGAGGATGACTCAACCACATAGCATCTTTGTCGGCATCCCATTAGCTGCTGCGGAGACGATTATTTCTTTATTGCTAAACAGAGTCTGTCAATGGCTTGGGGCACTTCTGTGAA
>Ga0181612_114285_pt1 | contig 13286 bp, 6 predicted proteins | sample HoacroProtozoa21_FD_119630 | JGI IMG/M metagenome (GOLD analysis project Ga0181612, IMG submission 119630) | Hoatzin crop microbial communities from Cojedes, Venezuel. Combined Assembly of Gp0051906, Gp0051904, Gp0051908
ATTTACCTAGAGCCTGTACTTCGATACATGTGTCAATCATTCTTGTTTCATAGTGTCTCAAAGGCAGCAGCAGAAATAAGGACTACTAAGAACAGAGCAATCCTTCCAGCATAGACCAAGCCATTCAGGACGACAGCTGTTAAATGCCAGCACAAGTAGGTATGTGATATTCAGCATTTGAATTCTACCCAAAAAAGTACACTGAAGTAGCAGTAGCTGTTGCTGGGCTGAATTCCAGAGAAAATCTCTCCTCCTAGAGACCAGCTTTGTAATTCTGTTTCCCTTGTCCAACATTTTCTATTGCAAATCTTGAAAAAATCTCAGAGAAAAATAATAGAAATTAGTGAGTGACTAAGTTACTAAGAAGTAGTAAAGTAAGCCAGTATCTTTTCCACAGATAAAGCATAGCTACTTCAGACTGGCAAGGGGCCCTAACGTGTGACGTCACCTTCTAACCCCGGCCTAAACGCATGACCGGAGCTGTCACATGGTGCCTTATGAGAGCAGGAGGGCTGTGAAGTTTGACATTACATCTGAGTTTCCCGAAATTTGAAAGATACTGTGGGCCTAGGGACTTGCTTCAGAACTGCTCCTTGTTAAACAGAGTTTGTGACTCTCTTAAAAATAGCTTAGCCCTGAGACTCATCCACATCCATCCCTGCTTGCCAGGGAGGGAGTGTCAGCAGGGAGCATCAGTAATTTCAGTCACTCTTGAGCTCAGAGCCAGAACACAGGTTTGCCTGCGCTGTCCTTCTTGCTCCTTCCCACCTCGTCCCCAAAAATAATAGAACACGTGAAAGAGTACTTGGTCACCTCTCCGTCATGCTTTGTCACTGCTTCCCATGATCTTGGCAGTTTATATTTATCCCGGGAGAGAGGAGGCGAAACAAAAAAACAGAAGGAAAGATGGAGGAGTGGATGAGAAACTAACAATTTCTAAAACTGTAAAACCTGGCAGGCTTTGGTTTTATGGCATCACGGTGGATGGCTGCACAATGAAGAGCTGGCTTCTGTTGTTAGCAATACTATCAGCAATTTCCCATCCAGCTGGGAAAGATTTTTTGTTAATACACATCATGATTTTAATAGCATGTGTGTAGGTGGTGAAGAATTGGATTTTTTTAAACTTTATAATCAAGGTGAGAGGAGGCAGGCACAGTACATTAGAAAAAGACGCAGTGTCAAAATACTCTCATCTATTATCCCCCAGGTCACACTAGCAGATCCTTCCCACCTTCCACCTACTAACTGGTCTTAAAGTTGAGAACTGTACCCCGCTCTGAGCACTTGGCTTTTTTGGTTTATTGTAAAAACTGAGCTAAAGGTGGAGAATAAGTACCGCTGAGAGCATCTGTTAATTTCAGAGGTTAAAAGTGATTGCTCACACTTTGTATCCAAAAAATGTCTACATGCAGACCTCAGTGTAAACTGGGCCTATGGTAGGGATTCTAAACAGCATTTGCTTAATAGAAGACGAGAAGGAATGCGCAGAAAGGCAAAACCCATCAAAGACAAGGCAGTTAATAGATTTACCAGTAATACATGTAAACGCAACAGAAAACTGGCGTTTTCTACTCTGGTAACTGAGCAGGGGGTGGGACTAGATGCTCTCTAGAGGTCCCTTCCACCCTTGACTATTGAGTGGTGTTGGGGGGGGGGCGGTTTAAAGCACAGCCTGCTCCATCTTCACAAGAATGTTTTTACTCTGCCCTAGCGACAGGGAGACAGGCTCCAGCGCTGCTTTTTGTTGCACTTTGCCTGGTGGCTGCTGAAAGGGGCTATCTCCCCTGTCCCAGCCAGGCACTCCTGCTACCTGCCTTGCATTAGCTCTAAGATCTAGAGATTGTGCAACTGCGGGTTGAGCTGAGTGAAGAAGCTGATCTGTCAGAAAACTGACGCAGCCACAAAGCAAATAGTTTCAGCATGTTGATTCGAGTTATGCTTGTGACCTCGCAAGATCTGATACAAGGCATGGAGCATGAGGCAAGGGAGAGATGGCTGGTGTAAGGCCATATTAAGTCAGGCCGAGACTGCCCTACTCTCATAACACAAAGCCCAACTGAGCAGTCATCCATTACTCAACTCAGAGACCCTCAGAGCAGTAGTCTGGGTTTTTTTGTTTCTCTTTGTAAAGTAAGGAGAAGATTGATTAAAAACTCAGGTGGTTGGCCTGGTGCCACTCCCACAATTAATACAAAAATGTCATGACCTGTGCTAAGTTTGTTGGCCCACAGATGTGCTAGGGACTCCTCTGCACTCACCACAGGGAAGGACAGAGATCCATTCATCTTGCCGACTGTCCACTGAATGGAGCTCTCTCTTCAAATACAGCATGGCATATGCTGTCTCCAAGGATGGCACGGTATCTTCTGCATCAGCCACATTTGGTTAGGATGACATAAAATTTCCAATCCCTCCAATGTGGCTCTTATGTCTGAAATGTTTTGCGGTGGTTCCATAGCCTTGGCCCTAAAACTTTTTCTTGTCTCTGCAGGCCCCCTGTAATTTCATCCACAAACACAGATTCAACTATCATTGCTATACTGACAAACACGGTACTGACTGGTGTCAGTCTCCTGTCCAAACTAACATCTCAGCTTTTGTCTGACATAATTTTGGGGCTAGCTAGCTGTCAACTTAAAATCAGTATGGCCAAAACAGAAAGCTGATTTTGGTTTTCCCCCCCTGTTTTTCCCCCGCTTTCTCTATTACTCCCTCTTCTCTTCCCAAACCAAGGTTGAAAACCTATGCCCTCCTTCTAACATCAGTATCTATGCTGAGTCGGCTTTCTCCCAAGTCTCCCATCCAGGTTCTGTTTAAGTCTTGCTGGCCTCCATTATATATTATTCTAAAATCCAGCCTGTCCTGTTCATTGACGCAACTACATCTCTCACATGCTATCAGTTTATCAGCCTCTGCTTCTAATAAGGCAGTGAGAACAGAGATTTTACTGCTTCTGCTATTACATTACTACCATACGAGTATCATTCTACTTTTCAGACAGAGCAGGTTGCGTGGCAAAAGAAGAAAGTGAGGCCCAAACAAGATGTTTCAAAAAACATTTGTAATGCAGCCAGAAAAAAGCACAAGAGCATCTTGTTTCATGAATACCATACCCGTGAGTTATGCCAGGCAAAAATTGAGACTCAGTATGTTTTCATAACTTATGTTGTCAAAGCTTATTTAAAATTAATACAAGTAATATTTTTATCTCAGCATGATAGCAAGGGGTTGTAAATATGGTGTTTTGTACTCAGAAGTTACTTTAATGTAGTATCAGAAAGATTGTGATATAGGGCCTTACCTATCTCCCGATATTTCATGTGTAATTGTTCCTAGGAGTTGGAAAAACTTCAAAAGCAAGTGGAGGTCAGTTTAATTCAGCTAACTTTCCTGAGGTAAAAGAGCATCTGAATAAATTATAATGACCCATCTCTTCCAGGAACGATTTTGTGAGGTAGGGTTCTCCCAAAGCTCAGTGAACAGTCTTAGAGGATTTCCTTGCTGGATGAGTCTAGTGTGGAGGTTGTGTGAGAAAATGCCCAAGAGAAATCTAGAACAAAATAGCTGCTTAAAAAGATTACTGACTGGATTCCTTAAAAACCACTTATGGGAGAGGTGATCTCTTATGTGTGAGCTAAGAAGAATTAATTAAAATGGGTCAATTAGCCTGTCAAATACAACGTATATCCAGAGTTCAAGCTTTTATGTATTCACCCCAGAAACTGTAAAATAAAGGGAGGGGGAAGACCTCCTTGAATCATACAGGGCAGATGAAGAATATGAGTTGGTGAAGATGTAGAATACTTCCTTCAGCTTCCACAAGTCCCAGAGTCATGAATAGGTAAACGCTGACATGTTGGGTCCTGTCATGGGTGTACACCACAGCCACCGTCTGCATCTGCAGTGTCCTTTAGTGTAAGAGAGTCAGAACAAACCATAGAGACAGAAAAATGTGCAACCTAACACTGAAATGAAATAATTTCTGGAAGAGTCAAATCCTAACTATGTGAGCACAGAGGGAATCATAAGGAACTTGAGTCTTTTTTTCTTCTAAATAAGCATAGTGGCATCAGTAACATCAGAATAGAAAAACCTTAAAATGTTGAGGTTTTTGTCCTAAGGATGCAGCACAGATTGAATTTTAGCACAAATCTCTGGAAAGCAAAGACAAACCCACCTTGATAGAATCATTTTTGGTGAGCCTAAACTAAATGCAGCGATCAAAATACTAAGTCAGTCAGTTATGTGATATATTTTAAAGAACAGACTGCTGAGAACTAGAAACCTTCTATCAGTCACTCGAAATGCATTTCCTTCCAAAGGTGTCTAGAATCTGCACAAGCATCAACGTATGTAAATTCAGAGATGAAAGCAATAATTCATACTGGTAGGAAAGCATAATGCATTTCTAGTATGAATGCCAATCATCCTCCATAGGTTGTATTGCTGAGCAATGAATAGGAAGTGCACATGCACCTGATCAAAGCTGAACATTTCAGAAGGCACACAATCCATAAAACGTCTGGGGATCTTAATGTTCAAAACGAGTGAGAACTTCGGGTTTACAACTGATCTGTAAGCACATGGCAGACGCAAAGCAGGGCTGGGATGCTGTGTTCATGTTACCCAAGAATGGAAGGTTTATACCTGTTCCCACTGATTTTTCAAGGAATGCTGGGCTCATAAGGAAAAGGTCAGAATCTGTACTGTCTGGAGGACACGAATAAGGAGCCTTTGATGCATCACCCAAACTCCTGCAGTCCAGGCACCAGTACACCAACTTGAATACCGAATAAATTAGTATTTGTATCTGTTCCACCTATTCACCTTCAAACCTGTCAACGGCTGAAACAGATGACTAAAATATGTGACAAATGAGTGAAAGGTAGCGTACTTAGGTTTGGGTGCATGTTATTTAATAACTGCCAGATTCTTAGTGTTATACTTCAGATCAGGATTTATAGTTTGATTTACTTTACAGAAATGAGAAAATTATTCTCAAAAATACAGAAAACTGAATTCTATTAGGAAGAAACTATCAAAATGCTCCATATGATTTATCATTTCGAACACTTTCCTAACACTAGAGCCAAAGATTAAATGTGATTTTCCTTGTGGATAGAGATGAGCATGATGTGTATACATGAGCGGGCTATGCAGTTACTTGCTAGTCACTCAGTAGAACAACAGAAAGATTTTTTCAATTCTTTTCTTTGATTTGGGCAACAAAGCATGGCTTTATGACACAGATTGGATAAGCAAGCATATTGGTCTGATATATCCCACCTAGAAGGCAGTGGGTCTGCCTGAGAGAGACTTGAATTTGCAATGTGGGAGCATGGTCTCTACCAGATATTTCAGAAAATTCCTCCTGCAGCTTCTTGGGAAACTCATTTGGTTCGATGGTCATCACACAAAGCTTGAGCCATAGGACAGCTGCATTTAATTCTCCACTGACAAAGGCATCAAACTGGACAAGGTTAGGACAGACTTTCACTGATACTCAGGCCAATATTAAGCTCCCCCTCACACACAGACTTGCTAACCCACTGACTGCATTCCCCCAGCCCAACCACGTGGCCATAGCTCCTGCTCAAGCCTGAGAACCTGATGCACATCAGAGGTGGAGCTTGGTGGCCATCTCTGTCCCTTTCCTGCCAAGAACATGGGACTTTCCCTGTGCTTCAGTTCTGCGGGGCAGCTGCATCCCCCGGGACCTGTGCCACAGCCCCCTGCTTCTGCTTCCTGGGCTCTGCTTCTCCCTCCTGCTACTCAGACTGAGAGGATCTTGGGCTCATCCCTAAATGTCACTTCAGACAGACCCTTCCTCATGTTCAGATTCAGTCCTGCAGCAAAACCAATGGACCACATTTCCCTCACTCACTCGTGTCGTCTAGAGATACATGGTATATGTGATAGGCTGATCAGAAGCTATGGCAACAGAAACAACACGATTGCCATAAGCAGGTGAGGTGAGAATACATAACCCTTCCCACAGCAGAAATTTCAGGCCCTGCTCAGAAAGAAAAAATGGAAACAGCCACTGGTGTGATGAGATGAGGAATCAGGGCATCCTGGCTTTTACTTTGTTTTTCCTTAGAAGATAATTTCTCTGGTCATCTCTTGCTTGAGATGCCTTATTTTGGATTACAGTGGAACAGGGAGCCTGGCACAACTGAGCTGCAGACTGTCCCTCAAAATATAATAAATCTGAGTTCTCTGGGTTTTCTAAATGAAAAAAGTGAAGCTGAAGTTGAACAGAACTGAGTCACTGGCAAATCCTTTATAAAGGACAGGAGTGGAGGTCAGTGACAGATATTTTGGGCTAGTTTGAGTCAACAAGAAGACTGAATAAGTATGCCAGGTTTAGAAGATGGTTCTAGTACAAATAAAATGCAAGCGACATTTTAAAAAAATATTTTTTATGTTTTCAAAGCAAATAATTCCTATTTTAATTTATATTTAGACATATATTACAATATATTTACAAATATTTTAACACTGTTCTGAGCTTCTGAACTGGAAAACAAATTATTCCTGTCACCCAAAATAAAATATAGTGATTACACACTGAAAAGTTAAGCCCAAATCTGGCCTGAGGTGGATAGTGGGCATTCTCATTTCCTTTGTTGCCCGGAGAAATGGCCATTTATAGGATTACACACAGCACACAAATTGCAGAGGGACAGGCTTTATGTTCATCATTGTGTTGCAGATCAGCACAGCACTAACTTCCTAGCTGGAAAAGTATTCTGCAAATATCCGCTACCTGAAGCATGAGGATGGGACAGCAAGGATTCAAAGCCCCTGAGACAACTCAATTCAATCCGATACAGGCACAACATACCGAATTCCTATTTGATATATCACGTTGGCATAAAGAAAATCCCTGACTGAGAGACAGAACAAGGGCTGAGGAATAATACAGCTGTCATTCCTGGCATCAATAAACATTTTTTTAACTTCTAGGACTGATTGGATTTTCACTGCTAACATTTTTGCCAGACTTCCTTTCAATGAAGCGTCGAGACTAGGATGGAATATTTCGTAGGATACTTGCAGAGGAGACATAATGGTCTGATCTGCCTTCAATTTGTTCTTAAATTAAGATTAAAGGTGAAAAAAGGCATGATGGAGGGAGGGGGAAAGGAAGGCATAAGAGCCATTGCAGTGATCAAATTCACCCATGGACCAGCTCAGCCTGACGTAATCCTTAGACAGCTGATTAGGTGGTTTGCAGTCCTTCAGCAATGAAGGACCAAGGCATGGCTGCAGTCGGGATGTGGCCCTGGTTTGGACAACAGTTTGGGGGGATGATGCTATAGAGTATTAGCTAGCTTCTCCTCATAGACTTCATAACAGGGTTGAAAGTCAGACTGCAGGTAGCATTTCTTCCCCGGAGCTTTCCGATGAGGTTATTTATTATAAAGTATTGTTTAGTCTAGAAGAGACAAGCATATTGGTCTTTCTGGTCAATAGCAACATATTTACAGAACATCTCAATTGTTAAAAATGAAAGATGCAGACATAAAACTGAATGCTCTTAATGACAGAAGAATTGAAATACTGGAATGTGGGCTCCATTTTCCCTTTGCTCTTCTCCTTTTCTTTCTCCCTGCCTTCATCTTCCCAACTCTTCTTTTATGCAAATATCTACACTAAATTTAAGGCCATCTACATGAATTGCCAGTCACTTGCTTTTGGACCAAGGTTACAGCAGGTCTAGACTTTTCTATGAAGATTTTTTTTCACAGAGACCAAGGATGTGATATCTGATGTTTTGCGAACTGACACATTATATTTTTGGTTCCTATGATTCATCCAACTAGGTTGAGTGAATGGACCTTTTTACCCTATAATTTAAACTGAAGGATATTGAAGGGCAGCTGAAATTTCCCCAGCTAAAAAGAAGTCTCTTTTCTGTGAGTATTGGAAGAAAACCCCCAAAAATGCAAACTGTGCTGATGACTTCTCCATAGAGCAAGTGTAGACTCATTCAATGTCTTTTTTTTCTTTCTAACTCCTTATGCTCTTATAGTCTCCTATAAGTGGAATATGAATTCAAAGATTATATTTCAAATTTGCAAGACTGTGTGGGTTTGAAAGCAACCAAGACAAGTAGCCCAGTCCTAATTGAGACCTTTGTTAGTGCAGAATCTAGTAAAATGAACTAACAATTTGGAATACATTAGCTGTCACTTCAAATGCCACTGATAATTTGCAAAAAACTCAGTGTAATAATGGGAAAAGGCATAAAATGTCAAATTTGTAGCAAAGTTGACAACAAAAAGAATATTCACTGTGAATTACAGTCTTCCTGATTTGCTAAAGCTCTTACTGATTCTGCTTTAATAAAGGATCTTGTTCTCTCAAGGGATTTAAATACAGTAGATTATCTAACGTGCTCAACTAAGGCTTTAAGTTCTTTACCTGAAAGCTTACCCATGATGACTTGGAAACCTGTGATCACTTGCTAATGTGTTTGGGAGGGCAACTGGTCAGTTTGGTGATCTGGCTATGTATTACCTGGATAGGTAGACCTTTGGTCAAGAACCACTAACCTTTCTGTTGAGATTTCATATTTTCATAGCTTTTTTGGAAAGCTATTCTGAGAACTAATAACAACTGACTTCGAAAAGGCATCAGCTCCTGCTGTTTTGCAGCTACTAGAGAAGATCAAAATGTTCAGAATGGAAAAAGCATCAATGAAAATATTTTGAAAAAAAATCAGAAAAGGTACACATTGATCAAAAATCAGACATATGTTTGGTAGAAATTGAAACTTCAGGATAAGAAAATAACAACTTTGTTTTCTGACAATCTGTGCCAGTTACTGAAAATATTTTAATAAACCATTACACCTTTAGAGGTATCGGATGTACACAGGCCGGATTGCAAACCTGGGTCATTAGAAGTTCAAACAGCCTGGCTCACAGCAGGACCTGGGAAAGCCAGACAGTTTTGTCTCATCCTTACCAAAAGAGTAAGAGGGGAAAGAGGTAAGTAAGCTACGTGACATCTAGTGATCTATAAAAGAAGTGTTAAGAAAAAGGCTTAAGAGGAAGAACTAGAAAACTGTGCATGGAACACAATGCAAGCTGGCTGCAAAGAGAAGACCAAAAATTCAGCCTGAGAATGACAATAAAGGCTGGTAAGAAATCTCTGGCGACAGGATATACGGCATATATTAACTACCCTAGTATCTACCCAGCCTCTTCGACCACTTTTGTGTCCCAGGCAAGGCCCCACATTGTCTTGACTAGAACTCAAATTATCTCGATTAGACATCCCAGAGTTTTGCATATTTGCTATACAGCAAGTAACTGCTGTGCATATAGTAATCACTGAGGCTTTAACTTTCTGGGGCTTCTGTTACAGCCTGTACTCCACAATCTGTTAGAAAAAGACCCCTGCTTTCAGAGCAACCAGATCTAGGTTGAGTCCCACTTCAGCCTCAGGAAAACTCTCTGCAAGAAATACATTGCTCTACTGCCACAGGACAGTCTGTAACAAAGTAGTCAAAATTTTATGCCCCTGACTGCTGTTTAGGTGGCTTGTGATAGTTCTTCGCTGAGATACGCAGCTCTTCCTGGGCAGGGCGTATATTAAGAATACAACTGAATAGGCCACCATCACGATGAAGTTACATTGTATGCCTGAGCCAAACTAAGTTTAACAAAAGGGAGACTACCCTCCTCTTTCTGTGAGACCTACAGCTCTGCCTGTTTTTGCACTGGCTCTGGTCCTTGTCTGACCCTGCGCAGAGCTAATCCATCTCATTAACCCAAAAACTGCTGACTTCCCTAGCAAATTAATTTATGGCTGAAGGGGCAAAAAACCTAAGGGCTCAGGTGGATGCAGGACTTTCCCTTTCAACAGCAATGAGACCAGATCACTTCAAGCTGTAACGTAACTCTATCCATGGGCTAATTTACACCTGTACTTGGCCCACTGTGCAAAATGGAGTTCTTATTACAAAAATACGTTCTCAGTTTAGTACAGATACATCCCACCTTGTCAAGGCTTCTTCATTAAGAAATGCAGTCTCTGAGCATGCATAAAAGATCTAATTTTTATGGTAAATATTTCTATCCTGTACTTGTGAAGAAAAAAAGGTATAATGTATTAATATTACATGAGGATGATGAATTATTTTTCTATCCATTGACACCTATGGACGATGAATAGGGCACTCCTATTTTTCAGTCAGCAATCTCTGTGGCACTTGAGTATCCAAAGATCCTAAAATAGTAGGGGACTTCCAGCCTTCTAATGTTAATTTTTAACAGCTCTCCCCACAGCCACAAATTCGAAGGGCCAAAGGAAAACTCACATTATTCCAAGAATCAAGCAGAATGACATAGGTAAGGATAGACCTGGCATTCTTAGTAATCCTAGACAAAACAGTGATGTTATGTGAATTAAAGCAGTCATGCTACGTGTGATTCAATCAATAAGGAGCTAAAGGGTAGGAATATAATGAAAGCAAGGGTAGGAATATAATGAAAGCAAGTCCACATGGCTTTATGGAAACAAGTCTTGACAAGCAGGCCTGACTTCACTTTTTGATGAGATTACAGGTTTGTTTGATCAAGGTAACCACATGGATGTGATAGACTTGGACTTTCCTAATGAATTTGATTTAGTACTGCTTGACATTTTGATTAAAACATTAGCATTATATAGCCTTAATAAAACACATTAAATAGATTAAGATCTGGCTAATTGATAGAGTTCAGCAAGCTGTTCTGACCAGATACTCAGCACTGACTGAGGATATTTTTAGTGGGGCTCTGCAGGCAGAAACACTATGCTTGCTGCCATTTGGTGTTCTGGAATTACACAGAAACATGGATAATACTGGCAAATGTCCTGAAGTCTAATGAGGAATGGGCAGCTATGGAAAGCCACAGTTTTGCTTGCATTGGCATAAATGTCTTTCTGGTATTTGATTACATCCTTTCTTTTGAGTTCTGCTCAAGCACAGAGGTTCTCTTGCGGGGTATAGTTGCAAGGCTGTGGTCTAGTCAGCTGCTGATGGGCATACAATGATTTCTCTCAAAGGTCATTGATTTTAACTACTAATTCATGTATTATCAAAAGGAGTATTATGAATCATTTTAAAAGTATAAACTGTGAAACCAGGAGCCACCTATGAATGATCTTTAAAAGGCAAAGCAGCCTTATTGCGCACTTCTACATGTCTTTCTTTAAACTAGCACCAATATAATCCTGAGATTAAAGTATGTTTCAAGCTTTTCAAAGCCAGGAAATTCTAGCCCATTGGCTGAAGCAGAATTTGCTATCAAAAACTAAAACACAAAAGCCAGATGAGGTAAGCAAAAATACACAAAAGAGTACTGACTAGAACATTAATGATCAGCCATATACAAAGCGCATACAGTCTCTACTACCATCACTTTCTGGTCAGCTGACCTAAGCACGTCTTTCCCGATTCTCCATTTTCTTGGTCCGCTCTTGAATTGGAGTGAGATTAGATAATGTTGAATTAATATTAGCCTCCTTTGCTAGGTTTGATTCTGACCAGTCTTTTTAATACTACTACATGTAGTCACAAGCTTTCATAAGCAAAAATTGAGAGTTCATACTAATTTTGATAGTGTAGACTGTTAAAGATTCTCTCTTTCTCAGCAAAATCTTGCTAGCAAACTGTTATCCTTTTAACATTTCATTTCTGTTTGACCTTGCAGAACAACATGATAAATGAAAAAGATACTATCCAGAAGAAAACACTGAAGAATACACTCTCTCCCCCTACTATCTAAAATACCGATTCAGCTACATACATCCCACAATGCTCTGGAATGTCTTACTTCATTTGTTATATATCAATTTAACATCCAAAATCTTTCCACACTTGCATCATTTTACAAACCTACTATTAAAACTCTTGGTGTCGAAACTATGCAGCTTCATAAGAGTCCCGCTAAACATCAACACCATCTAAACACAGTGCAAACCAGCAATGGAATGCCTCACCTGTCTACTGTTTTTTTTCTCCACTAAACAAAAAGCAAATGTCTTTTTCTGTGTCAATACCAAATTGTTCCTTTTTCCTTTTTTTTTTTTTAAACAACAGAATTCCTCACTAGCTAGGTCATTCAATGGGACCCATTTCTGTGCATGTCATCACTCAGTTTTCCTGTGTCCTGCACTGTCCTGTCTCCCTCTGCACCACCCCACAACTCTGATTTCCATCGCTCTGTCTCTGCTCCTGGATTTGTGTCCACCTTACAGCAAAATTTTCAAAAGCGACCTACATCCCCTACATTCACAAGTTGTAAACCAAAGTACTTTCCTCAGTTGGTGTTTTTAAACAGGAGTGACTGCTCAATGTTTTGTTGGGCAGTACCTGTTTGTTTTGTTGTTTTTTTTCTACAGGTCTGTTTTCCTAACAGCACATTTGCAGCATGAGGATCCTTGCCCTTTTGGATACTCTGAGGTAATATCTAATCATCAGTACGCAGCTCTTCATACCGATTCTCTGAAAGACAAATGTTGTTGATGTTCCAAAACTGCATGCATCTTATTCCACTTTTAAAGGCTTTTTATCATTCTTCTAATTTCGGTCCTTCCTTTTCTTCCCTTAAAACTAACCATCTTATCTCTGTCCTCCCTATAACTGTGGGACCATTACTTTATCAGATGTTCTTCCTCTAGCACCCCCCCGACTCCCACTCTTATTATCTTTTTTGCAAGTCTGTCTGTGACATTTTCATCATCCTAATTATTCCATTTTTAACCTTATCTTTCCCTTTCCTATTCGCAATGCATTTTGTTATCTGTCTTTTGGGTTTTGTTAGCTTTTTTCTTTTTTCACTCGCATTGCCCGCAGTGAACACAATACCAGTAGGACACGGCATTCTTCAAATAGCTTCAGCAGAGTGTTGACTTTTCCCTATTCTCCAAAACTTGGCACTTACATCTGTACAGATTTGCTTAGTTCCATCCTCTTTTTTCATTTCTGTCTCCTAGCCATTGCCCTCATGCATTTTGTTTCACATACAAAGTTCTGTTCCTTTTTTTCTGGCTACAGACACCTATCAACCTTTCCAGTTTCATCAGCAATGTATCCTGTGTTTTTCGTGAGGGCCTCAGTGAAGCTGCAGTTATTCTCTGAACTTCACTGGAATCTTTTTTATCATTCGGATGGGGAGTACCCGTGAACACACAGGGATGAGACAAAGTCAAAAAAAAAACACATAAAATGAGGGGAGCTCAGTGTTAAGAAGTGGAAATAAGTAGCTATCACCTTGCTCCAC
>Ga0181612_182423_pt1 | contig 13286 bp, 10 predicted proteins | sample HoacroProtozoa21_FD_119630 | JGI IMG/M metagenome (GOLD analysis project Ga0181612, IMG submission 119630) | Hoatzin crop microbial communities from Cojedes, Venezuel. Combined Assembly of Gp0051906, Gp0051904, Gp0051908
ATACAGAGTCTCTGTAAAGACCCTCGAATATCCTTGAAAAAGACATATTCTTCAGACAACAATCCAGTAACATTGGTTTTAGGAAAAAAAAAAACATTATGGAAAATTGTGTACAGCACAGGACAGACAAGACCTGGATGCAACAAATCTAGCTCCTCTTCCTGTCTCTAAACTATGAAAAAGCTGTGAAAACCCCAATTAGTTGTCAATGACACACTTTTCCAACTTATATTTATTGCTAATTTTGTGAGGATTTGGATGGATTACCTCCCAAGTATTTGCATAGAACAAACTCAAAGGTCCGTTAATGGTATCTTGGGCCTCCTTGTCACACAGCAATTCAGTACAGCCATTAAAGCTACGCTGCACACTATAAGCAAATTTCCGCATCAATTATTGTATTACTTCCATTTTTCTAAAAGAGCAGCACTGGTTATATCCTGAGATAAAAATGACACTGTCAATTAATTGCAACATTTATGCAGTAAATGATAAGTTGTTTCCTCATTATAACCACTACCCAAATAACTGAGCCAAGACATCCATATCATATCACCATCACATAAAATAAAGGAGAATAACTGCTTTAAAGAATACTTGCAATTATCATTATTTGGAAAGATAAGTACAAAGATTGTTTTTTAATTATTGTATCTATATTTTAAGGGGTACGTGTTTATTGAAAAGAGCACAAGACTGATTTAAACAGTGCCTTGAATGATCCCTTGTTTTCTTGGTTTCTTTTTCGCAAATAAATTTCTTGTATGTTCCTGCACTCAAACTAAGCTCCTTCTTAAGTGATCTTCTGCCCAGGGAAGTATACTTGTTTTTTTCATATTCTCTTAATATCACTACCACTAATGATCTGATTAAAAGAAATCTGGGGGAACTCTTCATATAATAGACCAAAATTTGCACTATGATTGCTGAAGCCAATCTGAAAGCAAGTGAAGTTTGCTTTATCAGTACTTAAAAACAAAAGGGTTAGGTAGGGAAGGAGAGAAATTAAGGCTTTTGTAAGATTTTTTTTTTTTAGAGAGACTAAAACTCCTATCAAAAACATGCAAATGACAAGCGACATTAGAAGGCTGAAGACATTTAAACACTAGTTTTAGCAGATCCAAATTTATTTTTTAGGAAGTGTTAGGAAGTAAGACAAGCAATGGTGAGGAAAATACCACTTCCCAGTCATGTGGAGCCAACCAGAAAAATCAGAAAGCAGTGCTTTCATGTAACAAATTATGTGGGGTTTGGAGTCATTAATACGTCATTAATACACCTCTAAAGTTTATTGTGAACTCTGAAAGTTCTCACACAACTTAGAATAGTATCCATAGACTTTTTCTCTTTTTCTCAAGGGCATACCAACTTATACCAGATATGGTATTTAAAAAAAAAACACAGTCAGAGGAAGTTAATATTGCACAAAACTATGCCATATCAGATTTCCAAATATGAAAGATCTCTGCATAAGACTCCCTTATAAGATTGTCAGACTTCCAGGAGTCAGCAGCTGAACACCACTGGTATCACTCAGCTCCAGCTGGCTAGCCACATCTGTCCAGGCCCCTGGACAAGCTTCAAGTGATGAAGCTTCAGGCACCATCCTGGAGAAGCACCTTCGCAAGCTCCAGTTTTAATTTAGCTGCATTCTTCTTTCACACACCAAGAGGAGGTAACAACCAAAACTTCCAGGATGAATATTTTTAGAACTGTCAACGTCTAGACATCAGCATGACTCAGCTTTCCTCATTTGAAAATTTGGGTCTATTAATTCACTTGAGACCCTCCCTCGTCTTCAGTAATAATCTGTGTCTAAATTATTATTTAGAGAGGACTATTCAGCTCCCTCAGTAATAATCAGGCTTGCAAAACAGATCTATACACTTTGAATGAATGCAAAACTGTAACTTCCATGCTAGAATATAACATTAAGGATAAAGGACCCAAGTGTGTGGATCTATCTATGTTGAGTTGTTTCAGGTTTTAATAGTTTTCGTCATCTTAATGCTCCGTGGCTGTTTCTGTCCTTTCTGTCCACTGTCATGATACTTTGTCAAGAGCTACTACGACATGCCTCAAAACATCAGGTAAAATATAAAATGAAATTGCCAGCAGCTTCTATAAGTGTACAGCACTGTTGCAGGCAACCCATTAGCAGCAGGCTGTCCCTGCTTTCTGGCAGCAGTAGTAAATCCAAGCATCCTGCTGCTTGCAGGGCTTTATCTGAATACACAATGCCAGGGCAGGCTGATCTCTTCAGACTTTGACAAGTACCTGGAGAGTTTTGCAATTAATATTACTATGTACTTTCTGCCAGGAATGCCCTTGAAAGTACAAAATGTTCCCTACTGTATCTGGGAAGGAGAAAAACAGTGTGGGACAAGGAAGAGGAGCTCATTTGGTAACCAGGATGGTCTTAAAATGTTAAACTGTGAAGTAGCATAATCCTCTTGAAGACAATTGAGATAGTCATTAGCAGTATTTTCACTGTTTTAACTACTGCGATTTCAGATATTTGTGACCAGTGCTGGAAAAAGCAAATAGCCTTGACACATTCTTCCAAGTCTATGAGATTCAGGGCTGCATTTGCATTCTGAGCGAGTAATTTAATTATTCTGAGTATCTTGTAATCAAAAGTTTGCTACGACTCTATCAAGTTGTGGATGGAAAAGTTACATTTTTGTCTCTTTTGGTCTGATTATAAGATGTGTCTAAATACAGCTTAAAGTGGGCACCAATTCAGCTCACTCAACTCTGTACTATTAGCGGTGTAGCAGTGGAAAAGCATTCCACAACCACTCGATGCAAAGTGCTGGAGACACAATCCAGTGTACTTCTAAGTTCGCACGTTTACATAACATTTCAATTCAAAGTAAAAAAGAAATAAACAACAACTAAACCAAAATCCCACAAAATGCATTAAGTTTCTGCTAGACCATCCTATCCCATTTAGAGCCAGTCTTTAAAAGTTCTTAATTTTGTGTTAGAGACAAGGCTAAAAGTTTAGTCTCCCACATTAAATTAACTGAATTAAACAAAATAAATTTAACTATTTTAAACTTACACAAAAACTCAGAGCTTTTATGAATCTTCATGAATATTACACTATTTCTCACCAATGCTAAAAATACTGAGAACAGAGGTAGAACCAGATGGTTTCACAGGAATGCAGGAATTATTTTATTGTATCAGAACAACAGTTCATATCCTTACTCTGAAAATGGCCAATACCAGCTGCTTTAATAAAAAGTACAATAAACCCAACAGTAGGTCGTTACTGCTTTTCTTGAATCAGAACCACCACAGAGCCAAGTAATTATTTTTTTTTCCTCAGCAAATTCTCTGTAATAAACACGTTCAGAAATCATAATAACTATTATAAATGGATGTGCATTTGAGCAAGAAAATGTAATTATTCTTCAGTAATATTTCACACTAGGCTTAGAGATACTCTAATCATCATTAAAATGCAGAAGAAATGCACATGAAGGACCCATGCATAGGGCCCATCTTTTTCACAGGATACCACAAATCTCTTGGCTATTCAGTTTTTGTGAAAGCTTGTTTCTTTACATACTTTTAATGTATTTTGGGGTAACAAGGGAAAGATGAGAGAGGCGGGACAATGCCACCTTTTCTCTATTATCTTCAAGCCAAACTGCACATCATCACAAGCTTAGTAACCATCATGTTGGGCAGAAGCACTGAAAATTAAATGTTGTGAGTTAAGCTTCCAAATCAGCAACATGACCTTTGAAAGTGCTGAGCTAGGGGACCCATCAACTGCAGAAGAAGAATGGTGAGTATCAATTACTTCTGGAACTGAGGCTTTAAAAGAAAAATGAAACAGACAGACAAAACCCAGCCATACTCTCCAATAGATAACAAAATCATGCTTTGTATCTTTAGGCAATGTGACCTGCATATGGTCCCATTTCAGAAGATGCAGTTCACTAGCTTCTTCCAGCTTTTATGTTATTACATTCTGGTTTTAAGTAGGTATCTCTATGGCATTAATGATTTTTCACCAAAAGACACACAACAGGACATTTGCAGACCCTGCAATCCACCTGGTGAGACTCCTGGCTCTGTGTGTGCATGTGTGTGCACGTGCGCGCATGTCTGTGTGCACAGCTTCGTGCAGAAAGGATGTTCAGAACCTCAGCTGTGCAGGAGCTCAGCTTACTCACCCTCAAACACCTATTGCGCTTACAACACCTGTAGCAAAAGCTACTGAACACTGGAGAGCTCCCACCAGTGTGGAGCTGTGTAAGCTGTATGAAAGAAAATGCTTTGTCTGCACTAAGCAAATGTTCAAGCCAGCTTTTAACCGACAGACGTTTTTAGTAAAACATTATTCATATAGGGTAAACAATCACTTGGCTGACACTTTGCCCATCTAGATATAAACCATATGTTGAAGGAAACAGAACGAGCTATACATACATTGTACATATGTGTCTGTGCATACACACGTATTTACAACTTAAACCTTCGTAAGCAATGCAGCAAGAATCCAAATTCTCCCTCCCTACCCTCTGAACTGAAGGACTTATTCGAGCACTGGAGGCTTGTACCCTGAATGCAGTATGAAGATGCTGTACCTAATAGGTGCATAGGCCAGGAAAACATGTTCATAAATTTCAGCCCTTTGCTATACTGACATATTCCATTATCATTTCTAAATGGTAAAGCAAGAAAGCCACCATTTGGAGTGGTATCAATGGGAACCACAGCCCAAGAGTGAAATGATGTTTATAGCCGTAAAGGTTTATACACTGCCCTTTAAAACCACCCTGATAAGAGGCATGATTTCTCAGAAATTGTGTGAAAAGCCTTAACCATTTTTAGAGCTCTTTCATTATTCAGATACAAATTATCGCATTTACAAACAAATGACTGCAAGTAAAACTGGTCAAAGGAGATCAGGGTGCTTTAAATTCGCTGGCTGCTTGACTAAATAAGTCTCGTGCAACAGTAATGTTACACACAAATAAATGCAAATATTTTTATGTAATTAGACTGACATTTATCATTGATCTAGAAATTCAGGAAAATCTTTTTGATCTTACCATACCAAGTGAATCTAGTTTTCATTATACTCCTTCAAGCAGATGTGCACATATTGTCCTGTTAAAGGGTTTATCTCTCAAAATCATCTCCAGAAAGTTTCCTAATACGGAACACATTTTTTATTAGTAACTGAAGCTAGGTATGAGCTGTCTAATTTCTTACACACCATTGCCATTTGGGATCTCCCTTGTCTCTCCACTAAGACTGGGGTATGCATGCATTGAGTTCCAGATGATTCACTAGCCTTTGCAATTCCAATTATATTAGCTTTGGCAGATTTATATTTGATGCATAATTCAATATAGAGTGTATAAAATAACAGGCACAGCTACTCAATTGAAGTTGCATAAATATTTCTAGTGAAATATCTCATTATCAGTTACTTATAACTTGCACTTAACAGGCTGTCACACAGACTCTTGTTCTAGGTCTCGTGTTGACAACTGGAGCAAAATGAATTTCCTCATCTCGTGTAGGAATGCGTGCACTTACTCGGACTCCCCTGTCTCTGCACATTTGTATGAGGATTCTCACTGCACAGACCTCCCTCCCTGGCAGGTATTTCTCCACTATTTGAGAGATATGCATAACAGCACATAATATTCAGTATGGCAGAAAAAACAGAGTCTGAGAATGGCTGCAAGTTTGTAGAGGGGAGCATCCTCAATGCACCCATGTAAAAACTGTCATGTAACCTGTGCCATGCATTGTGCAGCACATCACACATGGGCCATCATCTAGCTAGACAAACTGTAGTCGTACTGTTGAGGTCGCATCTTTTTATAGAGTTGGTTGTTCTGGACCTGATTTAGTGTTATTTTGAACAGTGGTAGACATGTTAAGGAGGTAGATCTTAGGAGAACACAGAATTTGTATAAAGTGATTGTTTCCTTGCTATTATTTTAGGGTTTATGCTAGTGAATGCATTCAGGAAGAAAAAAGAAAAACCTTAACACTTGTGTGCTCAAACACAATCTATTATAAATCAGAGATAGTAATATTAAATCTGATTACTTTTCAATTTTTATTAACATATAAATAGTAAGTTCCCTCACCGCAATGCATAGTAATTAATCAAATGCACGTACATTAAGGATACATGGATTATGTCACTGGAGATAATATGAAATTCCAGCAAATATAAAAAAAAAAAAAAAAAAAAAAAGAAATATACAGTTGACTTTCACCACCATGAAAAAGGGGGAAAAAAAGGAAAGAAAGATGATTTTTCAATTTTACAAAACTTGCATCAAACTTGAAAAGATGGAAAAAGCAAACCATTCTTGCAAATAACCAGTAAACCACAGATACAGCTGTCTAGAAATCCAATTTATACAAAATGCTTTTTAAAGACACCCCTTTCATAATGAAGAAGGTTGTCTGTATACAGTAGGACAGCATAGACTGCTTTATACCACTTCACAGACCACAATTGTTCATCTCATTACCTGTTTTCAGTTGTCCTTTTCCTTCTCCCCCCTGTCCTGTCCTGGCTAAGTGTCCTAATATGTAAAGATTTCTTTCACAGAATTCAGCATCTTTCCTAATTTTAAAGATTTCTTCATTTTCCTCTGTATTTTACACAATAAGTATGTACACAATAATTGCTTCTACTCTATAATTCAGTACTTCAGCAGATAAAGCTTGTATTTTTTTCTTCCCGCATGACAGTACAGTTTTGTATGAAGTTCAGCTTTAGGAACATCTAAAACATACCCCATATGATCACTCAGTAAATCCACATGGTGAAATCACACACCCACACCCACACACTCCCCCAAAAGAATCCTAATGAACTGAATTCTAGTATGGATCCACTGTTTCTTATTCTGCTTTGAAGCATGAATGCACACACATATGCAGCTAATGCCTGCTCCCCTTTTTTTCCCCTGTGGCCAGTGCTGTTCTACTCTGCCAAGTGATTTTGCGCTTTACTGGGGCTATGTAGCATGCATAGTGAGTAATATAAACCCATGTCCTTAAAAAGACACCACGAGCCTGACAGGAGATGTTTTTTGTTTTGGTAGCTTGAATGGGGAAGTGGGAAGAAGATGAAAGATTTTCTAAGAGGCAGAATGCTGTTTTGTTACTTTGCAGAGGAAAATTTGTGGTTTATATGTGTTCTTTACTCTTCAAATAACTGCTTTTAGTTAATATTTTAAAACAGTTTAAGATCTCTTTAAGGGTCAAAATTGAATCTAAGTGTTTTGCCTGACCTTATTCAACTGTTGTTTGTATCCTAATTACTAATCTGTAAAAGAATATACCCTCTGCTTTGTGTTTTGTGTTCAACTATTTCAGCAATTCAAACGATGTTTAATGTTTGGAGAAAAAAATAACAGCTTTTTGCTATCTTGTTGGTATAAATTAAGACACATTTTGTAAAACTCTGGCTCATTAGATCTGACATACAGGAAAAAATATTTTCTCTTCTTGATACCACATCTTCTTCCTACTGACCTCATTAAAAACCTTGCTCCCTGCTGATGGGGCAATACAATTCTTGTACTGTGAAAGATATTTTTCCCCTACCAGTACCTGAAATTTTTCATGAAAAACACAAGAACCTGAACTAAAAGTGGAGAGACTTTTCAGGACATACTTTGCTGGAGGCAAGGTGAAGCAAGGAGAGACGAGGCAAGGAAAGGGGAGGGGGAAAACCGAAAAGTTTCATAATGAGTTTCTAGTGAGAAATTACATGTTTGAAAGACTTAAAAATAACATTTTTTTTTCACTTCTTTACTTCAACATTTTTGTTCTGAGGATTCCTCTCACAGTATGCAACATACTATGAAATAATGGTAACTCAGAAAGGGACAAAACCTTAAAAAATAACCCTTTCCAGCTAACTGGAACCACCTTACTTAGGGGGAAAACCACAAAAATATAACAAAACCCAGCAAAAAATGCTCATCCCTAGGAGTCCAAGAGGGACATTGCTCATACCAACTGCACATGCTGTTTTTGCACTGGCTGTTTTTGCAGAGGACCAACCTCCTCCGCAGCCACGGATCTGTGCTTTGCTCTGCACACTCAGTCTCTTTGGAGGTGGAAGACACTACCAATGCAATGGCTGAGCAGTGCTTACAGGCACACTTTGCCCGCCACCTTCTCTGTGTCAGGACTGGCAGCTGTTGTTCACCAAGGCAGCAAAAAGTCCAATACTTCGATGCTCTAATGAAGGGTGAGAGATTGAGGACAGCACAGAGAATAGACATGCTGCTGTTAACTGCCTTCATAGGGAGAGCAAAGCACTCATTTTAAGTTTTGCTCTATGCTCATTCCTTTCTTTTCTGCAAAATTATATCAAATCCTGAATTAGTAGTAAAAAAAAAAAATGCAAAGCATGCCCTGTACTATTCAGCAGTTGAAGAGTCAAACCTACCCTCAGAAACCTCATATTCCATTTCCTGAAGGCTGAGTTTACTGTTTTGAATCCTGCATGACACAGGAATGACACCCATAGCAGGGCAGTACCTAAAAATCATTGCGGTCTCTAACCACTGTCAACTATATCTAGTCAGTTTCAGACTTCCAACAAAACATATGCTGATGGATACAGTAGGATTTTACTCCTCCACAACTTGCCAGTAATAAATGCGCTGCCTGAATTAATCATGTTCTTGTCAGGCAATGAAAAACCCAGTAGCTGTCAGCAAGCGAGGCCCCTGGAGTGCCAGAAACCACATGCCACATGAGCATGCTCAGGCACCCAGAGCTATGTTTGGCATCTGGCATATGAGACGACACATGGAGAGCTGCCTGCAAATCTTCACGTTTCAAGTCAACGTCTGTTCTGATGAAATGTTTTTGGGATTCCTGGGCTGGACTGTGCCACAAACAGTGGGCACCAAGTGCTGTGAAGGAGAGGACAGGAGCAGCACAGGTCCCCTGAGTTTGCTGCACTGGCAGAAAACACTAACCAGGCGCACTGGTTCTCCATGTCATCCACTGGTCACGTTGCAATCCAAGCTGAATTTCGTTAATTCTGTCCACTTCAACAGTGGTAAGAAATCAATAGCTATCTGTATGTAAATACTAAGTGCCTGGATGAAAAAATGGTAACAATAACATAAGGTAACAAAACATACGGTAGGATGTAGTATAATATAATGTCACTACTTGTACACTCCAATTTCTGCCTCAGCTTGTGCATAATGATGCCACAAGACAGGACAAAGCAGCACAAAGCCAAAATATTTTTGTTTGTTTTTTCTCAATCACACCCTTAAAACAGCATATGTCAAATGTTACTCAAGACAAGAGCTGTAAATACCATATAGTAACATATCAATTTACTAATGTTATTTGAACATGTAGTTTTATCAAGCATGCTACAATCTGATCAAGATTCAAATATTGAAGTGAGGCATGTCTCAAGTTGGCTTCTGTAATTTATTTTTCTATTCTCCTAATTACCAGGTAATGTAACTAGAACTTAGATGCCATGACATTTCTTTAAAAGAAATCAAATTACATTTAACACGTGTTTATGGCTATTATACTTTACTTCCCAAAGCAGCCAGAATTATCATGGGCAAGGTTGGAACTACTCTACGCCCTTACTCCAATAAAGTATGTAAAGCCTGAAATCAAATGTCAAAGCTAAATTTCTCTCCACTGTATGAATCTCCAAATGGTAGTTTCTCAAAGAGATTATTAATGTTTTATCCTCTCTAGCAAAAACGCTCCCCAAGTTACTATTTAATATGCAAACTGACTTGTGATCCTGCTGATATTTCCATAAAAAAGTACACTGAATGGTTCTGGCAAGTCTTAAGAAATGGTACCACTCAGCTAGGAAACTATAGCTGCTCAATGCCTGTGTAGAACACAGCAGTTCAGCTTAGTTGTAAGATGCTCCTGCAAAATCATTTAATCCTACTGCTATTTAAATAAAATATAAGTCCCATAATTAAGAATATTAAGGGCTCAACCATAAGGTTGTTGCTCTTCACTTACGATCTCAGGAAGTCATCTTGCAAACCCATCCTACTAGGAATACTGTTGACTGCTGTGATGAAAATCAATTTCAATTTTTTTGTACTGCACTAGGGATTAATCCTTTTACCGGGTTATGTCTGTAAAGAACAGAGGAGGCACCAGGGAAAGCAATCTATTTAAACAGAAACATGGTAGTTTGTGCTGATTTACTTTCTAGAAAATACAGTGACTTCTAATAAAATCACGTTTTGGATAATCATTAATGAAACATACCATCTGCATTATTTAAACTTGTAAATTATTTTGGAAGAGTCAACTTCCTTGCTATCCTTCCCCCAGATATTTCAGTATCTTCTTCCTTTCACTATGTTAAGAAATTGTGTTTGGAAAATAAAGTGGAGGATGACAAGATCACCGGAGACCTTTTAAGATCAAAAGCTCTAAAAGATGATACAGCAACAAGATGAGGATGTTACCTTGCATCACCAGTTGATGAAGCTACCTTGTTCATGGTTAGACAATTATTACTGACAACTGAAAATTGCTGGATATCAGGTTTCCTTCTGTTTTCCTTGGTAGTATCTAAGATGACAGGAACTAGCAGAGGACAGCCCACTGCACAGGTTTTGAGTCTCGTTCTGGAAGAACATGAAGCTCCGGAGATATGTGTCTTTAGCCTGCGAAAGATGGCACAAGTTTCTGTGCAACTTGGTCTCAACATGCAATACCAAATTGACATGCCAGTAGGCCAAAGATAAAGTCTTTGCGTGTCACCCTATTCTGAACTATTCCAAAGAGGGAAGCAGCCCTAACAAAGATCCGGGAAGACTCTGCAGGTCTTCTACGTCATAGTAGCAGCTGTGATCCGGCCCACAATTTTTGATACCCCCTTCTATATCCAAACTCCCTTCCTTCATAAGGGCTTATATAGAAATGTCTGGAAAGATCATCTATGGTGGTTTTTCGAAAGTACTAGGATTATCTGTTTCCTGGAGACTAAAGATGCCAGAATGTTACTCAGACTGTTAGGCCAGTGACTCTTTTTCCCTGATACGCTAGAAGAACCCTTGGGACACTAGCTTGTGAGATGCGATGTGAAGATGTGAACTCTGCCCTGTATACGTATATTCCCCTGTATAGAAGGTACTCTTGGGATGCAGTTACACAGTGTAACTGCCACTGTCTGAATATGGCCTCTGGAAACAGAGCTGTCAAATGCATGGCTCTTTAGAGATCTATGACAATTGGAAAGATGTCACATATAAGTCTCAAAGCCCACTTGCTGCCCTTCTAAAATGATGCTTTAATAAATCCCATATTCACATGAATAACTATCAGGGTTCTGATGCTGTTTCAGAGTGTTGTCCAAGATACGAAAAAAAACCCAGGGCCTTTATTTTCCACTTGTATCTCACTGCAAACAACAGTGGCATTGCAGAGAAAATGCAATGCAATCTATGCAGAGAAGCAACAGCATCACAGATAAGTCCTATACTCTTGCCTCACTCACAAGCAAAACATCTCTACCTGGTATAAATGGGAAGACTCAAACCTTCAGGGATATTAAAACATTTTTCTGAACAGCTGAGCTGCAGGGATGATCTCAGGACGCAGCTGCCAGCCCTGAAATAGTAGCTGCACTGCAGCTTTGGCTTACCTCAAAGGCATCTCCCACTGAGTTAAAGGATGCTAACTGATGCCAGCAATACCATGGAGTCTTGCCAACAAAAACTAGAACCCACAGGTCAAAGGCAGTAACTACCACACACCGCTGGTCACTCACTACCACTTTCTGTAACAACCTTCCCCACCTCCATCCTGTTTACCTTCAATGCTTTATCTCTACTGCAGGTGACGTAACTGTGCTACAAAGAATTTCTATTATCACTTTTCCTTAGAATACCAATGCATATTCTGGTAACACAAAAAGACTCATATAAAAGAACACAGTTTCTTCCACTTCTGATCCTCCATTTTAGGGGGTCAATAGAAAACCAACGGCACACTTGTAACTAGATAGCTGCAGCAGAATTAGAAATGCAAGACTGGCCCCTCTCAAGTGTCACTTGAAAGGCTTTCGCAGAAATTGTGAATTCAGATAGCAGACTTTTTGAAGGTTCCTACTAAATTTAATGAAAAAATAATTAGCTTCACTGACCTTTGTGTGCTAATTTTTTGTACTAGGAGTAAGTACACAACATTTGGTGACAGTTCAACCAAAGCCCAAGACAGGCATTCTCAGGCTTGTACAGACTACAGCTATTTAAAACAGCATACAGTAGCGTTATGAACGTAATAAAGGTGACGCGTGAAATAACCTATACAACTATGAGATTATGGTCAGTGTAGGCATGAGAAGGATTATTAATTTGTGCTACAATAAATGCAAACTGAGTGGTATGCTCATCAACTGGCAGCTGATTACACTTAATTAGACAATCCACTAAACTGTATTGCCACTGATGAATGAGCACACTGAGAAGCAGACGTTTAGCTTCTGTGATGCCATTTGCCACTGTGTGCCTACACCTTCCTTCTTTTCCAATTCCTATGCCAAATAATTGTGACATGGCACCTAAACTAAGCACTTCTCTTTTCCAGAGACTGAGGCTTCATTAATTACTTTGCCAGACTATGCAGCTACTGTAAACTATGAAGTAAGTAAGGCGCAGGCATGTGAAGTGCACACTTTCCATTGAGTAAACTATTTCTCTTCATATTAGGTACCAAGATTCACTTTCAGTTTTCCTTTGCTGATGTAGTTTGATATATGGTTCAAGGCAAAATAACACACCCCACCTTTTACACCACCTGTTCAACAATACCACCTGGAACTGTCCACCAAGAAATAACTAGGATCACATCCTGCACCACTGTCCAGTATCGAAGGGATTTTTCCCCCCTTTGTGGGCTGTAAAACTCATTTCCTTTGTGCTTCCCTGTAACAGAAAAAACTTCAACGATCTGTTGCAGGTCATGATGGGGAGAAAGAAGAATCTGGGTTTTTTTCTCCATAAAATATGAGAGTTCCTAGTGATCAATCAATCTGCAAATCAGACAAATACTAGTGAGTATCACAGAATCACAGAATGCTTTGGGTTGGAAGGGACCTTTAGCAGTCATCTAGCCCAACGTCCCTGCAGTGAGCAGGGACATCTTCAACCACATCAGATTGCTCAGAGCCCCGTCCAACCTGGCCTTGAATTTTTCCAGGCATGGGGGTCTCCACTACCTCTCTGGGTAACCTGTTCCAGTGTTTCACAACC
>Ga0181612_173060_pt1 | contig 13285 bp, 9 predicted proteins | sample HoacroProtozoa21_FD_119630 | JGI IMG/M metagenome (GOLD analysis project Ga0181612, IMG submission 119630) | Hoatzin crop microbial communities from Cojedes, Venezuel. Combined Assembly of Gp0051906, Gp0051904, Gp0051908
GCGGGCGGCTGGGGCCGTGTGGGAAGCGGCCCGGTCCCCTCCGGCTCGGGGGCCCGCTGAGCGGGGCCGCGCTGGGTCCCGAAGCCTGGCTTCCCCGCCGGAGCCCGGTTCCGCGGCGGCGCTGGCTCCGTCTCCCCTCACCAACACCCAGAGCTGGATGCCGCTGCCCGTTTCCCTCGGGGCTGCCGGGCGGAGGCAGCGCGGCCGCGTTCCGGGTCGGCGGGGGCGGGCGAGGGGCCGGGGTTGTCGGCTTCGCTCTGGGCGCGTTACAGCGTTGGCTGGACGGGGCTGTGAGGCAGAGTCCGGCCGTCAGTGCAGCGCTGGTGCCACGGCTCGCCCCTCGGCGTGAGGGGATGGGGATACACTGGCGTCAGAGCCAGGTGCTGCAGCATGTAAATGTGGTCCTAACCGGCTGTATGCAGGCCCTTTGGGTGAAGCTGGTATTACCACAGGCTGGTGTATTTGCTGGGTTATTTTTAAGTTCGGGCTTTTTCTGCGTCACAGCAGTGGGATGTTTACATTTGTGTAGGGGGGACACATGGTTGGCTGTAAAATGTGGTATACCTGGTGTTGCTGCATTAAGGTATATTGCACTTCTTTCGAAAACTAAATTGGGAAAGCTTGTAGGGGGGTGGTTTTAACTTCTGACTGGAAGATGGTGTCCGAAGTCAGGTACATGTGTCCTCCCTGCCAATTTATTCTGCCTAACAAAAATGTAACTAGGGTTTTTTTGTGCATCAGACTCTTAAGTCATCCTGGAATGTGCTATGCTAGTTTCTGGGTCATCCGCTCTGAAGCGTTTTTGTGGTACTGATAGATTTTTGTTTGTTTGTTTGGCGGAAGATTAATCTTGCATGCCTCCACATCACCACCACAATTCCTTATTTGTTTTCCCTTGTGCATCAATAGTCACATATATTTAATGTGCATGATTGTTTTCATCGTGGTGTGGCTGAGGGCTGTGAAATTCCGTCGGTTTGCTCTAACACTAGCATTCTGAAACTGTTGCAGAGATTTAATCGAATTGAATTTGAACAGTCTGCTTAGATGAGCTTTGATTTGTTGTTAATTTGAGAGATGACTGGTATCCAAAGCATTTCATACAGCTTAAAAATAAGGCTTTTCTTAGTATATGATGAGGGTTTTTTTTTCCAGATAGTGTTTGGACCACATGTAATCTGATGTTTGTTTTGTTTTTTTAATATTAGCAGCATATGTCATCTTATTGTTACCCTGCTTAGGGTACCTCATTTGATGCTGTCTGAGAATCTACAGGTTGTACTAGAAGAAGTTATCTCCATTGGAAAGACAAACAAGTCATTCTTCCCTCCCATGCTCTGCCCCCAGCGCTAAATCAGTGTAGTGACAAAGTCTGTAGTTGTTCATCACTTCACATCAGAGTTCCCCGCTGATATTTGGACTTCACTGCTGGATGGTAAAGCAGAGTGAGGGTAGCCTCACTGCTGGGTAATCTAAATATAGGCTGTGGAAGTAGAATAGGACTTTTACTGCGGATAAAATAAATCTTGGTTTATTTATTGTTTTATCTTCCCCTCCCCCCCATCTTTTTTTCTTTTTTCCCTTCCCACATAGAGGAAGTCTGGAAGGGAAGAGAGAACAGAAGAGTTACAAAGCTCTCTTAGAAGATCCAATGCTCAAGTTCTCAGGACTGTATCAAGAAACTTGCTCTGACTTGTATGTAACTTGTCAGGTGTTTGCAGAAGGGAAGCCTCTTGCTCTTCCAGTTAGAACTTCCTACAAAGCTTTTAGCACTAGATGGAAGTAAGTGACTGTGTTTTATTTCTTATTCCTCTGAGTTACCAGGGCATCAAGTTAGATAGATAAATCTATGAGGTTTTTTTGTGTCAGAAAGAGTTGTTTTCTGTTTTCTTCAAATAACTTCTGTTTCTTCAAGTCTGTGTATAGTTTTTAAGTCTTGCTCTGACAAGACAAAATCAACCTTTTTGTGTAGTGGGTAAGTAATAACATTGTTACTTGTGTGTTTGGGCATGGCTAGCTACTTAAGTAACTTCTGGGGCCTAGACTAGCAGGTTTAGGTACTGTTTACTGGACAGACTGATCTTTGGTACTTAGTCACCAAGCTAGAGTATTTTTTCTTTGGTGTCTGGCCTTTTAATCGTGCTCCAGACAAGTAAATGTATGGTTAAAGCCCAGAAGAAAATAGTGCATCTGCCCTTACAAATTCATATTCTAAGGAACATCTGGGTTGTATAAACTAATATAGAGTATCTTGAAGTCTTATGCTTTATGACTAATTAAAAGTGTTTCTCTGCAGCTGGAATGAATGGCTGAAACTGCCTGTGAAGTACCCAGACTTGCCTCGCAATGCACAGGTGGCTCTCACCATCTGGGATGTGTATGGACCTGGTAAAGCAGTTCCTGTGGGAGGAACAACGGTCTCGCTCTTTGGCAAATATGGGTATACTTCTTTTTCTTTGGTACAGTTTTGAAGGTTGCCTGTGAAAAGTAAGGTAGCAGTGGTTACGAGAGGTTGGGTTTTTTAAAATTTTTTTAAACCAGCTTAACAATTTCATGTTTGAAAAATGGCATACATTGGTGACTTCTGCTGCTTCTTCCTGAGTATAACTTCATACATGCTACAGTGTTGTAAAAAAGTCTTCTCCTGGATAACACTGAAATTTAGGCTTACTTTTTTTTTTTTAGATCTGTAAGCTTGGATTTTAAGGTAGCAAATGCTGAAATTGCTTCATATTTATATTGTTGTAATGTATGGATGCCAGTACTGATTACTTAACAAAATTGATTCAATTGGCTTGCAATTGGTCTGTTAATGAAGTATTATTTATAAAGAATGAAGTGTAATTCTGTAAATCGGGAGTTTTTTAAAATTAATAATTGGTGATTCAGTAAGGGATGGGTTTAGTAAATTTGTGGATGCTAACACTAGGCTGGGAAGGATTACAAGTGTGCTGCAAGATGGCAATATGTAAAAGGATCTTCACTAAGTGCAAAAGGGACTGAAAAAAACATTAGGATGCGGTTTAAGGAAAAGTATGAGCTGTTGGTACTCTTTGCAATTGATTGTAGTCAAATACAGAATGGGAGGCAGCTGCCCAAGAAAACACAGGAAAAGATTTGGGTTTTAGAGCGAGTCTTAAGTTTTGCATGATTCGGCATCAGGATGCTCATGTGAAATGTGCAGACAGCATTAAGTATGTGAACAGTCTACAAGTATGTGCATCAGGGACAATGTTGTATCCGTCTACAAGTATGTGCATCAGGGACAATGTTGTATCCTCCTTCTCTGTACTTGTCCACTCAGTTGGGATATGCTCAGTTCTATATAACTGACTTCAAGCAAGTTGCTGACTACTGGGAATCTAAGGAAGTCCATATCACTGATTGTCTAGCACATAGGTTTGATGGAAGAGGAGTTAAGACTAGTGAGGCTGAAGAAAGCACTATAGGAACTCTTTTCTAGTATATAGGTAGTGTTGGTAAATAAAGAGGGATAGCCTTTTTTTTTTTCTTGTCAGTGGATAAGAAGTAATAAGGCTAAACTGAGTGCAGGAAAAGTTTAGGTTAGCATTAGGAAAGGTGTTCTAGTGATACTTGAAGGCAGAAAATAACTGTAGAGAGAGATTGTATCTCTGTCATTAAAGATACTAGTTTAACAAAAAGATTGACATTGTCTTAGGGCAGAGAATTGAAATGGGTCAATTGGACTGTGCCCCAAAGACTGCTGGTAGTTTTTAAAGCATTAGAGCATAGTTGCTGGAAAAAGATACGTTTTGTAAATGAAGTGTACTTTTTTTTCAGCATGTAGGGCCTGGGGGAAGGAGGTGCATGGAAAGCAACAAATAGTTTTGGAATCTTGTATTTGCTTGTAAACAGAAACCCTTGTAGTGGTATTCCACAAAGTGATGGGTAAATTCAAGGTCAGATGATCCTTTTAGTTGGTATTTGTATTTTTTAATGGTTGAATTTTAAAAGTGTTTCTTCCAGTTGTGTTTACCTAAAGTTGTCAGAGTTAAGTGATCACCTCTTACTGCAAAAATAATGCACTAGGTTTCTTGGGGCATCTTTTATGGGTGGATCAGTACAAATACACAGGGAAGCAGGGTTTTGCAGAGAAGAGGTGTGTTCAGTTACCCTGAAAAGTTCTGTTCACTGTGCAGTTTCACTTACCAATTCAATTTTAAGCATAGGTGGAGATAAGTTGTGTTGAGGGTTGTGGGTTTTTGTGTAGGTTTTTTTTTATTTGGCAAGTCAGAAGGCTGCTTTTTATCAGTTGGCCTTCAAATGAAAGTTAAATAGTTTTTTAGTTGAATTTTTTTGGACTGGCAAACCTGAAGTCAGTATTATAATTTGCAAGTCAAGAGGAATACTTTCTACTTAATTACAAATAATAAAACTATGAAGGTCAAGCTCTGTCCTCCGTTTGCATTTGTACCACCCTGATGACTTTGGGAATTACCCATTTTTCTTCCTCTTGCCAAATAAATTCTCAGGCTTACTCATTTTCTTCTAATCTCTGTGTGCCAACAGAAATGAAGGCTGTAGAGGGCACAAGGTGCAAGGCACTTTCTGCAGTTGAGTTAAATTATATATGGCAGTGCATGTTTGTAGGTTTGGCAAAGGAAGTTACTTCATTTTCTTGCAGCTGCTGCTGTACTTTGATTCCTGCCAGCTGTGTTATTTTGAATTTACTGAAGCAATTCTGCATTTTTCCCTGCAGTATGTTTCGTCAGGGAATGCATGATTTGAAAGTCTGGCCCAATGTAGAAGCTGATGGCTCGGAGCCCACCAAAACTCCTGGGAGAACAAGCAGCACAGTCTCTGAAGATCAAATGAGCCGCTTGGCAAAGGTAATGGAATAGCAAGTAACCTCTAAGATGTATGTGAAAAACTTAAACTTTCACTGGAGTGAAATGAAGACAGGCTTCTTATGTTGTTCTCCTGTGTGAAAACCTCTTCCTTTGCTTGTTTATATATATCGCATGATTTTGACAAATGAGTAAACTAGATGATGCTCATTTGCTTCTGAACTATTTTTTTAAAGGGGGCATATAAATACCTTTTAATAAACATAGCATTTTGTTGTAAAGACTTGCTGTACTAATTCTTTGTAAAGAATGAGAATGTGAACATGTCTTGAGGATGCTTGAGCCAAAATTCCCCCAGGTTCAGTAAGAGCAGCTCCTAACAGTAACTTGTGAGGACAAGCTAGTTTCTTTCAGTAGCCATCATTTAGATTTAAGACTGTCTGGTTTAGTTTTCAGATGTGCATGACATACCTCTACAATAGAAATAATTTGAGTAGAACTGCAAAAATTAACCAAAGTTTCATTCATTTAAGCTCAAGAATATTGAGTTTAGTATTGATTAGTATTTTCTTCTCCTAGCTTGATGGCAGAGTGTATTTTTTCTCATCAAAACTACTTCGGTAGTTTATCAGTAAATGTTAGTGCTTCAGCTGTTTTACTAGCTGATCTCTCTCGTTATTCAGGTGAGCTTGCCTCAGGCTTGCCAAATAACTGAACCCAGTTAATGTACGTTCTTGTTAATCTTGATCTTCTAGTTTTCATCCTCACCTTTCTGCAGCTCCCAGTGAAAGATAGGTCTGGTGCCATGAATAAGTCAATTTTTGCATCTAGAGATTTATCACAGTATAAACTAATTTTCACTTAGGGTATCTCTTTTATTAGTCTAGTTCACCTTGAATTTATAATGGAAAACTCCTTAAAGCTTTCTGCAGTGGTGGTATCCCATTTGTTGATTATAGTAGAATAAGACACCTCTAGCCTTAGGAAGCTCTGTAGATACAAATTAAATACCAGGGCTTGTTTATAGCCAAAGGGTTTACGTGATGCAGTCAGTGGGTCTCTGAGGAAGGGTTTTAGAGTGTAGGCCTTCCTTTTCGTGTTAGTTTTGTTAGGCAACCATGACTATACCCAACCAATGTTTTTTCTCCTTTTCCTTTCACTCCCTTATGCTGCCTAGCTCAAGAAATCCAGATAGTGTAGAGTATTTCAGTCTTAAAATACCTGGATCTGTTCTACCCTGTTCTTTTGGCATATGGGAGATGAAGGCTCAAAGCCTCTGAGGAAGGGGAGGGAATTCTCCTTTCACATCCCAATTGAGAGTTGTAGTTAATGGCTCGTAAAAAGCTGGTAACATCACTGCCACCATTTTTATCATCTGAAAGCTGTTTTGGGAGGTAAGAATTTCTGAAAGATAGGAGTGTTTTGACTTGTGTTTTGTTGTGTTCATTTACAAAAACATTTTACTGTCAGATGCTAGCAAAGTGAATGAGGTTTCTGGGTAGTGTGTCTATGAGAGCTTTCATCTGCACAGCTGTTTACACAGCAGATGAGGTTCTTGTGGTGTATCATTCCTAAACAGCCGTTGTTTGAGCACAATCAACTTCAGTTTTTCTATGACTTACACGTTGCTGAAGACCTCCTGATTTTACTGTATGTGAAGGTATACTTGAATATAGGTAAGAGGAGTAGGAGTTATTAAATACACGATGAGTTTGTGGTGGTTTTGTTCTTGGTTTGGTTTGTTTTTTTCTGTTTAATGGATGAACAGCGTTTAGAAGTGTCATGCTGTCGATTGATATCTGATACCAGAGGTCAAATTAGAGTCCTCCACATAAAAAGTAACTTTTGAGAAGAGCTTGCTGAAGGACCACTGCTCTGTCTAAAAGATGACTTCTTGTTTTCTTGACACCCTTCTGCGTTTGTGTGTGTTATTTATTATTATAGGGAATTTGTATGAAGTCAATGACTGGCTGTGGGAGGAGTTACATCCTTTTACCTTGATACTGTGGCAAGCCTCTCATTTCATGTTGAGGTGCCATATGGTTGTGCGCTTACAGAACGCATGAATGTTGCTTGTAAAATTGCTACTGATGAAAAAGCCATGGCTTTGCATCCTGGGGGTCACTGTGAATGCAGATTTTTCCTGTACTAAGCAATATTAATGGGAAGAGTGTGGAATACATTAGCAACTTAAATGTTAATGACATCAAGATGTTTCTCCTGTGAGTGGTGTGTTAATTTATTCCATTTAAACAAAAAGTATGTTTAAGTTCTTTGATCCATTCATTTCCCTCACACCTTCTACTGACTGAATAACATTAGACAATAACAGTGGGGAGATAGTAACCGAAGGGATGCCTCTAACTTAGTAGCAGATGATGAATGCTTTTCTCCTTGAAGGGAATGCACTAGCCTCTCTCTTATTTTAAGCTTTAAGTATTAATCCAAGAGAATGGTTCTCCGTGTGTATATATATGCCGACAGATCTACTGGGTCTTGTATGCAGGCCTAACTAGCTGCTGTATTACAACTTTTTTCCTCTCTTTAAGGGAGGTTTGCAGGTTTAAGAGATTAATAACTTTCCTCTAAAACATACCGAATTACTTTTTTTCTTTATTCTCTAGTGCAATAAAGATAATGAACAAAGAATTTGTGACCAGGGTATCCAAATAATATTGTTTTGCCAAGGCTTTAATAAGTGCTATCGTAAATCTATGTATCAATGCTGGATGTGAATATGTGGTATTCTGAAAATTGTGATGCATTGGTTTAAGGTAATGGAAATAAATGGGCTACCTTGAGTAAGAAAAAAATACTTTTGTTAAATAAAAAAGTAGGGAGTAATTTAGAAGTGGCTAAAATGGTGGACCTGTAAGGGTAAGAAATTTCATTCTTGCTGAAGATGAGAAGAGCTTTTCTGTGAACTCGGTAGGACATTTGTGAATGCATGAAGTGATGATGTCCAGTCTGCCTGCAACAGTATTTTGTATTGTAACTGGTCTGCATGCTGATGGTTTTCTACCTTTGGAATATATTATGATGTCATGTATGAGGCAAAGGCAAAGTCTTGTATTATTTTTTTACTATTGTCCTGACACATTTTGTGTTTGTAATATTGTGGAGAGAGAATTTGATGATCTGGCTGCAGAATATAACATTAGATAGCAAAAAATTATTACTGTATTGTGCTCATGTTTACAATCCTCCTGATAAGTTGAAAGAATCTGAAGACTGGGTTTCTGTGCTTTGATTACATCCAGCATGCTGAAATGATATTAAGGATTATACTTTGCCCCGCTTGCCCTTCCTTTTGTACTGTTAAATTTCTGAAGTTTATAGATGCTAAAAAAAAGCCCCTACTATATACTGAACAGAGTTAATTAATTCTTAGAAGTTGCAGTGGTCTTCTGAAGTTTTCAATGAAATCTTACTACTTCTGTCAAGCTATACCGTGGTCTAGAGCTTGAAGAAAAGTTAGGTGAATCAGCTACTTTAAGCAAAAAATCTTGTAGTCTTTATGGGGTTATGTTTTTGTGTTTCATGGAACGAGTTCAGAACAGAACAGCAGATGCTTATGGCTAATTTACTACTTAGCGCTTCTTGAAATGGCCAGTTCCTAGCAAATCTGGAAATAAGTGTTTGGTTTTTTTTTTTTAAAAAAAAAAGGAGGGGAGGCAGGATATTTCTCCTAACTAAATAGCTTTTTGACTGCTCTTTAAATTGTGACTGCTTTTGATTAGTCCTTTACTTTGATAGAGCCAATAACTGTAGCTGAGGATTAATATTCAGTAGAAAATTTTAAACCTCATCTCTAGTAGGCTTAGTAGGGATCAAGAATCAGAAAAGCTGAGTTAGGTAATGTATTTGTGAAATGAGCAAGTATTGGCATTTAGAGCTAAAGGTCATGCTTGCTTTCATAAGCAATCTGCCTTAAACTTTAATTCAGATTGAGAGGATGCAGAGGCCATGGTGTGGGCTGTAGTGTATTCCAGCTCTTTCTGATGTAAACTGTTTCCAAGAAAATGAATTAATTGGGAGTTTTGTTTCCTGCTTAGAGGTAGGAATCAGTATCAGAGTACTGTTAGATAATAACACCAAATCAAACTATGGGGAGGTGGAGAAGAGGAAAAGTAAAACCAGTGAACTAGTCTTAAAGATCAAGAAGTCACCTTGTGGAAAGTGACCAAGCAAGATAGTCTGTTGTTGTTGGATAAGAAGGGGCAGCAGATCAAGGTGTTGAAAGACAAAGATAAATGCTGGCTAGCTGATCTTTGGCAGATCAGTTCCACTGATACAAGAACACCTACAGGGAGGCTGCAGAGCACTGAAATGTCATTTCACTGGTGCTTTTAATAGCTATTTACAGTCTTTTGGAGACTAGCCAATTATTTGTTGTGTCAGCTTTGTTTCTAAGATAATAAAAAGCTATTTGATTCTGTGTGATTTCTGAGGCTTGGCCGCTGGTGAGTTTGTCACTTAAGTGATTTCCAGAAAAGTCGGGATCTGTACCTGGGCATGAAGTTGATGCGATTTTCTGAGTGCATCATGGTCTGGTTTGTGTTTAGACCAGGTCATCCTTGGTGTGTAATAATACTTGTGCCTGTACTGCTAAGACATCTGTTTACTGGGGATTTGAGTGACAATAATGAAACAGTACTATTGGCACAAACTCCTAACCTTTTTTTTTTCTTCACAGGGATTTTTTTTTTTTTGTATCTGTAGTGGTGAGCTATCTGACAAACTGTGCAACCTCAACAGCTCCTGATATATAACAAGTCTGAAGTCTTCTGTCTTTTTTTGTAGTAACCTCACCTCCAGTTCTGTATGGAAGAAGTAGGCTGTTGTGTTCTCCCGCATGCAATACCTTTCATTCATATGTTCTCCTAGCTCTCTTTGTATATTGCCTGTCCCCCAGCTGTCCTGCGCAAGAAGTGGCAGTCAGTGTGACCCTATGGCCTGTTCAAATTTAAATGCTCGTGGGTAGACAGGTTAACTACAGAACAAAGCTGATGAGTATTGGTTGTAACCATTCTCTTAATAGGAGTAATTTTGAGGATCTCTTCACTAGCCCTTTTCTAGACAGATACTGATTTCTTAGGAACGTGAAAGAACTTGATGTCTTCTAGACCCTTTGCATCTCCTTTTGCATACTGCAAGAATTACAAATTTATTTTTTTTGAGGAACACTGTGATTTCTTCGGAGCTTGCAGCATGATTCTTGTTCATGTTTGCGTGGTCTCCTGCTGAATTTTTCATAAACTGTTGTGTGTCAGTGCATCTGAAACTACAGGTAGTATGGCTCATATCTTGCTTATCTTCTATTCCACTCTTCTACTATTAGGTAGTCCTTTGAACAACTGAACTTCCTTGCTATTGCTACAGCCATATGTAGTTGTAAGAGTAAAACTTGAACTACTTCTCAGATCACTATAAAGACAGGGAGAACAACCTTTCTATGGCTTGCTGTAGTGACCTTTTGCAGTGTGTAAGTCCCAGTCTGAAAACTTGTTGAAGTAAGGCTAACAAGGGCAGAATTATTCAGTTTGGATAGTATTTGAAATACCTTCTTTTTGTTTAAGTTTTACTATAGGAAACTTGGTAACACAAAAGATAAAATATCTTTGTTATGTGACTTGGCTTAAAAAATAGGTTCTTGCTTTTAGTGTGTTAAAAATGCAAAGGTGATGCGTTTTTAGTCTTTGCTGTGATTGTTTTTTTTTTTTGATATTAGAATTATTTTTGTGGCATGGCGTAGCTGTTAACGGATCTACTGTGTGTCTACTGTATAAGCATTTTTACCAGTGATTTTTTTCCTGTGATTTCATGTTAGTGTCTCTGTTAAATTATAACTTAGATATTCTTTTTATTGCTCTGAGCAATTTCAATGTTATCATTGCATTTTTTCATGCAGCTCACAAAGTCTCATCGTCAGGGTCACATGGTGAAAGTGGACTGGCTGGACAGACTGACGTTTAGAGAAATAGAGATGATCAATGAGGTAGGTCGTCATACATGAGACTTGTAATTTTTTTTGATCATGCTAATATGGAACCTTTGCTTACTTAAGAGACTAACTCTAAGCACTTGTCCTATTTTTCTTCAACTGCCAGTTTATATGATGAAAGGAAAAATAATTCTTTTAAGCTTCCAAAGTTGATTTTACTTCGGTAATAATGACAAGCAGAGAATCATGGAATGGTTTGGGTTGGAAGGGACCTTAAAGGCCATGTAGTCTACCCCCCCTGTAATGAGCAAGAACATCTTCAGCCAGATCAGGCTGCTCAGAGTCCCATCCAACCTAGTGTTGAATGTTTCCAGGGGTGGGACATCTACACCTCTCTGAGCAACCTGTGCCAGTGTTTCATCACCCTCATCGTAAAAAAAATTCTTCCTTATATCCAAACTGAATCTCCTCTCTTGCAGTCTAAAGCCATGACCCCTTCTCCTGTTGCAACAGGCCCTGCTAAAAAGCCTGTCTGTCTTCTAAGCCCCTTTTAAGTACTCAGCGGCCCCAGTAAGATCTCCTCGGAGCCTTCCCTTCTCCAGGCTGAATAGCCCCAGCTCTCTCAGCATTTTCTTACAGCAGAGGTGTTCCATCCCACTGATCAGTTTTGTGGGGCAGAATCACCCCCTCAACCTGCTGGCCTTACTTCTTTTAATGCAGCAAAGAATGTGGTTGACTTTCTGGACTGCAAGCACACATTGTCAGCTCATGTCCAGTTCTTCATCTACCAGGATAGACAGCAGTCTTACAAGGTTTCATCCTGAAGGAATTTGATCATGGAAAACAAAGTTTATTAAGAATTTGAAGTAGCTTGGAGCAAACGCTGTTAGGTATGACTAACTTAACTTTAGTATTTAGATTATGATGGGAAACTTTTTGGACATATACTCTGTTCCTTCGTTTTAGAGCTGATCAGCTTTGTTGGTTTTGATTTTGGGTGCTGAGGAAAAACTCTTGTAAGATTTGAAAGGATATTTAAAGAAAAAAAAAATGCTTGAATGAGGTGTTAATGCTTACTAAGCAAAATCACCTCCAGACTGTTAACTGATTATACTTACCTTGCACAACAGAACTCTGTTTTCTGCTTTGTGCTCTGAGATTTTTGTTGTCTTATGTATAATTATGTACCTCTGGGAATCAAATTATTTTTGAACTTAAATTTTGTGTTTTTATAAACCCATATATATATTTTTCAAAATTCAGCCTATCCTTCATTTTGTTGTTTTGTGTGTGGCTTTTCTTTCTCTTTCTGTAAAAATACAGGAAACTAAAAATTCCTGATTTATGGAGCTGTGCCTGAAAAGCAGAACCACTTTACCTGTACTGGAAAGTCAGTCCATTATTAGTGCATGATATGAACTTGAGTTGCTCATTAATAAAGGGGATGCTAATGTGTTTTTATTAAATGTATGTTCCTGGTGGTGGTTATGTATAACTTCTTTCTTGTTTCCCACCTGGATTTTAAAATTCAAAGCACTTTTCTAGGTAAAGTGTTTCAAAAATGCATGTGTGAGCAAATCTTCCTCTGACAGTCAACAGGCTACAAATCCAATCTTGTAGTCCAAGTGTAATTTGTCTTTTTCATTGTGTTACTAAAGTGATTTTTTTGTCTGATTTTTTTTTTTCAAATCATTATACACAATTATGCATGTCAGTCAACAAAAAACAAACCAATAAAACCCCAAAACACAAAACCCCAGCTGTGTCATCTGGTTATCCTTCATTGTCTTTTTTCAGACCTCTAGCCCACAGTCACAAGCTTGATGAAAACAATTCAATTTTATCTGTTACATGTGGATGTTTATCATGAAGTGGGAACGTGAGGAAGTAAGAATGTCAGAAAGAAGGTGGTATGGTCTGAAGTAGTGCTATGAAATGATTAATTGAATAATTGCTATAACAACTGATAATCTAATTACGCAGTTACAGCACAAAGGAAGTAGGGTAATTGCTGTACTGAGAATGCTGAAGAATGATGCACTTCAGTGTCAGATAAACATCTGTGGTGGTTCTCTTCTCAGAGGGAAAAACGAAGTTCTAATTTTATGTACCTGATGATTGAATTCCGTTGCGTCAAGTGTGATGATAAAGAATATGGAATAGTTTACTACGAAAAGGTATGTGCCTTGCAGGCTTTATGGTTTTCTTTGAAAAGCAACATATGCACTTAAAATGAATGGAGCTTTCTGTGGAGGTGAAATATTCTGCTGCAGGATAGCAGCAGACAGCTGTCAGTGGCAACTGTTTATGTACATACAAATCAAGTAGTATAGATTCAACAAGATTGCAGAAGTCAATCATTCATGTAATACAGTTCAAGATTACAGAATTTAACAAATGTGAGTGATTAAAAACTTTTTGATTTATGGTTCCTTCAGTCATCCAGCAGTACTTTCAGAGTAGCTGTATGTGAAATTATGTCTTTCATCAAGAAGATATGTACCTGTATTGATTGGTAACTTTATAAAAGGTA
>Ga0181612_144297_pt1 | contig 13284 bp, 8 predicted proteins | sample HoacroProtozoa21_FD_119630 | JGI IMG/M metagenome (GOLD analysis project Ga0181612, IMG submission 119630) | Hoatzin crop microbial communities from Cojedes, Venezuel. Combined Assembly of Gp0051906, Gp0051904, Gp0051908
CACAGCCTTCTCTTCTCCACGCTGAACAGCACCAACTCTCTCAGCCTTTCCTCATCAGAGAGGTGCTCCAGCCCTCTGATCATTTTTGTGGCCCTCCTCTGGACCCTCTCCAACAGGTCTATGTCTTTCCTGTGCTGAGAGCTGCAGAGCTGGATGCAGGACTCCAGGTGGGGTCTCACCAGAGCGGAGTAGAGGGGCAGAATCACCTCCTTTGACCTGCTGGCCAAACAGCTTTTTATGCAGCCCAGGATATGTTCTTGCTGAACACCAACAATTTTTATGTTAGAGTTGTATCACTAACTTGTACTTTGTTGTTGGATGATGTAGGTCACAGATTACTGATCCGTATCTGTACGGCAAGGATGGTTCAGATAGGTGTGTTAGCTAAAGTGCAGTGTCTCACATACTGCTGTCAGCACTACCTGGTGCTGGTCTGGAGTGGTGAATGTTTGAGAGGTTGCACTATTGCTCTGTGATCATTGACAAGTTTCAGTTTCAGGGGGTGATAACTAGCATGCACTAAATCAACAGAATGGAGGGAAACTTTCCTTTACAAGTTTCACATCCAATTGCGTTTCTCCAAGACTAATTCCAGGCTTAGCTACTGTCCTTGCTTTCTTCCTCTGGGTGCCAGAAAGGTCCTGTGCTGGGGCCAGGCCTGGTAAGAAGAGAAGATGCTGTTCTGGCATCACTAGTAAGAGACTCCCCAAGTGTTAACGACGCTACATTGCACCTAGTGAACCAAGCAGGACCCAAGCTGACTTCTGATGAAGCCAGTGTTTTGCCTGTGTCCTGAATACCTAAGGGGTCACTGTGGTACTGTGTCACTCAGGCTTGTCTATAATTCAGGAAAACTCAGCCCCCAGAGACAGAACAATGGAGATCTTACTAAATTAACCAATTTCTGTTGCCTAATCCTACACCTTTGACAAATTTTCTGAATTACATTGTCGCATATTCGTGGTAGAGGTCCTATAAAATCTGCAGAAAAGAGCAACAAATACCAGCTGCAGATCATTTGTATGTTAGTGCAGTGTATTTCTTTGTGACTGTAAGTGGAGGATAAGAGATATATATAAAAGAAAAAGACATTTCTCATTAACTTCAAAGTATTGTTGACTTCTCTTACTCCCCTCCTTGTAAGTAAGATGCTGCAGCTTCTCTCTCAGGAGACATAAATTGATGGTAATGCTGAAAGACAAAATAAAGTAATTATGTTTTCAACACAGATATCAACTTAGAGGTGGTCTCTTAGGGACTAATATATTACTTGCAATTTTACATTAAGATGGCATTGTAATTAATCTCCTATTAATCTGTTTCATTTGTAAGGTATGTATACAAAAGAAATGACACATATAGTTGTTCCTATTGATAAACACTCAATTACTAATAAAATTCAAGCTCAAAACTGATGAGACTCCTTTTTAGACAACACCTGAATTAATCAAGGAATTCACTTCCAAAGCAATCTCTGCAGTCATTAAATAGTATCTACTTTCTGTGGAATTTACTGATCAGGGCAATCAATCTCTTAAAAACATCTGCTTTGAGTCAGGGTACACACCTCTCACGTATAAGCTAGAGAAGAATTTCTCTGGCTTTCCATTATGAGGCCTTGGTTTTAAGTCAACCAAAAGATACCCACTGACAATAGATTTTGGATTAGGTCCTTGGCTGCTGTGCTGAACAGCAGGGAAAACTATACCTTATCAGTCCTGTGCTATGTCTGGAATATGATCACGCAAGCTGTACGTAGTGTTCATACCGCTTCTTACATCTTGATAGGGTCCAGGGCAAAAGAAGCCTCAGCTGTGCTGCATAATGGAAAACAACAAATAAAACAAGTACATCAGGGTCTGTTTGCGTATGGTACAGAAATACCACCACAAGGAATCCTGTTTCAGTACTGGGCTTGCAAGACTCAGGCTGTTCTCCAACATGCGTGGTTGTGAACTTAAACTCATGCATAGATAAAGCTTGGATCCAGCAGAGTCTATTACTCAAAGCTCTGTGGGAAAGTAGGTGTTGTATTCGTGGGTCTGCTCCAGCCCCGGAAGCAGTACAGCTGTGTTCATGATGTGCTTCATGTATTACTAAACACCCTACTGGACATCAGGCTTTGTATCTCTAGCATGGATGATCAACAGAGCACATTACCTGCTTACCGATAAATGAAAGCTAGCTCTGTCTGCCAAACATGACTCTGTGTTTCTAGTGGATGTAGCACATAATTTGAAGTTATGTATGGGATTTTTTAGACCATAAGCTCCTTAGGTTGTTTATTGACTTTGTTGTTGTTAACAGAAAAAGAATCCTGGCAAAAAAATGTGGTTGTGGGTTCATCACATGAAAAAAAACCAAAACTGTAATATCATAAAGTTTTTAATAGGTGTTTGCTTTACTTTCATTACATATTGAAAACAATCAGAATTTTGGTGCTCTACAGCATCACTTTGAATACTTTGTTGCATTGCTGTAAGAAGACCTGAACAAAACTTTTGGAGATCAGTGGGAAAAGCAACTAAAACACAGACAAGACAGTATAACAATCCGTAAGTAAGAAGAAGAGTAAATATATGAAACAGAAATAAATTAATAAATAAAATTAGTGCTCTGTTGAGACAGAAAGGCAGAATCTTGTTAAATAAGATCAAGATAAGTCTCAAAGAAACAGAAAGAAAAAGTTAAAGCGTGTTCATTTTCAGTTGGAGGTATTTGAGTCAGTGTAGGCTACAGATCCATTTAATCATGTTGGTGTGTTGAACTGCAGGCATCTGGATTCAATTAAGATAATTCTGAGATTCTTTGTCCTGATATTATAACAATAGTTTGTTTTAAAATGCTGGCCACAGGAAAATCATAGTTGCCTTAAAAAAATATCCTTTTGTCTATAACTCATCTGTGTGCAAATATGTTTAAAACAAATGGAGAAATGGCAAAGGGCCTCAGAAATACAGAGACTTTGAGTAGAAATTTTGTGTGAATCTCTTGAACCTACCTGGAAATCCAAAAGTCTCAGGAGCCTTTCAGGATTCAGCTCACCTTCGATATTGAAAAACTGGCTGATTCAATAAGAAGAAACAATATTTGAATACTTTCATATATTCAGTTCAAGATTGGATAGTGATTCATTCCAGGCTAATATTAATGACAAAATCTGGCCGCTTGGTATACACTCTTAGTATAATTGCAGTATAGACTGGTGAAGCTCCATTCCTGTTACTAGACCCACACATATTTGACACTATTCGGAGCTCTATCTCAGCTACAGACACTTGAGCACACTAATAACCTTTTCACATTAATATACTCCTGAAGCCCACAGAATAACACTTGAATAAAGAAAGGGATGTTTATGCATCTATAGGGTGATGCTTAATTCCCACCATGTCTTTATTCTGAATACTTTACCGATCCAGAGGTCGCTGTTAAAAATTCCTTCACAGTGCAAGGCTTGTATTCAGGAAAGAGGGTGTCACAGATCCCTAGGCATCTCAGGGGATTACAGCCTTTCTAAGGAAACAGAAAACTGTGGTGAACAGCAGCCAAGAAGTTGCCTAGTGGAAAACTGAACCCAAAATTTCATTTCTGAGATGAGGTAAGAAAGAAGGAGCTGAGAGGGAATGTTTGCCTGATCCAAACAAGCTGGCAGCTAGTTTGGTATTTTTATTTTGGATCGTTGATCCAAAGCATAATCCTGTATTCATTGGCAGTGAAGATCTTAACCAGCATAGATAATCATTGGCTTGGATTACGCTACCAAAATCTCAGCAGTTTGCCAGATAACTCACGCAGCTACATTTCCTTTAAGAGTGAATTACCTGAAGATAAATTGACAACACTGATATGTTCCAAGTCAGTTTCTTTTATTATTAGACCGTTTAACTATAGTTTTTTCTCTGTGAAACTGTTTTTTATTACAGTTTGTACACTTTCCCAGAAATGCAGAAGTCATGTACAACTTGTAATAAAATGGATCATTGCAAGCAATATTAGAAATCATTCAGAAGGCAGTGAAAATAATAGAATATTTGTTTCTGTCACACTTTGAAAATACACAGCCTGTCAATATATACCACAGATACTTTTCTTACTTGTTTCATTCTAACCTAGACAGGTTCAGCGAGTTCTGAAACTTTGATGAAGGGGCAAGATAAGAAGTAGCTAGTTTGGGCCAGCTTGAATGTATTCACGAGACAAGATTGCAGGCAATGAGTTTCCAAAGCAAAGAGGCATAGACACAAAAGGGATGTGGCTACTTATAGGGGGTCACTTGCCTGGGGTTTGGTATGAGTAATCCAAGGAAGAGCTTTCTTATTGGTCTTGTAAGCCAATTCACTAACAGGGTAAACTGAGCCAGATGGAGTTATAAACATATTATTATCATTATTATTTCATTTTTTAAGGTATTATTACTATTTCTATTTCTAAATATTTGCAAGCTGTCAAAATACTCTGGTAGGCTATGTAAATACCTGAACAAAGATAGATATAACAGATTCATCTTTTCTTCAGGGAAAAAAAAAAACAACAAACCCTCACTAATTTTTCTGTTTGATTACACTTACTTGATCTGCAAAATGTAGAGTTGTGGCTGCTCTTCCTTCCTGACAGAGTATTTCTTTGCTCTGTCTGTATGTCCAGGATTTTATGGGTTGAACTAACTCATTTCTCCTTTTCTGTATCTGGAGACTGGTAGCCGGAGAAGAGTAAAACTGTGGGGAGTTACTTATGTTGGTTATCCTGCACATCTGAAAGTGTTTTGATATTCTGGTCCACACTGAGGGCATGAATAGGCTTTCTGTTTTATCTTTGTCACAGAATTTTTAGTTTTGAGACATCTGCTTTAACAACCAGGTGTTCAGGAGAACGTGGGCTTAGGTTAAATCTCTCACATCCAGAACACAGCCTGAATAATTTTCCTCCAATTTCCTACTTGGTGTAAGTAGTTACGAAGATGTCAGTAGTTCATCTTTTTCTTCTTTTTAAATGGTAACACAATGAATGACCAGAACCTGTTCCCTGCATTGTTTGGTAATAGCAGATTTACAAAGACCAGACCTAGACAGCCATCTAAAAGACATGAGATAAGAAATTTTCAAAGTGGCATAGTGTAAGAATTTTACCATTCTTCTTGTAGAGTCTGTGTACCAACTCTTTGCTCCTGCAGCAACAGGATTACCTGTGTAGCTACTCAGCACAAACCTGAAATCCAATAAAAGCTTAAACTAACAGCAAAACACATGCAGCTCAATAAACCAAATTGCAAAAAATAAATAAAAATGTAATAGTGAAGACCTCAAGCTAGTTTATCTAAGTTTGGCTTCAGTGTCCAGGTATTATCTCTTCATCCGATGTTCGCTGTGCCCTGTGTTTATTGTGTGTAGCTGCAAAGATGTGAAGGGGGCCTGGGCAGCAGGCGATGTAACTGCTTACCCCAGCCAGCAACCCCAACTGAGGACAGTAACGCAAAAGGAGGATTGGTCCTAACAGGAAAGTACAGGATTTCTCATGTGAACTTTCTCATAAGGTGAAAGAATCATCACAATTATTTACACAGATATGCTGCCAGGGAATTCCCTGAAGTGGTGAGACCTGGAGAACTCCTAGCAAAGGCCCGTGCTAGAAGCTACAGAGCAGACCTTTTCTCTTTTAGCTCCTCTCAGCTTCCACCCGGTTTTAAATATGCTGTGATCTCTACCCCTGCTGTTACTGTAAGCAGGAATTTATTCTTAGTTCCTAGTGCAGAAGCAAGAAAAGAGCGTTAACCACTACTCTGAAAAATTTTGAATGAGATGAAACAAACAACTGTCTTAACCTATCTAGAGATTTATTCACATGGTTTTTGCTTTCTTTAAATAAAAAAATCAGAAGTAAGGCCAGTCTGAGAAAAAGAACTCGTGCCTTTACTACAACTGAAAAGAAAGATTCCAATTTTCAATAGTAACACTGGCACTGCCCAGACAAGCTGGGCAAATGCAGAAATGTAGGAACACAGTTTCTAACTCCGCTGGAATCAGCTTGCTCATGTCTATGACATTATAAACTGTAGGAAGTAATGCTGCTACTTAGCTCCATTCATGTATGCATATCATGTGACTGAGTTGTGGTGAGGAGAAAGCAGTGCTATTTTCCTCTAGGGTATGTGATTTGTGGAGATGAGTTGTTTCTGATTTTTTTGTTGTTGTTTTTGTCTGTATAGCATGTATATTCATCACCGATAATTAAACATGTGTTAGTAGAAATCTGTTAAAGAAGATGTAGTTGAGTTATTCAAGTACAAAAAAGCTTGCAGAAATATTGTGTTCTGCAGGTTAATTGTAATTTTCAGGAAGCTTTCAAAATATTTAGACATACAAAGGGTTAAAAAATTTCCCACCAGTCATTGTTGTTATAGCAATATTGTACGAACAAAAAGGAAAATCTGTACCGATTTTGTTTTTCTTTTACAGTCTCTGTAATCTGCAGTGAACCATGCACTGAATTTTTACCTCTGGTAGTGTAATATTCCCTCTTCCATTATAGTATGCTCTGCAAAAGGCAGAATACAAATAACATGATGAGAAACATTTACTCATAATTTTACTCCGTTTTTTCCCTTCCTGTTCAGGATAGTAAAACACAGGCTACCGACTAATGTATATTATTTCTAGGATGATAATAAGGGATGGTAAAAAGATGAGGGGATGGTGACCTGTCCATTTAGATAAATTACAGCTTGATGTGCTAACTCCACACTAATGTAACTTTATATTCTTTATCTTCAGGTCTGTATTACTGATTGTACTCCCACATGGATTCTTTTGCTGTTCAGTATTCACAAAGGGCTTCTCTGCTTTATCTTTTAGGGACTAAACAACATTCGTAACCTTTGCATAAGCAGCTGACCTCCCCTGGCTGCTGCTACCTCCAGCATGGGAGTGCTTGAGTCAGACTGCCAGACAGCCATGGAAATCCCCTTCACTCTGAATCCTTTAAAACTGCACTGACCAAAAGTACTAACAAAGAAACTTTTGAAGAATATGATGTAAACCTGTCCTGGCATAGGGATAGAAGGCTTGACCTAAGAGATATCTTTCACGACAGATGTCTAAATCAGTATATTTTGAATAGGAGTCTTGGATCTAGCACTGTTTCTATATGTTGTCCCCCAGCCTCCATAGCAATGGCCCACCTGTGGGTATCCCCAACCTCATATCACCATTGCTGTTAACCACTTTTTCAGATGAGCTGAGGTTTGGGTGCTTTTCTTCCATTAAAATGCAAAATAATCTAGTGTTACTTCATGAAAATACGAGATGTTAGTTTGCACAGTCAGTGGCTTTGAGGATGCACTGGCCAGGATACACCCACGGTTTAGACTTTCAGATGAGCTATCTAGAACAGGAGCTTAATGCTTTTAGATTCTTTTCCTGAAGGGGACATCAGTTTTTCCAGCTTCGAGAATCAGCTTGTTATGGAACAGGTCATTAGAGTTCGCTCACTTGTGTTTTCTAAGAATGAAGGATCAGGTTCACTACAGAATGACACCAAGACCACCAGATTTCATACAAATTGCCTCACAGACTTAATGCTTCTGAATATCTCAACTGTCGAAGCTTTAAGAGATGAAATAAGATGGAACTCAATTAAATAAAATGGAACCCAAAGTTATTTTCTTTTCTTTTTTAAAAGATTGAATGCTAAATTCACATTTCTGTCCTATGCTATTATTTTTCCCCGGACTGCTTCTTTCTCCTCTGAGAATTGTTCTCAACCTCTGGTTGATAATTCGCTGGAAAACTTACTCGTGAAAATTTGCAAGATATCAAAAAATATAGTGCATTCATATTCTTTTTCTTAAATGTTGAATTATTTTAGTTCAACAGAAATCTTCATTATTGCAGTAGTTTTTATTTTTGTGTGCATACATTTTAGCTTCCTCTAATGGCTGGGAAATTTCAATTAAAAATTTCAGTTGGACTTCATGCAAGAGGTTTCATAACAGAAATAATCTATATGGTTTTATGCCCATACATTGACCTGGAGTTTCCTATTAAGCTAACAGCAAGTGAGAGATGATTGTTTTCTTGCTGGGTATTGTACCTTCCCTGAAAAGAAGGATGGATTTGACTCATGCAGGTCAAACTTATTTCCAGTGTAACCTCACTGAAATCAGAGGAATTATATCAGAATTGCAGTGTTTGCTGCATGAGTTTTGTATTCGTTAGGTTTAGCCTCTTTACTTCACTTGGGAGGATTTCTAAGATTCATTAACCTTTCAGAGCAAGTTTTATGCCAAATGTTTCTTTCATCTTCAAGGTTGATTTAATTTAATATTGTCTACAGCAAACAAATGAACAGTTCAAATATGAACAAAACCTTAGGTCATCCTGCAGCGAAACACTTACAGGTGGTTAATAGAAAGCAGTGTAAGACAGAAAAGGAAATACAACAAAATGAAAATTCCTTTGAATGTTCAAGAGAGGAACCAATTAGTAAAGCAAGTCAGCATGAAAAAGATGAAAGCATTGAGAATGATTCACCTAGCAGTTCGCAGTTTTATACCAACATAGTCCAAATACCTTGATGGAGCTGTGTTAGTGTAGCCGGTATCTTGAGCCAGCCAGTTTCATTGCAATATAATGACACACCTAGTTTTCCAAGCGTGTGTAGCTGAAACTATTTTACATGAAGCCTGGAAACAATATTCAAATAATGTGTGTATTTCCATAAAACATGCACCCATAAAGTTTGAATAAATGTAGAGTTTTTTTAAATACAGCTAACACAAAAATCTTTAGGCTTTTTATTTTCATAGAGAATCATTAATTTAACAGCACTCAGTCTGGGATAAAGTGCTTTTCCTAAGTAATAAGAATTTTTTTTGCACCAGCAAATAGCCAAATAGCTCTTTTTATATTCAGGTAGCTGAAGTCACACATTAATTAGAAGTTACAAACTTATGAGTAGCGAGAAGGGAAAAATACTGTCCACTTTCTGTAGGTACCTCCCCAAAAAAGCTCAACAAACTCCAGAAGTTTTGAGTTAGGACTAAACTTCAAAGCAATTAAAAAGTCTAAAGTGTGGAAATATGAACTTGTATCAAGCAATTACTCCGCTTCCCCGAACTCTGCCCTGAAGTCAGTCCAGAAGTTAAGCAGCCATTTAATAATGAATTCCTAATTGCTTCCATCATCTGCAGTAATCTATTTTTCATCCCAGCTCCCATTATAAACCAGGTTTATATGATCACGCTGCGCTTGTGTGCCACTAGGTTTGTCTTTTTATTCACTTCTGGATCCATTGGCCAGTTTTAAGCCAAGTTAGCTGAGGGCTGAGCTATCTGAGTTCTCCAAAATTTTATGAAAACAGGAACTAAGCCAGAGAAGGGAAAGCTTATAAAAGCCTCTGTAAATACCCCAGCTGAAGGAAAGGCTGTAGTACGAGTTTGCGCATTCTTAAGCATCAGAAACGTTGCACAGGAGATAGACATTTTCTGATATCCTCTGTCATGAATGGAGCTTCAGCTGGAGGTCACAGGATCCATGCCTGTGCCCATATCCACACGAAACCACAGTTTATTCATTCTGGATTGCTGTTTCTTGGTGGTGCTAGTGTGGGGTCTACAATGTAAATTTGCTCTACAGGAAACGCTAAGTTCAGCTTCCAATCTGTGTGAATGTTTCTGTGCACAGTTACAAAGCACAATTGTTCAGTCTTCTTTGGCTTCGGAAAGGGGAATGCCTGGGCAGGAAGCCTGGGAAGAGGACATAGGCTCTGCCCCTCCTCTGCGGCGACCACCAGGCAACTGGCCCAGCGCTTTCAGGCCATTTGCTGGGTACAGCGGTTCCTGGCTTTTGCCTTCTGGAGGACAAAGACTTTGATGTTTCCTTCAAGGAAGCAAGGTGTCAGTGGTCTTGTCTCTGGTTTCCCTCATTCTTAGTGGCTGCAGAGACATTTCTCTGTCCATTTTGCTGTTGTGGTCTAGAAGTTGTTTTCTGGCTGAGCTGTCTGCTCTCCACTTTCCACAAGCACACGCCACATTTTGAAAACACTAGAGAGATTAGAGAACGAGTTCTGGACCCAAATGTCTATCCCATTTCCAAATGAGTGAGACCCCACTTTCTGCTTCTATAGCCCTCACAGCCAGTAGCACCATCAGGATCACAAACCTGAGCATGGAACCTGCTGGAGCATGAATGCACAGACCTTCACATTTGGTATGAAGGTCAGGTGACAATGATTTATTGTTTACATAATTTTTCCTCTGCTGTGTGAAACCTAATACCAAAAAGTAATGGCAACTCTAAACATCCCAATAAAACACCACCACTGTTGAGCACCCCCAAATTTTCACCAACCCTTCATTTTTGCTTCATTTAAATTCATTAAAGGACTGCAGGTTTCTTCAGTACTATCTGCAAGTGTCCAGCACTTCTCAGTGTAAGAAAAAAGTGTGGACATAGTTGACTAAATGCAAACCAGATATATGCTGGGAATAAACCCCAAATATTAGTACCTACCAGAAATAATACAAGTTGAATAATCAGTAGGGATGTTTTTTTGCCAACGTGAAAGTTGTGAATAAATGCAGTATGAAAGAGTTGTTATTTTGCTGAAGATAGTTATAAAACAAAATTAAATATCCCTTTGAAATAAACATCCATTCACATAGGTAATTTTGGCTAAATATCAATTTGCCACTTCAAATATTTTGCTTGTTCATTGCTTACAAAATAGCATTCAAATCCCAACTTTTCAAGCCATGTTAAATCCTTGCTTCACAGAATGCGTGTAAATACCGCTCGGTTTATATTCCAGAGGGTTTCAGTAGGGATTTTTCAAGCTAAATGTTAGTTCTCTCCCCTTGGTGAGAAGAATTCAAGAGTACAACCACCAATTTAAAAATGTACCAACTGCTTACAGCCAGCACTAAGATATTAAAATAATAAGGACTTTATTTTCGTCTTCTCTGTTTAGTGGCACAATTTTTTGGGGGGGTTCACAAAAAATGTCATAAGGAATATTGCTCTTGGGAGAAAAAAGGGAACAGAAATTAAAAACATTCTTGTAATCGACTAACAGCTTCATGTGTGCATTAGTGAACAGAATTTAGAGGCTGAGACCTGAGCTGTTGCTGCGTGTTAAATAAGGAATACACTTTTGGTTTGTTTTTCCTCTTAGCTACAGTGATGAAGAGAAGTAATGCAGTAAGTGCGTTCTGTTGTACCATCTATGACCTCAATGGAGAGAGAGAAAATGGGCTTTTGCTGTCAGCTTCTTGTCCTGTTACAGATTTGAGTTTTACTCCAACATTATTTCCAGTCTAATTGCATTTGACCCAGCACTCTTGCTATGATAGTGTCAGTCAGCATCACTGGAGGCCTAAGTAACAGCTAGCATTTATAGAGTGAGTATAATTGCTTGCTAAGCTCTAGAAGCATCAGCCTGATGAACTTCCCCATTTTCATTAAAATATGGGTTCCTTTCCACTTGCCTATGGAGGCAACACAGATGAGATATTTATCTGCCCTAAGTGGAAGACGCCTGCATTGCAAAATTAGGCTAGGGAAGTAAAAATGCTTGCCCTCTTTAGTGTAAGTTTAAACTAAAAATAGCAGCTTCTGGGCAGGTGTAAAAACTCCTGAATACATTTACCAGTGAAATACTGATGCATGCAAATTACTGATGTCCGTTTGTTTACATCTTGAAATTGCAGAGCTGTTTATATATTTGCACAGCTAGGGAATGTTCTTTTAATTCCCTGCTTCTTTCAATGGTGATACACGCGGTGCTCCACCTGTAAAGTTTTGTGTTTGTACTATTACAAAGCAAGGCGTCTAGATCTGTTTGTTTGCTTTTGTGTACTTGCCTAAGTTTTTCTTCAGTTTGAGAGGGCGTTTGGCATTTCAGAATGAAAACCTGCAAGTCACTCTTCTCTGGTGTTCTGTTAACACCTGAAACCACACATGGGCTAGACCTGCAATAGTTTGGGACAGAGTTTAATTGCTCCAATATTGTAATTCTATACACAATAAAGTGAACATATGACTTCCATACCTCTAAAGTGATGCCTGAAGCAAGTTGCAGTATTAGTGCTTTCAGGCTCAGTGCTGCATGATTCCAAGTGCATCTTTAAGGAAGATCAGCAGCCTCAGCTTGGGGCTTGTGCACCCATGAGAGGTGAATACGTAGAACATTTTGCAGTAGCAAGCTTTGCATTATACATACCCGTTACTCTCCCAACTTGAGGAAAGACAGAGTGTGGGTCACAGCATAAGGCTGTGTGTATGCTGACTTCAGTTCTCTTTCCAGTCATTTTTCTGTAATAAATCAAAGCAAGCTATCTTCAATGTGCAAGCTGTTTCATTTTCACAATGCAACCTTTCCCTTCCCACTCAACTACAGCATACCAAAAAGCTCTAAACCAGCAAGACATCCACAGCTTTGTGTTAATTCACATTTGTATTAAAAAATATGAAGGCTCATGTCTTTTCTCAGTGAAGGTAATTTAAAAAAGGAAATGATCTGTAGAATTTTACTATTCAGGATTCTATTTCATAAAATAAAAAAAGATCCAGTACAAGATTCTCTTACTGGGATCCTCTCCTCACACAGTCCTGTGACTTTGCTTGATTCACATTCTCTGGGATTCCCCATCTTTCACCTCAAAATAAATCTTATTTTCTGTATTTTAGGTTTTAATGCAAGATACTCCCGAATAGTATCCCTCCTTTGCCTGGATGCTCAGGTGGAAGTTTTTAATTATTAAAGAGCATGAATCAATTCTTTCTGGTTTATGGCAGGTCATGCTTTTCTTTGTCTTTGAGTTTATAATTTTTTTTTTTTGGTAATGACTCTATTTTTTGTCCTGGTGCAACACTGAACATATCACGAGCACAAAGAAGTACACACAGGACTGTGTGAGCCCTGAACCTCAAAGGGAGTGCTAGATGAACACAGCTCTGGTGTGTCCAATTATATTGCAAAGTGATGTAGGGCTTTTATTTTCTTCTCTGAAAACCTAGACACAAAATGGCTGCATGCAATGCAAAGCATGTGTACTGTAAGTGTGCTTTAGGTCTGGATGCGTCAGACTTTCAGCACATGAGCAGGTGAGTTTTCCAGCTCGTGTTGTTGCCACGTCCAGCTGATAGCATTGCCAAGCCACTCTCCATGATATTTGAAAGGTTATGGCAGTCAGGCAAAGTCCCTGGTGATTGAAGGAAGACAAACATTGCACCCATTTTTAAAAAGGGTAGGAACGGTAGGTCCCTGGGAACTACCAACCTGTCAGCC
>Ga0181612_170144_pt1 | contig 13284 bp, 7 predicted proteins | sample HoacroProtozoa21_FD_119630 | JGI IMG/M metagenome (GOLD analysis project Ga0181612, IMG submission 119630) | Hoatzin crop microbial communities from Cojedes, Venezuel. Combined Assembly of Gp0051906, Gp0051904, Gp0051908
AGAGAATATTAATTTTCAACCATTTTTTTGAGAGAGAGAGACCTTAGGAATACTTGCACTTAAAAGAAAGTCAGGGACTCTCACACTTTCTGGCAGCAGCCAGCTCATCAGCCAGAACGTGTAGCAACAGACTAGCTACAATTTGCCACCTCTTGCTTGTGTGCTGGTCTCTAGAAGCGACCAGCTACCCTCCCTGGCATGGAACGAAGAGCATTGCTGGTAGCCACAACCTGTCACGTTAAAGGAAGATAAGGAATTGACTCACCATTTTATGTTGCTGGGTTTTTGAACAGCTGTGAGAGTCCTCGTTGGGAAAGTCAACAAGAATATTGCATCTGCTTGTGTTAGGATAGTTTTCATCCCAGAAAAGGCTACCAAACTTGAAGAGAAATCTTTTTTTTTTTTTTTACAAAATCCTCTATTGTAGACTTGTAATTACCCTTGCTATTTATCAAAGGCTTCCTACTGATAAATGGGCCAGGCAGCATTTCAGACCTGACCGGCAACGTCTATATTTGACAGCTCTCTAAGAAAGCTCATTCCCTGGACAGGGGACAGTTGGATTTGCAGAAGCGTGGCAGATCTAAATAAAGTAGGCTAACATTGCCCAGCCTGCGCAGTTGTGCTCTGTTTCTTCATATTTGTGACTTTCACCAGCTGATGAAAGGGCTGTCTCTTAAAGTGGGATTTCACAGTTATCTTCCAGTTCTCCTCAACATGGCTGGCGTGCATCTTTTTTTAATGTTATATAACAGAATTTAATATAATATGGGGAAAAAATTCTTGTAGCAGATAGATAAATTAGCCTGAAAGGTGAAAGTATGCTGAAGGCAACATATTTTTTAAGATCTTTTATTCACGATCAGCATCAATGTCTAAAATACATGATTTAACTTACCAGACCAGATTTAGAAGGCACTGTAAGTAGAGCTCATAATTCGGAGCTATGACACTGGATCCTTTAATTATACACTGAATTTTTCACCTAAAACTTGTGTAAGTTTCAGGGACTGATGGTCTGATAGAAAGCATTTGTCTTTGGAAAAATATTTAAATTTAATCCAGAAAGTCTGAAAATTTAAGCTATGAAATAATTGGTAATCTTCCACTTTCCAAATGGTTAGAGGAACTGCAGTGGCAAAGCAGTGACCCTTTGTGCTCCTTTTAATGGTATAATTCTCACACATTTTTAAAACTCACAAAAATTATTATGAAAATAATGGTGCTATGCAGTGGTGTGACACCCTACCTCTGACATCCCCCTGAGAAATGCTGTGATGGACAAAGGCATCTTTTAGGTGTTATGCTGATTCTTACAGTGTCCTGTGTCAATGTCACCACTACCCATTGTTAAAACCAGATGCGTTTTGGGCTGATGAAAGCCTTTAATGCCATCTCCTAACCGTGGTTAGGATCATTCCTATTTACTAGACTTTGGGTTTTCACACAGTTTTGAAATCAAGTGTCTTGTATATCGGTGACTACCTGATCACCACTAAAAGAGAGAACTTTGAACAAAACTACTTACTGTTACTTGCTTGTACATGTTTTTTTCTGAATGAATGGTCCCAAGTCAAAATTTGACAACAATGTGACAAGACCTAACTCACAAGACATTCTGATCTCGAAAGTCCCACTGAGACCATTTCCTGAGAAAAAGAGATCCAAGAAGCCACATGTAGGTTTTTTTTCAAAAACAATTCTCTCTGGGCCCATTACTATTAGTGAAATTTAGACTGATCCCAAGGAGTATTTCCCTGAATATACCACATCTCTCTGATCACTGCAACTTCATGGTAAATAGCTGCTCTGGCAGATGTATGCTGTAAACTCTGAGGCCAGAACACTGCTAACAGCAGTAGCTGTGAAAGCTCAGCATAGGATAACATTCCTGTAGATAAGTTTACTTTAAGGTGCTCTTCAGCTCCATAAAATGGCATCCACGGTGCAGTTAGTTGTGGAGAAAAGAAATAAAAAGAATCTATCCAATTTACAAGAAAAAAAGGTACTATGTGGCAGAGTTTCAAACAGGAGCATAATATTCCACCCAGACATCAGCCTTTTGGAAAAGCAGTATGCCTGTGAAGAAGGTCGGAGATAACCGGTGTTGCCGGACTGGTTTCTGTCCTTCAGAAGAAATGGAATTCTAGTATGTGGACTCAAGAGCTATTTATATTAGAAAAGCATATAAACAGAATTTCTCTTCCGTGGTCCTTCCCAAAATGTAGCAGTTTGATGACCTCCCGGTTTGTCCTCCTCCACACTGAAGTGTGACTGCGATGTTTTTTTTCCAGCAGCCTTGCACGCCAAGGCCAAATTCCAGAAACAGACGCCTAACTCTGCTTTCTTCCTATTTCACTTGTCTGTCTACTAATCAGTCTTCAGCGTTACCACCTCCTGATTCTTCATTTACTCCTATGTAGTAAAATAAATTGGAAATCGTTGTGTATTCCTGAACTGTCTTGCAATACTAACTTGAATTTTGTTACAGGCTTGTTTTTAAAGCAGCCCCAACTACAAAAAAAAAGGAATTTTTGTTATTTTTTTTTTAAAAAAAAAGGTAATGGACAAATGAGATGCCTGTGTGTGACCTGTATAACAGCTTAGCACTGACATCTTCTGCAGCAGAGCATGCAAAGGCTTCTTATCATTCTTCCATAATAGAAGTATTCAGACGGTCTAGTTTCACAGAACACTGGCAAAAAGGAACCAGCATTTTTCTATTCTTGAAGAGTGGTTGATAGTGATAAATTTATGCCTGAGGTAACAGGTGCAGTATAAATCATATCACAATAAATAATCAAAAGAGCTTGTTTGGATGTGGGGGAAATATAATATATATGCAATATTATGTGTCTAGAACTAGATGTAGACTGAGACAGTGCATTCTTACCCTGTTTACATGAATATATTTACTGGAATATGCACTAGGAAGCCTACCCAATACATAATAAGGGCATGAGCTCTCTTTGCTTTTTGTTATCACAGAGAAGTATAGAGGTTGCGTGCAGAAGAATGACTGCTGCGTACAGGAGTCATCATTTTACCTCTGGGTCATGATTTTCACCTGCCACAGTAAGGTTTTTTCCCTTAAATACACCCTCCTTATAACAAAGCAGGACTTCTAACCTGTATGAGGCTTGGAGTTCGATGAGGAGAAATTAAACTAGTGTGCCTTTTCAGCTCATCCTCCTACCCATGCTGCTGGGCATTTACACACGTTATCTTTTTGTTCATGGATAATGTATTAATGATCCCAAATTACAGAATATGGAGGCCGTCAGCTCTTGTTGCTTCATGCTGCAGAGACCCATCCTTTTCGGCCCACCTTACCTCTGTTGTTTCTTTTTATAAATGCCATCAGAGCAGGACCATCAGATCCCAAATACTATGCAGAGGGCAGTCCCTGGCTGCAGCCTAAGACTACAGAGATTCTTCAAAGTCTGGCAAGCTTCTCTAAGGAAAAACTGGGACGATACTGGTCAGGCTAGGAAGCTGGGATTAGGTGGGAAAGGTTAAGGTGGGGTGAATCTTTCCTGGGCGGAACTTTCCAGAGTCATCCAAAAGGCCAGAGACGGACTTGGGAATAGGTTTGTCTGTAGACGCACAGCTGAGTGCTCTCTCTAGTAGGGCCTGCTGATATAAAACAAAAGAAAAAAGCCTTAATACTATTTTTACAGTGTCCATGACATGGGCTGTAGAAGTCCTTGCGGCAAAACCTTGAGCTGACCAGACCTTTGTATGAAGCTCTCAAGTCTTTTATTTTCAGCAAGTATTTCCAAGGGCTTAAAGTGTCTTTTCAGCTTGAAAGCTGGGTTTTATAAGACTATAAAGAAGAACAATTAGCTTTTAAGGAAGAAAAAAATGCACATCAAAAAGGAAATAAAAGATTTTGTCAATAATTTTCTCCTTGACCTGTTCATTTCCTTAGGGGGTGGGTCTTAATTTTTATTCCAACTCTAAGAACTTTCTGCTTGCAGTGAATTCTGTGCATCTCCTCTAACTCCCAGAAACACTCATCTTTACATCACATCTTTTGAAGCCTTGTCCTGTCCCTGCCCCTGCCCCTAGCAGTGGTCTCCCATTCCCTGCTGGGCTGCAAGTCTCTGCTTTCTCACTTTCCCTCCCAGCTTTTCCCACCTTGCCTTCTTGAAGCCCCTCTTGCTGCTGGCATGCTCCTTTGCTCTGAAGGAAGGCACGATTCTTCCTCTGTCCAGAGGAAAATCTTGAGACTGTTTGTGGCAATCAGGACAAGATAGAACAGTAGCCTTTCCAGTCTCCTGTGAAAAGGCAACCTTTGAAAAGAATATAATATTCTACTGTAACTGTGATTTTTTTTTTTTTTATCACTAGGACACACCTAGATTGTGTGGCATTTGTTGTGATGAGTAAGACAACAAACTTCCAGGGATGATCAAAGTAGATCTGTAGCTGTGGAAAGACATTTTATGGGTTAGTCAAGCTAAAAAAAAAATCACTGTACCTGAGCACATACGCTAATGTAAACAACTATTATTTTTTCCCCTGTTCAATCTGGTCTTCCAGCATTAGGTTAAAAAGCTCAGACCAAGACAATGAGTATTTTCTAAAGAAGTTCTGTCAGGAGTTGAAAAAAAAAATCTTTTCTAAAAGCAAAAGTATAAATTGACTTCTCCACACCATAAGCAGGACTGATATTTTGCTCGGAAGTAGGCAGTCTGTAGCTGACGAACTGCTTGCCACAGACGTAAAGAGCCGCTTCTAGGCGAGGGTGGTCATGTTTTCTTCAGGGTCTGGGTCTTTCAAGTGAGTTTGGTTGAAGACTGTGTGGTAAGAAATGTGCTTACATTTGAGGTAAAGTCACTGCAACAGGTTAAAGTCTTAAATGTTCTTAGATGAAAATTTGGAAACTTCTGTTTAACTTACTGCAAATTCCTTATCAGAGTCAATCATAACTTGGACCTTCTATGAGCCAAATTTGCTATAAATACTAAGAACATTATTACACAATGCCAGAGAAATTAACCTTAAGTACACCTTGAGCATTCATCTGATCCAGTAACTCCCCAAAACAAAGCACAATTAACATAACGTGTAATAATTTCACATTCATCTTCATTCTACACTTGCTGCCTGCAGCTATTTCAGGGATGTTACTGAGCTGAAATACAGTCACACATCTGAAATTCATGGGTTACTTGGTAAGATTCAACTCATCTAAACTTTGACAACTGTAGAATAAATGTTTACATCAAAGCTTGTCTCTTCAGGTTCTCTTTATTCTAGAGACAACATAGCCTGTGTAACCCATCTTGATTATTTTAGATGTCTGCTTTAGCGCAAGATGAATCTCACTGCAGACACCTGTATTTGCACGGGTGCTGGAAGCACTGCACATGAACGAAATTTGAAAAAAAAAAAGAAGGAAAAGTTGAAAAAGAAAAGAAGGAAAAACTGAAACAAAGATGACATCCCATGGAAGCTCTCGGGTGGTTTGTTTTTAATGTTTCTGTGTTTTGCTTCATTATTGTGCACAATGGAAGGACATGGGTATTTTATTCTGGTCTGAGTTTGTGCTTTGTCACATTAAACCCAGGAGGCCGAAGGTCCTCCTTTGGGTGGCTGTCCCATAAGCACGTTCAAGCAGAGAACGCTCAAGCCTTTCAGACAGCGACGTGTTTAGATGCAGCAACGACTGCTGGAGTGTGCTTCATGCTGTGTGAACTCCTGCACACCTAGTGCAGGGAGTAAAAAGACAGTAAAGTCAAACTCAGAACATCAGTTCATCCCAGCCATCTGGGAAACTCAAAGCTTTTATTGCAGTTTCTGGAGCCTTTCTCTGCTTTAATTGTTGATGGAACCAGAACGTATTCATCGTGCTGAAACCAAGAAATGAATCTGAATAAACAAAATCCTAAACTGTTCTGGAAGCAGGGAAGTGTTTCTTCCATTTAGAAAATGTTTGATCTGTATGAAGCACTCTGAAAGTCTTAGCTTAGTCACCCAGGTCCCGGTGAAATGCGATGTGGTGCTCTGTTTTGTGTAGAAGCTGGCGGTTCTGATGGTGGTCTCTGTCTCACCAGTGGAGTCTAAGACTGAATGAACATAATTATCCTGTCACGCAGCAAAAGCTTCCAGTTAAGATCTCCAGTAACGTGGTGTAGTACTGCTAATTTAGGAACAAAAAATGCAAACGTGTTAATGAAAGAGTATTGCTACTGTGAGATTCCTCACCAGTCTCCCAGTCTGTACCAGCTCTCAGTACATATATGATAACTTATAAACAGTTTCTCCACGGAGTTGCTAGGAGTTTGGCATTTTCATTGTACCTGCAAGGTGAAATGCTGAACCAAAACTATATTGACAAAGGAAGAATGGTTTCTGCTTCGAAAGTTTCCAAAGTGTGATGCAGAGAAGCAGTATCCTAGGGGAATGCGAAGACTCCTTCATTTACGTTACCTAGACACTCCCATGCCACAGGAATGCTAGCCCTTGGCTAACTCATTTAATTACAGATTTATAAGGCAATATATGATTGAATCAAAGAAATGGCTAATACAACTGTGTTCGACCTCTTTCTTTTATTAGCATATTTTATGTTCATACTTTACAATATAATAAGTTATATATACAGCATTAAACAAAATTATTAGAAAGTAAGCTTTGGCAAGATCTACAGGAAATTTTTTCATTCCTGTACATCTTTTGTGTAACAATAAAAATACTGTATACTAAATAAAATAATGTTAAATAGTCTGTGTTCACATTGGCACCATCGATTTCAAGACCCTAACTTTTCATGGCCCTATAAAATAAAAAAGAGGATTCCTGTATCTTCTTTTAAACAAATAAATGGTGTGTACTATTAAATGACACATGAAATATAGGAGGCAGTCCACTGAATAACACTGTATTTACACACTGGCACAAGAAATGTAGAATTTCCCTGTTTTCTTTTTTCTTTTCCTTTCCCTTTTTTATTATAGTGAACTGCAAATTGAGGGTCTTGAAAAACTTGCTGAAGATTGTTGAGTTGCCAGCAGATCTAAAAATCTTACTGAAGCCTGCTGAGATCTGTATGAATTTGTCATTGATTTCAAGACAGCAAGAATTTCACCCCTAAATTAAACATGAATTAAATAAATAGTTAAATGTTCAAATAAATGCAGCTTCCTGCTTCGTTAAAAGTCAAAATTCTCATCAAATTTGCATATGCAAATCAATGAAGAGTGTGTTGTGATACAAAAGAAATGGTGGAAGAAGAATAACAAGAGGGACAGGTCTTATGCTGCAGTATGTACTTCCTCTGCTATACAAAGCAAGTGCTGAAAAGATGCTAAATATAGATATTAAAGGGTGATACTAAATGTTCCGCACAATTATGATACTATCATAGATAAGATCTGGTTACTAAGTGATGGAACACTGGTTGTTAACTTCAGGGTAATAGTTAATATTTTTATAGCATTTTGTTCAGTCATGCATTTTGGAATTTAAAAAGTATTGCTTTGTAACTGACATGTCTCTTCATTTAGTGGTTGCACTTGTTGAAATCTGCCATCACTCATTTCAGCTATAAATTAAGCAAATAGGTTTGGTAACAGCTACTGATTTGTGGTCTGAACAAGTTTTAGAGAACTTTTAACTGTGAAAACCAGAGATTAGTTAAAAGGAAGAAAATAAGGTCAATTTCTGTTGTACCCAAACTCGCAATAATGCTTTACCTTCCAGAGGAGCTGGCTTTCACCTGTGGATTCTGTACTCATGGTCTACTTTTACAAGAGTATAGCATTTAAAAACCACTTTTTCCTCTGCATTTCATGAGTCTCTAAAAAAAAATCTACTCTTTTTGCTTTTAGTGTCAAATGTGTACCACTGTTGTCTGGAATTCCTCTGCTTGGAATATAATTTGGTATATAGATGTCACTACTGGAAAAATACATTTGTCATGGTAGTGGACAAGCTGTTCTCATTGCTTCTTATTTTGTAATGGCAAAGAAGGGAAGAACTTATTGTTCTCCACTTACAAGGAGCGACTGCCAACTTTTAGTGCCCGCTTGCGAACCAGCTTGTCCTCAGCCAGCCAGCAGTTTGAATTTACAGTTTCTGAAATGTCAGTTTGGAGCAAGAGTGCATTTACCTGCATTATGTACAGCGTTTTGAAGCACTTCAATCTGTAAATTACGATGACTCTCTTTTCACATAGTACAGTTAGTTAATCTGAGGGCTGTGTATATACACTTATGCACATACCTCTAGAATCAACAAACCCATAGCAAGTACAGAAAATGAAACTGGTTATATATTAAATGTATTAGAGCCGACAGAAGCGTACGTGCCTCATATATTAACTGATACTGTAGCTGTGCTACTGCTTTTGACTGTGACTATTACACCATTGAACAAAGCCCTGAGAGGCAGGAATATTTTCAGAGGGCAATGCAATGGCTTTCTTGATGGCCAGGCAGGAAGGGTACCAGCAGGGTTATCTGCACATACGCTCGTACTCAGACTGCAGAATGGATGTTTGTGTGTCCACTTACTGTCTGGAACTGTTTAACATGATCGTTTTGTTCAAAGACATGTTTCACACCAAGCTTCTTTGGAGATCTCTGCTCTTGTTTTCGTAGATGTGTAGCTTCCCTTTTTTTAGAAGTGGAAGAGAAGAACTTCCCGTTGGTCACTGGGAGCGGTTATGTAGAAGAAACATCAATGGTCTTTTGTCCAAAGTCTTTGACGTGGTGCTTGCTGGAATCGTGGTTCTTGCAGGTGATGTGATCCCAGGCAGGCATGTCAGGATGTCCCTGCGGGTTCAGGAGCAGGCGTTGCTTGCGCCCACTCCAGAATATCCGCACACAAGGATTCGACAGCATCCAACCGCTCGATTTGTACCAGTTTGGTTAGCAGTTCTGGGATGCTGTAACCTGCTGTGCTGATGCGATCAAATAGCTGCATGCCATCCGTCATGCCACCGATCTCGTCTCTCTTCAGTCCAAAGCTCTCGGCGAGGTGGCGCCACGTTTTCACGATGGCTTTCTCTGTGTTGTAGGTCGAGCTGAGCATTCGGCTGGTCTTCTCCAGGCAATCAAATGGCAGCTCTGTCGGGCTCAGACCTGCAAAGTGAGGTGTTTGTTGTCAGATGGCTCTGTGCACGAGTCTTGACTATTCAAGACATTTATTAAAATACTACAGTGTATAACGTTAGCAGTAAGTACAGCTAAAATCTTTAAGTGATAGTCCATGTCTAGCTCCAAAGTTATTACTGTATATTACTAAATTAATTCTTCCTAGTGACAGTAGGGTACAATCATTAGGGTAAAAAGTTGTCTGGGAAAGAAGTATTAGATGGATTGTATGAATTCCCATGGCGCTACCCCTTCCTTCAACAATTTACTAGGTGTTAGAAAAAGTACACTGCAGCCATATCCCAGTGAGCAGCCCCATTAATATACCTCTGCACGTCAGGCACAGTGTTTGAGCTCCAGAGACAGCTCTGACCCTTCCCCGAGTCTGTCACCAGCAGCTGCTGCAACATCTCTGTAATTGAAAGTTGCCCTGGTAGGAATGTGAGGGGTGAGGTGAAGCAATGATGCCAGATGCTTGCAAGCATTAAAGTCCCTGTAAGTGCTCGATTGTCATTACTATCACTGAATCTCTAGAGAGGATTTAACATTCATCCTGTAGGGAGAAAGCTATTTTTTCCTGGACTGTCTTTCTATGTTATTCATGGTCACAGAACAGAGGAAAAGAATCAGGTACAGCATTTTTCCGAAACCAGTGTTCTGCTTCTGTAGTTTTCCTGCTCCATACTTGACAGCAGTGCTTTGGCGGGAGTCAGAGGTCCCTGAACCACAGAAAACTCCACAGCACACGCGCACACATGCACACAAAGTGCATGTGGTGGGGGGGGAGGGGCGTAAATGCAGTCACGTCTTCTGTTCTGCAGGGAAATGAATTCCCGTCTCTTCTGCCAAAACAGTCCAGGTAGTCAAGTGTTAAAGAGGGTTAAAACACCTAAAACACCGACTTACTTGGAAACTCCACTTTTTATAGTGAGAATCACAATACTGACTCTCCCCATATCACACTTTCGTATTTGGTATTAATTTCTACCTGTTTTCCAAGGGACTAAACAAATCAAAGAGGTTCCCTCTAGATGGGGAACGCAGCTTGGTCCTTGTGCGTGTCCAGCCAGCCCCAGCAGTGCCCTCCCAGCCCTCGGTAGGAAGGAACGGCCATGCCCACGCCTGGAAAACAGCCGTGCCGTGCTCCGGCCCCAGCCCTGCCCGCACAGCTCTGGGCTCCGGGCACCACCGGGCTTCCCAGCACGTGAGTACAAACCTGCCCACAGACAGTCTTCTCCGGATTGGGACTTTCTCCTTTCTGTAGGAAGGCACAGCCTTTCTTATTTTATAGCAAACGCTTGTGATCTGATTTTGTGCTGTTAGTATAGGAGCAAGTTTTGTACACTCACCTTCTGCAACATCGCATACGTTAGCATACACGTCAAGTATCTTTTTCCGTCGACTTTGAATCTAAATGGGAAGATTTTTACTTCATTAATTTTTCAGTCATGGGAGTAAACAATCAGCAAACAGCAGTGGCAAACCTGTGGGAGATCCTCATTTCATGGCGCTAGGGGTTATCACCTAATGTCCTCAAGGGTCCCTTCTGAACACTCGAAGAAAAGGACACAGCAATTATTCATAATTGATGCATAAACCTATTTCTGATTTCCCTTTCCACTGCTAGAGATCTTTCTTCCCATCTTACAGTCTTTTCTTAGATCAATTACTTTCCTGCTCCAAGCGTTTGTGCATTTTATTTCTCTTTCAGGCTGAAGCAAACTCCTGACAATGAAACTGAATTCAATACCTCACACGCAAGCAATTAATGCAGGGACGTCCAGGTAAACCAGGACAGGACTGGCCACAGATAATTAAATTCAGACTGAAATTGCCTGCTTCCAGTAATCTAAGAGGACTGTAGAGGAGGGGATCTTCCTTTCTGTCATGTGACGTAGAACTGCTTAGTGCATAACTAATTAAATGTATTTTCTTCCATGAGATTTTGCCTGGTTGAATCTGAAACATTTTACAGATAGATAAAAGAAATAAATCAGTGAAGCTTTGGACAGGGAAATTCTGAGGTCCAGGGTGCTCCAGTCATTTTTTACGACAAAGAAACTCAGACTGAAAACCTGACATTTTCCAAGCTGAAAATGGACATTTTGATACAGTTTCATTTAGTGAAAATATTCTCGAGGTTTGGTTTCGGATGCAATGTGGAGTGAAAACAAATGTCAAAATGTCATGAGTTCTCAGGGACTGGAATTGCCATCTCTCTGCCAGCTCTCATTAGGACGGCGCTTTCTGAAAAGCTGTCTTTTTGACAGGACTCTAGCGTTACCTCCACAAATTCCCCACTTTCCACTACAAACCAGGCCAGAAAAAAAGCTCTGCTTTCACTCTTTTGTTTTGGGGAAAGATTTTCCTCATTTTATTTGGGCTCTAAAGGGCAAGACACACCAATGCCCTGGATTAATAGGCTTGCAGGACTTGTGGGGACCATGAAGCAGCTGCTCCATCCGGGCGAAGGCTGTCCCGCGGGCACCCGGCAAGCGTGTGCTGTCGCAGGGCAATGCAATGCAGACACCAGTTGTCGTTCGCTTATTCTGGGTATAATTTACATGTCCTGAGTCCATTGTGTTGCTATTGTAGGCTTGGGTTAGCTGTTTCAGAACCTTGTAAACAGGAAATTTTCTTTTAATGGGATTTATTAAGACTCCTCTTAAGCAAACAATTGGATGCTTATTTTCATTCTCCTCTCATTCTTAGGGCAAGGAGGTAGGCTAAATAATTCCATACCCATGAAGAATTATGAAGGATGCTCTTTTTACCAGTGCCAGAAGATGAGGGACTTGTAAAGCTTATGCTGAAAGCAAACAGGTGAGGTTGAGTCTGACGATCCTCCATTCTGTAGCTCACTGTATAATGGTTTTTGTTTTAACGAGGAGGGAGCAGACTTGGGTAAGAGCAAGCGTTCAACTTACTTTACCTTCATCCAACAGCTACTTGATACTCTATCCCATACTATGAATGCTACTTAATCTCCAGCCTGAAGCAAATTATTTCTTTTCTAACTTCTGGCAAATGGCTTAATTGTGAAATCTTAAGTATGGAGCAGAGGATCTTGGTGCAGCCTGCGCCTTCACTGAAAAGTTTGTCCTGAGCCTTGCCAGCAGACTTCAGTCCCTGAGCAGTATGTTAGAACAGAAGGTCTGGAAGAAATAGTTCATGCTTCAGATGTGCTTATGAGCTATCGACCTGAAGAATATATCTATTATATGCGGTCTTTAGAATGTAAGCCACTTGTTATTATATGTTCTGTGTTCATGCATACCCAACTTGTATTATCCAGTTTCAAGCCAGTGCATACAGAAGTATGATAAAGTTGACCTCAAAAAAATGAATTTTAAAATGTGAGCACTGGAGTAGTAAGTTCTTTTCGGATGGTCATACCTGTCTGCAACTAGAAAAACATTTCTCTTGTGTTGAGACTTTGTGTGTCTGGTCTCAGCTGAAAAACGAGCTACTTTAGAAAGTTTGATCTGAACCATCACAACAATTTAAAACATGAAAAGATGCATTTTCAAACCTTTTTATTCTTAAAAGCTATATGATGTTTGATATTAATGATGTGATTTTGTCCTAGGTATTGCCATTTTTAAATTATTTTTGAAGTACTAAAACCATATAAAATAGCTGAGCAGTCGCTTTCTTTTTAAGGATAGTTTCATGTTAATACAAACTAAAAATCTGTATGGGTGAGGTGTGGCCTTAACTATGCCTTGAAATACTCCAACCGAGATGAAGCGCCCTGAGAAGCACAGGCTCAGCAGGAAGAAGCGAAGGCCTTCCACAGCAAAACAAACTGGATTTACAGTGTCCTTCAGAGCACAGCAGTGACCTTCAAGCCACATGTCTGTTTTTCAAAATTCTACACACAAACCAAGCACAACACTGGATATTACTGAAAAGTCTCTGGCATGGAAATACTAATGCTACTGGGTCAAGGCACTCAGACGCTACGCTGCCGTAGGAAGCCAGTCATGCTGTTGCATTATTTTTCTGTCTTGGATTTTCTGTGGTTAATGTAACATCAGGGTTAGTTATATTAGCATTAGCTATATTGAGGTTTTGCTCTTATTTCTTTTTTCTTTCCTTGGGCTATAAAATACAATACTCAAAAAAGCAAAGTTTCTAGTCCTGTGGGAAATTTGCTTTTCACCTCTGTACAACCCAA
>Ga0181612_103429_pt1 | contig 13283 bp, 9 predicted proteins | sample HoacroProtozoa21_FD_119630 | JGI IMG/M metagenome (GOLD analysis project Ga0181612, IMG submission 119630) | Hoatzin crop microbial communities from Cojedes, Venezuel. Combined Assembly of Gp0051906, Gp0051904, Gp0051908
AACATGTGTTCACTCCTGAAGAGATTTGCAACTCGCTGAGATTATTATATGATTTCATGAGTGCTGCAAATTGCTCTGAAGACAGATTTGTCTCTTCCACCCTTGGAGACAAACTAACCTGGAATGTCAAAGCAAAATCACTGGAGCCTCTTGGCTAATCCAATCACCAGCCTGATACCCTGTGTTAGTTATGAAAGCAGTTGCTGATCGTTTCTATTTGTCGCTCTTCCTCATTGTTATAAATCGTCTATTAAAAGGAAAAAAAAACCCACTGAAATGATTTCCTCTTCCAACACACTGGCTAGGGATAGTGGAGAAAGGTACTGACAAGCTGTAGAGCATCTGTTCTTGTTTACAGAGTGCTCATTCGCAGCTGACTTACTTGCCAGAAAATATGAACTATAATCCTTGTAACAGAACAATCCTAGAAAAAAAAATGCATCATCTTTACTGTTGTTACTCATCCAAGTATACTGTGGAGGTGAACCAGAGCTTGAGGTTTGTTTACCATTTGGTGTCTCTATCCTTTTTCTTTAGAAGAGGTGGAGACAATGTGTTTAGCAAGCATTGGAACGTGGCTTTTACAAGGCAAGCATCTGAACGTGCTGTGCAGATGAGCAAAGAACAACCCTTGTATCTAAAGGGTCATTACCAGATCAAAACATCTTAGCTCTGCCCCTGTCTAGGGGGTGTGAGTGGTTTTGAGGCAGTGCAGGGCTGTATTCTTCATCACTCTTGGACAATGAAGATGTCCTGAGGTGCATTGCAAAGGACGTCAGTTCAGACCCCAATTCAAGAAGCATGTCGTGTCTCACTGCATTTTGCTTTGTTGTGTAGCCCCTGTTTAGTTTAGTGAAGCAATGTGCCATGGTGCGCAGGGCTGAAAATGGAAAAAATTTTTGAATTACAGGAGCTTCATATGAGATGTCAAAATCTGGATTTCATTAACTAAAAGCAATTTTTTTGCTTCTCAATCAGGCTGAGAAACCAAGAGTTTCTAGTAACGTGACTGGGAGTTGCTGAGCTTTGCTATTTAGGTGTAGAGAAATGAATTAGGAGTTTCTTTCCAGACAACCTTTTCTGAGAGAAACGCTGACGACGGCTCTTCCCAGTGAAACATCACCACAGAAGGACAAGCCAAATTCCTACAGTATTTCCCATGCCTTATCCTGAAATATTTTTTTCCTCATTTTCATTTTGTGGTTAAACAGCTGCCAGGTTTCACCAAAGAAGCAACCACCAGTTAATACAGGGTTATGTGATATATGTTTAAGTGCTTGGGGGGTCTTTTTTACTGTAAAGAACATTGAAATGCAAGATATCATATCTAGTAATAGAATAGATCTAATGTGCATTAGTTGTTCCCCAAGACGATAAACAAGCAACAGCTAGCTTAATTTTAAAATGGGCACAAAAATTTTTCTGCCCATTAAGTTTTGAGGGCAAAACTGAGTTAAAAGCCCTGCATCACTACATAATATTAATTCTTACAAATAATAATTATGTATCAATACCATATTTATTTTGATTAAAAGCACATTGATATTTAAACAGTGAGGTTCTGACTTGACTAAGAGAAAAAGATTTTCACCACGAGGATGGTCAGACGTGGGAACAGGTTGCCCAGAGAGGTTGTTCCGTCTCCATCCTGGGAGGCTTTTTAAAGACCCAACTGGATAAAGCACTGAGCAACCTGGTCTGGTCTTATGAATGTCCCCGCATTGAGCAGAAGGCTGTGCTAGACACCTGTTAAGGTCCCTTCCAACATAAGTTCTCCTATGAGTCTAAGATCCAATGTCCTTTGATGGTTTGTTAAGATTTCAGTCAAGCAGGTCTATTTGTGCTGGTGCTGTCAAGTGTCATCCTCAGAGGCCTTATGGTTATTGCCCTTACACAGAAACAGGACCATTAGAGTTAGCGGTTCTGAACCAGCATGCTAGAGGTCTTTCTGGAGAAAAGGGTGTTATGGCTGTTGCCATTGGCAAAGCCTGGATTTTAGCTGAAACTGTAGTAATGGGTTGGGTTGATAGAATGGGATAGTGTTTTGGAGGAGAGTTGTAATAGAACGATAGGGTGGAGAAGGGGGATGCTCTTCTTGGTGGCGCTTTGAATGGACTTCCAGAAACAATCAAAAGTAGCTCAATATAGCAGAAAAAATCCTGCTGGCCTCTTTTCAATTTATGCAGCTTATAGTTTTGATGCTAGTTCTAGGAAAAGGATCCTGGTGTTATTTGAGGATAAATATCAGGTCTCAATAAAACCATCGAGTGATGCCAACATGTCAGAAATAAGCCACCAAAGCAATAGGCAGAGATACCTCTGGTGAACCCTCCACAGTATTGCCTGAGGTGTTTTTTTTGTTCACTTGGCTTTTCCAAAGCATCTTTTCAGCAGATTAGAGAATAAATTATCACCCTCAGATGTTTCACTTTTTCTCACAGTTTTCTTGTGCTCCCGTCAATTCCCAATAATCTCCAGTCTAACCCCTTTGATATGATAATTCTGAAAGCCTTGCTTCCATGCCAGTACCAAGGTGTGTATTCTGCTGAGAAGACCTTCCTGTGATCTATATTCTTGCTTGGGCCCTGTGTTGTCATGTTGTGCTGAGCAAAGGAGAGCTAGTACAGGGAAGATGCTAACATGGGAGCACTGCAGAGGACATAGTTGCTATGATTCCCTGTCCTACATAGCGTCCTTTTTCTGAAGATGTCACAAACTCCTCCTGCTCACTTTCTAGCAGCACAACGCTGCTCACTGTCATCTGATTCATGAAAGTCTGGCACAGCTGCTGAAACTTCATTCTCCTGCAGCCCAGATGGATTTTCACTTTTATGGACTATATGGACAGTAAATTATTTCCCATCATCTTGGATGATATTACAATGTTGGATATCAGCATGTGGTATTAAAAGCCTTGTTGGTTATGAGTAAAATAGGTAAAAATATTAATTTTTATATAATCTGTTGTTTTTTTTTTTCCTGGCTTTTAGAAATAGGTGGTTCTCCTATGCAGCTGGTCAAAAAATGTTTGAGGGAGGAGGTAAGTATCCCTTTTCTTGATTAGATTGCTTGGCAATGGGGGCAATGAGGCATGGAGGCCCCGCAGAGAACCACAAATAAAGCCCAGCTCTCCTGAACCTGACACATCACCTAAAGCATCGTTGGTATTTCACATTGCTCTCCAATAAAGTTTTTCGTGTTTCACATTCCCATCCCAACAATGGGATATGTCATGGGAAAGTTGGGTGAAATGATAGAGTTTAAATGGATTCCTGTGCTCCCCTGAAGAGGCACAAGTAGTTATGGCAGTGGGTTTGCTTCCAAACCTACTCTAATATCCACTTCTTTTTAGCATTTTTCACTACTTGCTAGTGCACTTTTCCCATGGAACAGGGAGATTCAGAAGCCTTTGGAAGGTTGCTGAGGTCTGACTTGTATTTCCTGGTCTACAGCCAGGAGGATGTGTGAGTCAGCATCCTTATGGGGTAGATTGAGGGGGAGACCTCTTTCTGTGGAGATGTTGCCAGACCCACTGCCCATGGAGAGTGTTCGTGACAAGGTCTATGCCAAAGGACAGCAACTAAGACTTTGTGTAGTGTTTGCTGCCTTGGCCTTGTGAGTCCCCGTGTAGCACCACACCGTATGTAGGGGTGAGAGCTGAGGAGCGCGGCTGCTTGCCCATATCCCTGCCATCACCAGCTTGAGAGGGTTCCCTGCTGACATGCTTGTGTTGCTTTCAGACCCATGCTCATCCTGGTCAGGAGTGTTTCCACCAGCTCACATGAGCCGGGCCCCAGAGTACCTGCACTGCGGAAGAAACACAAACCCAGTAAGGGAATGTTGCTAAAAGGGACACATTTTTTTTGTGCATGCGTCATTTAGTTCAGCAGTTGCACAGTTTGTGAGCAGTCAGTGCTGCTCCTAAGTGCCTGCTGACAATAAATACCTGCTTGATTTTTTTTTCATTTGCTTCTGCAGGATATGCTAAGCCTTAAAAACACATTCCAATGAGAGGCTATCCATTTTTTCCACTTACCCTGCTTTGAATTCAGTACTGATCTTGGACACAAGTAATGCATACAGTTCTTAGACTTCATTCGATATTCTGGTCATTTACCTTGACGGACTTCAGAAGTTCCTGTTAAAAAGGAAGGTTACCAAATCAAAAACATGTCTGTGTACATTAAAATCCCTCAAGCACAGACTTGACTGTCAGGCTGGCTAGGAGAACAGCACTGGTCCTTGCAGTTAACTGGGCAGTTTCTGCCTCATGGAAGCTTTTCCAGAAGGGTATTAGCACAATGGAACATGTATTGCTGAAATGCTTAAATGCTGAGCACCAGATGCAATGGAGTTGGGTGATTTTTACCTCCCCCAATGTGCCCTGATGTGTTCGGAGTGGGATCTAGTAATTTAATTTGTGATATCTTTAAGATCACTGCAACAACTCAAAAACTGTGGACAGAGGCAAATAACATTTTGTAATATATTTATTGAATGGTAATGCAAACCAGAAAAGTATATAAAGAAAGGAAGAAATTGTATTCCCTGCCTGGGAAGGTACTGAACTGAATTTTAAGCCGGAGAACCAGACATAGTTGAGAGTGAGAAGGGAAGGGGGAGAGTTCACCCGACTTTCCCCTTAAGAAATAAATTACTGGTGAGACCACACAATATCCTTCCAGCTTTCTGTCCTTCTGATCTCCCTTTACAAGTAGACACGCTCAGATTTTGATAGTCTCCCCCATTTTTGGAAGTAATTCCCTTGATGAATGTTTACGTAAGATTCTTTATTTTTCTCCCCAGAGGACGAGTTGTTCTTGCAGCTGGAATTCCTGCCAGAAAGTCCTACCCTCTGATTGCTTCTAGTACTTGGAGAGTAATAGGACACTGAGACAGTGAAGCTGTTTTTACTCTTCGTTAGGCAGCAGTTTCCCTTCATATACCACCAATGTTGCTGAATAGCATGGAATGAGAAAAGGCTCAGTCTCTGTAATGAAGTCAATATCTCCTCATCTGAAGAATAAGAGGGATTTCAGCCAAGAGTGCAGAACGGCTTGCTTTCTCTTAATTTCTCATTTTAGTTTCTACTTTGTGTTCCTCAACATGTACGTTACCCCTTTTCTGCAGTCACTGGGGAATAAATTAGTCCAAGATCCTGCTTACCACTACTTCAGCAGTTATACCTTTTCTAATCAACCTACACTTAACATGTAACCTATACCCCTTCTGAATTTGTCATAAAGGTTTCCATCGGAATTGTATTCTCCAGACCAGACTCTGCTTCGCTATTTCAGTATAAAATCACACCACTTTCACTGAAACCCTACCATTTTTATCTTCATCCACACCTATGAAATTTGTGATTGCCTGGAAGTATTCTGGATTTGCACTGGAATAACTAAGAAGTTGAATGTGGCTGTAAACAAATTTATTGTGAAGATTTACTGTACCAAATAACATCAATGGTTATAAATCTTTTAAATTTCAGGTAAAAGGTATTTGCATTCTGATGCTAGTGTTTGAAGGCACACTCTTTGGAAGTTGGTTTCAAATAGATTTCAGGGTTACTGTTAAGCAAATTTTGCTTATTTTTCTTTGATTTTAATAGGCAGACTGAAGTTGTATCTTCTGAATTTCATGTGATAAATACAATTGTATAGAAACTTTACCTTTGAACAGAGTGGGGCCTTCTTGGAGTAAGAGGAAGAAGAAGTTACATGCAATGACAGACAAGGACATTCAGGGTAATGCTGGCACTGTTGTTTCTCAAAAAATCAAATTATCTGGATCAAATGGTTAAACCTCCCTGAAATGACACTGTCCTTGATGAGGTATGTGCTTTAACTTACACAAGACTTTTAGTCCCATTGGTTCCACATGAATAAAACATAAACATGTATTTAAGTGTTTTCCAGGATCTGGTCCAGAATGCTCAGACTTTGAAAGTCTGAACTCATTTTCTATCACTTGTGAATCACCTTCCTCATAGTTGGTACCACTTAGGCTGTGATGATCCTCATCCTCTGGAATGAGTAACTTAGAGGGAAAGTCAATGAGGATGATGGGGACTTTGCAAACTCAGTGCCCAGGAAGGACAGCCACACTTTTTTCCTCCGCCTGTACCGCACTGATCAGCATGGTATTTGAGACCACACATGGGTTTTGCACAGGCTGCTGAAGAGTCAGAAAAATGCAGTGGTCAAGGCTGAGCTTTCTTCTTCTGTGTCACAGTGCTGTGGTGTTGAATGACATGATGTCCTGCTGCCACTCCCCAAGCTGCCCAGTGGCATGGTCAGGCAGTAAATCTCCTCGCTCCACAGTGTGTGGGGCACCTCTTGACTTGGCATTGGATGTCATAGTAATGAAGGAGTGTTCTCCTCACCGAGGAGCGAAGAGCTGGATGATCTTGAGACCAGCATGGGGCAAATACACATCTTAAACCTCTTTCCATTTATTGGTCTGTTATTTTATAGTAGGATGGTCAGACAATGACCTAAGAATACTTTTTTTTTCAAGACCAGACATAGTCTGCAAATACAACTCTCTGACTGAAAGATTTGGGCACCCCGAACTTTCCTGTATCTACCAGCAATAACTCTCCTTCCACTTGCTCTTGGAAGTATCCCATCTGCAGCAGAGTGACTGAAACTCCAAATCTTTTCCTAAAACTTCCTGTCCTTTACAGCTGCTGGCTTTCAGCTACAGGTGAAGTGTTCTGGTTACACCAGATCCAGGTCACGTAAGCCTGGCATCTAAATCCCCACTTTTTGCTGGATTACTCTCTAGTGTTGGAGATTCCTGTGCTGAATTGAAGGATTTAGATTGCTTTGGTATTGAGGCTCTAACCACCAGTCCACAGGCTACGGAGCAATGTGTATTTAAATAGCTTTTCTTGCAAAGAATCTTGGGAAATACCTGCATATCGCAGGACAAGATGGGCTCTGACACCAATGAAGGCAATATGAACTACAGCTGAACTCAAATTGTGCTTGAAAACTGTAAAGGAGATGTCCTAGACAACTGCGAACCAAGTTTGAAGTTTACCGCTTGGCCATTAGCAGAAGTTCTTTGAAAGCACAATCTACGCACAGTCTCAGCAGTGGATAAAGCACTTTTTAGAGCTCCGGTCTCTGGCATGGCTTGGATGGAGCAATAAAATTAGACTCCTGGAAACGAGGAGGTGACCTGAATTAAGCTTGCTTTGAAAGTCCGGTGCAATAGGAGTTCAGTTCCTGAGAACATATTTTAAACAGAACCTACCCCTAAATTTGTGTTTCCTGGTAGAAAAAGCTGGCAGAATTGAGTCGGATTTACAGCAAAGTTGTGTGCTGGTGTAGTTTAAGCTCCTGAGGGCAAAATTCTCTTTGTTAATCCACTTATGCAGAAACAACTTCTTAGTGCTCCATTGTTGCTACTAAAGTGTGATTGTCCTGTACGTGGTTAAAAAAAGTTTCAAAAAAGTACAGTAATCAAGGAGATTAGGAGACAAGAAAGAAATAGTTGTATGTTTGCTAGTGCGTGAAAATCGTCCTTTCTGAAAACCTTGCAACTAATCTTTTTAGCCATGGCAGGAATAGGCAGAACTGTAGCCTTGAATCAGTACCTGTGGGAGATGATGACTAACAGACTCCATGGAGTTTTTTGTTTGGAGGGGAGTGCTTAAACTTTTGGAGTTGGTACCAGCTGTTCCTTTGAACAATGCTGTACTTATGATTCTGACCGGGGCGGTTGTGTTGTAAGCAAGCAAAACTGATTATTTCCCTTCGTATGCTTACTAAAAAAATATTTTAAAAAATGGAAAGAAACTTTAGGTGGGCCTGAAAGATAGAGGAGCCTCTAAAGTACTTGTGAATCAGTTTTCCTAATATAACTGCATCCACATGTGAATTTATTGAAAACACATGTGACTTTGATAAAAGATTACATTTAAAGAAGGGGCTAGAACTCAGCTGCAGACAACAAGGTACTGTGTTTCATCAAACACTGAGCTACACATTTTCAAATGTTTCATGTTAAGAGAAAATGTTTAGATGATTTTAAACAGTGCACTACTCCATTTCCATTGGCTTGCTTATCACAGACCCCTTATGAGTGTTTCTGTTACAGAATAATCCACCAAGGCCACTCATCTGGTTGCTTGCTTGGGGGAAGAAAATCAAGTTACAATATGTTTACTCTAAGGAATGGTATTATGAATTTGTAAGGTTTGGAGTTGGGTGAGCCATCTGGGGAGAAGAAACAGCAAACACAAAACTTGCCTGAGATTCATTACTGTCATTAACTTGCCCTGCATGTTCAGTATAGGAAATGATAGTAACTGTTATGTGGTGCAATGCATATTACCCAAATCTCTGAGCTGATGCGAATTCAGACAATCACATATGTAAAAACAGCTGAGATAGATACTTTCAAAGTAATTAATAGACAATAAAGGGCATGATGCAGTTTTGGGAAAAAAGATGTTTGAAATAACCAAAGCTCAAGTTGTGGAAACTGCACTGCAATTTGTATATTAATATTTAAGCTGCACTGTGTTTTTACAACACAAATAGCCTTGAGGCTGGATTCAGCTTTTCCTGTGTAGACAGCATGCTTTGAGTATATTATATACAGCTAGATTTCTCATGGATTGAAACCTCTGTGAATTCAAAGTCTCTCTCCTGCCATTCTGACTTTCATAATGAAGCTTAAAGTCAAAGTCTACCCAAGACCCTTGGTCTTTTATTGGTCCAGACAGGTCAGGTTCTGTAACCAATAGCTACAGGAATACAGATTGAAACACATCTTTGCCATTGAATCCTGCATCCCAGTCATAAACTGTTTCTTGCTGGGGGCAATGGTATTAAGTAGTCTGTGACAAGGCCTGAACTCCTCCTGACTTTAGTAATGCTGTTTTGCTACTGTACCTTACCAGTAGTGATATGTGTGTGGACATTTGGCTTCAGAAATGCAAGATTATTTTAGACTCGTGAACAGCAGTGAATGTCTGTCAAAATCAGTAGGTAATGCCATTATTTTCAGTACTGTGTTTGGCAATTTGTTTTATTCTATAACTAATTCCCACAATCTGACAAAGCTCCGATGATCATAAGATGCAGCAGCACTTCAGTGTCATAGGCAGCCCGTTCTTTGTTTAATGGAGGTAAACCACTGTCCAGTCTTCATAAGTGGAGGATCTTTGCCACCTATAGATATTGCTAGATGCAACTATTAGCAGCAACCTTCTACCTGGACAGAGGAACTGCTGACAATAGGGTGCTATTCTTAAGCCACAGGTAAAGTCCCTAAATACAGAAGTCCCATCTGAGACAAGAATGACTAGAATATGACTGGAACTTTTTCTTGGATTTAGTACTTTATAAGGAATTAAAAAACAATCAAACTATTTTTCAAAAAGGAAGGAGCTAAGCAATGAAGAGCAGTTTTGTGCTTACAGATTTGGAAGAAAACAAATCCATCTGTGAAAGCATCATGCAAGCATCTCAACAGAGCTCTAGACTGCTAGGGAATCAAGCAGATCACATTCGACTGCCTTTGTATTTTTACCCAGTTAGTTACCCATCTACCACATGGAGAAGGCTGAGGACTAATAAACACCAAGGGGGATTCTTTCAGGAGATGACTAGATAGTTAAAGGGAGTTCATAGGAAGGGGACATGCCCTGTTATGCAATGGACTATGAAAAAGACATCTGTCATACTCATTCTCTGCTCTAAGCTGCCTAGTTAAACTACTCTTAATGCCATGTGATGCAGTAATATTAAGCACAGGCTGCTCTCTGTGGTTATCTGACAGCAGTGGGTCAAGAAACTACCATTATGGGTGCTCCATGAAGGTATCTGCTTCCCTGAATCACTGTCTCATCTAATTTGGGGTAGGTATCTTCCGCTGAACCGGACCTGCCTGAATCCCCAAATCTGCACAGCAATGCCGTGAATGGCAGGAGCATGGTAGCTACTTTTCCTAAGGATCTGTGTTTTGAGGGTAAAGTGCAGTTGTAGATTCTCTACTGTTTAGTTAAGACTGGAGCTCACAATGCCACCCTTTCCATAACGGGAGATGAATTGTTTCGATAGACCTGGCTGCCTAGTCACATGAATGTTGTAGGAATGTAACAGTTTTGAGACTTTTTCCCTGCTATGTGATTTGGCCTTTAGGCCTAAAAGTTATTAAGGAGAATAGGTGATGATATCATAACATAAATCAGTCTAAAATAATCATGGCCTAAATTAGATGAAATACAATGAAGAATGTTGCAATGAACTGCAAGTTGGTGTGTGAAGGTTTGATTTCCAGTAAGAGCTGTGACACAAATGTAGATAACTGAGAGATTTACAGCAAGAAGAAGGTAAACTTCAAGTCCGAAATTTCAGCTTTCCTCCGAGCTGGAGGAAGGGAACCATCCATTTATGTGGCACTTGATAAATTACTTCCTTCTGTTTATTCTATCAGTTTTGTTTTTAAAAAATGTGGTTTATGATTATTTGTTTTGGATAGCAGAGTAATCCCTGACTCTTGAAAGCCTCCCAAGTGTTTACTGTCAGCAAACATAATGCTTATTCAAATGCAGAGTGAATATTGCTGGTTTCCATTGCCAGATTAAGATACTGCCTTCAGGGCCCCAGTTTCTTTCAGTCTGCTTCCTTTGTCCAGTGGGCTTGGGGGAGTTAATTTTCATACCTAAATAAATAATGTACGTATAATAACAGGCATTCATAAAAGACATAGAAACAATTAAAAGTATATTAGACATTGCCATCCCATCATTCTTCTTAAAAGCATGGAAACAGAAGGAATGACTTGCATGTCCTTTACATTATCACTGTGTATATTAACATCATATCTACTAGTCATGAATTTGTTCCATTTGCTGCTGAGCATCAGGTCTTGTCATATCTTTCTCTGCCTAACTGAGGAGCTTTCTGTTGCCTGCAATGCTGTCCTACTGGTATTTTTTGACTGTGACTTTCCCCTTAGCATTATTTAGTGTTACGTATGTTTCCACATCATGAGATAGAGCTGTGCAGTGCCCTGCATGTGTTGGCTACACAGTATTGGCCCCTATGCAACGGCATGTTTGTTTGACAAAGACGGAATAAAAAAAAAAGAAAAATCACTCTTTTGTGTGGGTCCTGAGGATCCCCAAGAGTGCTCTTCAGTGGCTGACAAGCCTGGTGTGCCTGCCCAGATCTCATGCTATGGAAGACTTCTTCATTGGGCTCCAGGCCCAGGCAGCTCTGGACAAGTAGGACAGAGAGACATGCTTTAGCATTGCCTACATTCTCCTCTCCCTGCCAGCATGTGCTGCTCCTATTATTTCTAAGTTTCAGCCAGGCTTTCTAGTGTCTGTTGCTAGGGGATGTTAAAGATCCTGCACATAATGTCGCCTATAAACAGAGGCTAAGTTGAATTTTTCAGCTTTTAGTTTCAGGGAAAATCAGTGCCTTATATTCTGGCTATTTTGGCTACGTCTATACTAGTAGCTAAACTAAACAAGACCGGGGCATAGAGTGAGCACTGTTCTACAATAGCCTGTATTGTGTAATAGCTGGCGTGCTTGGTGGCATGGTGTTGGCCCATGCCAGCTAATATTCTCCCAGACAGAGCTCTGGCATGGTTCAGGAACAGGTCAGGGACCATTTCTAATAGGAAATTTGGATTAATTTGTCTCCTTTTTTTAAGGGAAAAATAGTGTAGCCATATGGATGCAAACTGTGTTGTGCTACTGCATGCAATGCCAGAAAATGGCCCTTGTCCATTGTTTTAGCTTGGATAGATGTAGCTTTTGACACCTAAGAAGCAGACAGTTGCAATTCATGGAGCATGGGCCAGGCTCTTTCTTGAATTCCTTAATTACAGTGCAATGTGGTACTAACTGAAACTAGGCTGAATATCACATTTTTCATCAAACAAACCTGGAACAAGTTCCAAAGCCAAGAGATTTCAGCATGAGATGAGCAGTCTAGTGTAATCAAACTTGTACCTAAAGCAGAACTCCGTCAATAATAGCAGAAGATCCATGTTTTGTCAGTAGATCAGCGTAATCTGTAGTGTGCTGCTCACTTAACTTCTGACAGTTAAGACTGAACTATCGCTGTATTGTAATACCCTTTTGTAGTGGTTGTCTGAAGGTGAATAACAGGAGAATTATGCTGATTTGCACCAATCTACCATTTGACTCTAGGTGTAGAAAGGCACAGCATATTAAAGATGCTATCTAGAACTTCCAATACATCTGCATAGGTGGTAAGATGAATCTCATGTAAATTTGGTCAGCTAAATGGTAGGTGGTCAGTTGAACTTTCTAGTCTGGCAAGCACATCTAGAGACCATACTTCTTCGTGCCATGCTCAGAGAGGCATCGGGGACAGGAGGAATGAATTATGCTCTGCTGAGCCCAGCTCTTTGCCCTGATACCAGCTCTTTGGGTTGCTGTTATTCAGGCATCATTTATCATGCAACTCTTTGCTTTTTTCTTAGTGCTTTATGCCTTTTTTCCTAATAATTTTCTCTTGAACTGTCACTTGAACTGTCACTATCTTGCTAAAGCAAGGCCAGGACTGTGTCTACATAGCTTTTGAATATCTCCAAGGAGGGAGTTTCCACAGCCTCCCTGGGCAACCTGTACCAGTGCTTGGTCACCCTCATAGTAAAAAGTGTTTCCTGATCTTCAGAGGGAATATCCCGTGTTTCAGTTTGTGCTCATTGCCTCTGGACTTGTCACTAGGCACCACTGAAAAGAGCCTGGCTCTGTCCTCTTTGCACCTTCCCTTCAGCTATCTATATATGTTGACAAGATCCCCCTGAGCCTTCTCTCCTCTGGGCTGGACAGTCACAGCTCTCAGCCCTTCCTCACAGGAAAGATGCTCCAGGCCCTTAATCATCTTCATGGCCCTTTGTGGGACTCTCTCCAATATGTTCATGTCTCTCTTGTACTGGGGAGCCCAGATCTGGACACAGCGCTCTAGGTGAGGCCTCACCCGGTGGGGAGGATAACCTCCCTCGACTTGCTGGCAATACTTTGTCTAATGCAGCCCAGGGTACCGTCAGCCTGCTTTGCTGCCAGGGCACATTACTGGCTCATGTTCAACTTTGTGTCTAACAACATCCACAAGTCCTTCTCTGCCAAGCTGCTTTTCAGCTGAGTGGTGCCCAGCATATGTTGACGCATGGGGTTGTTCCTTCCCGGGTGCAGGACTTCGCAGTTCTCCTTGTTGAACTTCATGAGGTTTCTGTCAGCCCAATTATCCAGCCTGTCAAGGTCCCTCTAGGTGACAGCA
>Ga0181612_128703_pt1 | contig 13283 bp, 6 predicted proteins | sample HoacroProtozoa21_FD_119630 | JGI IMG/M metagenome (GOLD analysis project Ga0181612, IMG submission 119630) | Hoatzin crop microbial communities from Cojedes, Venezuel. Combined Assembly of Gp0051906, Gp0051904, Gp0051908
CCCAGCAGCCCAGGCAGCCTGCAGTTGGGCTCACTGTTAGCTAAGTATTAGGAGGATGAATGTATACAGGGAGGTACAAAATGGAAAGCCAAGAATAATGGTGCAGCTGAAAACACAGTCACGCCTCAGCTGCGTTCCTGATTCTTACTGCTGCTCCTTTTTGGGATAGCAGCGGAAGAGGCACAACATGATGCCAGAAATTTTCTAGTTGTCAAGGACAAAGAAATATGGGCTAACCCTCCTTTAGGTGTGAATCAAATGCATTAACAGAAAACCTAACGGATGCCTTGAAACGCAACCAACCCAAACAAACTCTGCGGTAATACGTGTTGGATCACACGCACCCCCACTCCCTTCTGGCCCACGCACAGCGTGCACACACCCATATGGATTTATTCCTCTTTATTTCACCACTTGAAGACATGTGGCCACAGTAGACCACTGTGGACTCTACCCCACTTCAGTCCTGGTCACCCACTCCAGCTGATGGTTGCTCAGTGTGACTTGCTGTGGTAACGTAAAGCATTCCACAAGGTAAAAATGAACCACACTAAGGCCCCAAACCAGCTACAACCAACTTGTAAAAGCTGGCCTCCAGCTAAAGGCCCCGCACACAGAAAATGCAGAAAATGCCTTCCCTGTTTGCGTCGCTGTGCTAGCTGTTACGGCTCTCAATGGTTTGCTCTTTCCCCCAGCATGTAGTTTACGTGCAAAAGCAGGGTGCAAATCTTACTCACTTCACTTCTTGAAGCAACTGCTCGATGGAGAGGAGTCAGCCACATGTTGTCCTTGGCATTGACGCGAGCGCCTGCAAGTAAACAGCAGAGGTTACAGCCATGCCTTGGGTGTGACAGCGAAAGCCTTGCCCAACGGGTTTCCGAGGAACATGAGCTGAGCCATCTGCGGCACTCCCAGCGCTCCCCACGATGCTCACCCTGGAAATGCATTCCCAGATCCCGGATAGATAGGAACTGAAGCGTGATTCGGAACAAAAGGAACTGGGTAGGGACTATTATCAGGCCTTGTTTACAGGACACAAAAGCAAGATTTGTCGCAGGGGATTACATATTTATGTGTATGTCCATGTACATGCATTTTTTTAGATCAGCTGATAGGGTTGGGGGAGAAAAAACCAACCCTTTGCTCCGAGCACGGCTGCTGTCTGCAGACACAATGAAGGGAACGAGCCTGAACAACTGCCTCCGGTTTCCAGCTCCACCAGGCAGACCACTAACAGAAATAACTGCTTCCCTGCTTCACAGACCTTGCTGGGATCAAGAAAAATGTGCAGGTTGAGGAGGAAACTGGGCACTTGCTACCTCCTCAGCTTCTGTGGGTGTCGTTCAGCAAACATCAGAAGCAGAGGGATGAAGGAGACCACCCGATGGCCTTCTGTGCGGCTCAGCACTGCTTGCGCTCCGACGCAGACAGCTGGGCAAGAGGACAGGTTTGGGGTGGCTTGCCAGGATAAAGGAAGAATATTTAACAACAACAGTGGTGCTGGCTGACTGCAGACCAAAAAAAAAAAGGGATCCTGTACATTTGTGTGAGAAAAGTTTTATTTGAAAGAAGTATTAAAGCTGTTCACTGGTGTGATCCCCCATAAAGGAAACCTAGTGAAAAGGACCACAGAAACTGATTTTAAAAAGGACTTAACCTGGAAATGTTGTACCTCTCCAGTCTGCAGGGAGCAGTACTGGTCTGAGAAGACCAGCACATGCAGAAAAATTTCCGAGAAGCACAAGCATCAGGCACATCGTCTGGATGAGCCTCTGAACTTCACGAACAAAGGGATTCTTAAGCTTCATTTTGCACCACAGCTTAAGTGCATACAAAAGCCCGTAATTAATAAATCACACTCTCTGAATCACAAGTACTTTCTGAGAGCCATTTCTCAGGAATATTGAGGTGCTTGCCTCTGAATCACAGTGGTTACTGGGAATTGTGCTAGATAGAGAAGAAACAAGTTCCTTCATATTTCTACAAGTTGGGATATAATTTTTTGGCTGTGGGAAAAAGAAAGCCACCTTCATAACTATTGCAATGATTAGAGGCAATCCTCTGAACTCGCCTCAGAGCCTCGTACCTGGTGGCACAAACCTGCCCTCTGGAGAAACACCCTTCAGAAAAGACAACAGTTTCAAAGGGTTTTCTAATGACCCTCTGTAAGCGAGGAGCCTGTTACCTTCTCTTGTCTTCAGGAGATTTATGGTTGATACACGTTAGCGTCCTGCCCTTTGCCTGCAGTGCCCGAGGCTCTGGAGCCAGGCAAGGCACCAGCCTCCTCCACCACAAGAAGCCGGCAGACAGGACTCCGGGCACCTCACCTTACACTGAGCTGGCCTGCTAGGGGCCTTGGAGATGCAGATTGCCTAGATGAATTCCTAACGATTGCCACCAAATACCGCTTCACAGGGTTAGAAACCTATCTTGTATTTGCCTGGGGTTTTTTTTACCTTTACGTTCTTAAATAATGTTTCTTTTGGTTTATGTCTACCCATTCACTAGCTCCTACAAGCAGATGGCTGCAAATCAGAAAGGCTTATGTGTGGAGTAGCAAAGTGTGACAAACATATCATTCCTCAGTATTGCACAACTCCAGTGGCATTAGTGAATACGAAGATGATTAGAAAACCTAGGGAAGTGTCTCCATCAGTAGCTATTCATGCCTTTCACTGATCCACTCATCCACAACCCTGAAATAGTTGCCAAGAAAACACCTAAAGAAAATAATAAAAGCAAAACAATACCAGTATAAATAAAATAATACCCAGCATGTTATTGGCCTTTTCTTACTCAGCTGTTTCCTGCATTACCTCTTTGTGCTTTGGGGCTCTTTATGTGACCAAGTGAAATTGCTCTTACGTATCTAATTCAATGCATCGGCTGAATCTGTTTGTGATTTCTGCTTTCGAAGAGCTGCTCAGTTCGCCTGTTGCCTCTTCCAGAAGGTGCTGTTGTCCATTTACTGAGGTGTACATTTTCTGAAGAGCCGTTTTGAAATGTTTCCCTCTGTACTGCCCATTTCCTTTACCAAAATGCATCTTTTCGTTTCCCTTGCAGGCAATGATTAATGATAATAAAAAACTTTGCCAGCACTGACGCCTTCCTCCAGGGACAGAAAATATCTGCCATTTTAGAGGCGAGCAAGCAGAGGCACCCTGGGAGCAATGCTCATGTTTTCAAAGGTGTCCTCCACACTTCACGAACGTGAGTGTCCTTCGTGTGGCAGCCCGGGGAGACAGCGCTTTGAAAGCAGAGAGCAACACTGAAATCCAACTCAGAAGACTAAGTGCTCTACAACACGCTAAGGCACCGAAAATTAGCTGTATCCAAAAATCAGAAGCTTAAATGTTCAAGTCCATCCCCACAACACTTTCTCAAAGTCACCCAGAAATTCAGTGTCCCTCTCTTCTCTCTGGACCAAGTACCTTAACCGTGTTTGAATGCACTTCCCACAACACTCCAGGAATTAATCTGTGTTTATAGGGACAAGAGGGCTGATAACGCACTCAAATTGGTGTACATGGCCTCCTTCATAGCACAATCTTCCTTGAAAAGATAAGCTGCTTTAAAGATTTCCCTTAATATCCTTCCAGGTAGCCACAGCACCCACCCAGCCCCATAAAATATCCACTTTTAAAAAAGCCTCTTCAGAGAGGAGTCTTTTCTCAGCCCCATCCCCTGAACTCTGCCCTGGGGAGCACTCGTACCCGTGGGCCTGAAGGAAAGGTTTCGTTGCTGGATGTGCTCTGTGAGGCTGAAGTAGACAATGTAATGTAGAACGTTACAGATAAAATCAACAGAGGGGAAACTTTCTGCAATCCATTCTCCTTTAACATGGCTGTTTTGCAATCTTTGCCATCTTCCCTCTCAAATTTTTCTGCCAAAAGAGGAAATAAATCTGAAATTGCCTCTGTTCTTTTGAGATCTGAAATAAACAACCCAATGCCGGCCTTCAGGAATAAAGTTAACATCTCTTTATCCTAACCAAAGTACAATTTTCCATGCAGCGCATCTGCCAAATCCATGGGTCTCCAGTAAATCTAGATTCTTCAGTCTAATTCTCTGAAATCAGGGATGGTCAACACAGGAAGGAAACTCTACTCTTTAGCCTACTGATTGACATTATTAACGTGCACCTTTCCAACTCCTGCTCTGAGGCAAAGCAGTGGACACACAAAAAAATACAAGGAACGCCCACCGTGGCCCACCACACTCACAGAGACACACAATACCAAGCAAAGATCAGCACGGATAAAACACAACAACAGAGCGGCACCACGCGATAGATGGAACTGGGACCCACAACGCGAGAGCAACACAACCCCTTGCGAGGTGAGAACACAGGAACCGGACACCTACGTGGCAGAAACGGGAGGTTAGGCAGGTCCGGGTCATTTGCTAGGGAGGGAAATGGCCTGGGGATCCCACCAGGTGAGAGTACACAGGTCCTGGGTCACCCATGAAGGAGAGAGGAGATAGTCCTGGGACATGGCAATGTTGCCAAGATCACAAGCTCTGTGGTGGGGAGCAAGGGGTGAGGGACTGAGCTCAAACATTATGCCCTCAGGCACCAAAGCCCAGGACAGGGAGAGGCACCACCACAAATGAGAATGGAGCTTGTATTTGCCCAGACAGTTCTCCTTGCACATCCATGACTGTGTCACCACACGGAGCTTCACTTATGGGAGATGGTGACCCTGGTTCTTCTCCTTCGAGGTGAAGGAAAAGTGCTCAAAGCTCCCTGCCGTCACGTAGCCTGGAAAAACAACGCCACACAGCACATTTCCCCAGTTTGAACTGTATGGTTATGGATCAGACCTTTGAGCTGGTGTAAATCTGCCTGGCTCTGACATTTAACGGGCCGGGGTGATTCACACCGGCTGAGGGATCTGGCGCTCTCTCTCCTGTGTCAATTCCAAGCAGGCTCCATTTCAGTGGCTACCTAGAAAGCCATTTCTGGTCTGTCTCCAACCACCTGGGCAGAAGTTTTGTTCATTGGACACTATGTTTATTTGTACTGCCACTGGTTCATAGGCCACAAATCTCAGAATGTGCATATTTCGTTTAGTTTCTCTACTGAGCCCTGTACAAAATACAATGGGTTCCTACTCCTCCGAGCTTCTTCTCTTGCTGAGAATGTTATTGACGCCAATAGCAAGCATTTTTGTGCTTTTTCTCTGTGAAAACAACTTCTCATGTTAAGTCAGACAACAAAGTTTTTCCGCTTATGTGACTAAATGTTATGATAAGATTAATCTTTTGTGATACACTTCTACTAGGGCAGTTTACTGAATGAAGAGGTGAAGCATAGGGAAGATGCTGCTGGTGTCTTTGGACCCTAGTTCACAGAAAGATCACAATAACAAAGAGGTGTCTATAACAGCTCATAAATCTGCTCCTCCAAACCTCATAAACCTCCAAACCTGCTCTTGGGTACAAGTACTGATGCTCACCGTAATTAACGATACTTCAGAGATTAAAGGACAAGGAACAGGTAGAATATGCAACACAAGACTAATTTTGACTCAGGCTGAGCTAGTTGGGAAAGATCCATGCAGTTCCTGCAGACTGGACCCCAGCAAAGTCCCGCTGGCACAAAGTCCCATTTTTGAAAGCCCACATTAGAAGTTTGTCTCATTCACTCGGATATATAAAAAAGCCCCAAGATCTATCGCCTGCATTTTATGCTGTTGACCAAACAAACCCTATAGCCCGTGGATGACATTTTGGCAGTTGAGGTGTTGGAACAAAGTGTCCCAGAAGAACACTAGAAAGTCTCCTTCCCTCATTAAGAACGTGCTAGAAAACGAGGATGTTCACCAGGACATTTTTTGATGCTGTTGGGATTCAGGGGAGAAATGGGCAGAACGGCTTCACCTTTCTCTTTCTGTGAATATTGCCTGTGCTTTTGCTTGCAAAACTTGAAAAAAGACACTGTTCCTGCAATCTTCTCACACCACAAGGGAACAACAGTATGTGACAAACACCACACACCGCACGAACACATGCACAGATGAAGTTTATTAACTCTTACCTCACAAGAAGAAAATCATGTTTGCATTTAGCATATTGAACCACCCCCCCAAGCATAACCTGTCAGCGGAGGAATGTTCACGTCAATCATTCTACTGGCATCAGGGTTAGAGCAGAGGGATCTGACGTGTGATGCTCGTCCAACTAGTTACCCTCATTAAGCAATCAGACAACTCCAAATGCCCCCAGAAATGTACAGAGGAAATGTGTAGCTACAGCAAACTGAATTCTCATTTCCTGCCTTCTCCAGGTGTGGTGAGGCTGGCAATCCAAAGGACTGCGTGTGTGTGGTCTGCATGCGTCGGCAGCAGCCCCATCTAACCTGAAACTGGCTGGTGCTCTAAGCATGGGGCTGGGCCAGGTAACCTCCAGAAATCCCTTCCAGCCTGAATTATTTTAGCATTCGAGGCTGGACATTAGGCTTCATAACTGTAGAACTGATAGTTCTGAAATAACTTCCTAAAAAAAATATGCAACCCCTTTAAAGGAGCAGTCTAACAATTTGTGAAACCAATCGTACAGCAAGGTTGCTTGCAAGGGGTTTGCCCTTTGCACCATAAGGTTCCTTTCAATCCCACATTCTTAAATCCCCAGAAGCTTTACCCTTGCAGTTCGCCAGTTTAGAAAAACATTGCCTTTGAAATCTGCGAGCACATCCAGGAGTTTGCCATGAATTATCCGTACTTCTTGAGAGATGTCTGCTTTATGCTTTGCTCTGACATATTTTGATCATGTTTTTTGTCACTACAACAGTCTGGAAATGTTTTTCAATTTTTTATTTAGATACATCCTACTGCACAGCTTCTATTCTCCAAATCAGCTTCCTGACCCTTAGAATCATATTTCTAATGTAAATACCACTTACAATTCATTCAAACTCATTCATAACTTTTTTGCTATTAGTCCATAATAATTTTTGCTTAACAGGAATTCCTGGCTTGTACTCCAGGACATGAGCCCACATTTCAGATATGTACTTCAGCAAGTTTCTGAATCCACAAGCATCGTCAGTTTGAATGCTTCAGAAGTTTTTAAGAACTAGTTGCTTTATTTATTGAATCCACTCGGTCACAGTGCATGTTTTATAACTGTATCACCACATTTAAATATTTTCTAAGCTTGCAACAACTGCAACCGGGTGTATGAAACTCAGGAATAGGCACTGCCCAGGGCTCATTCACATATGCTTTGCTGAGTATTCCTCGTAGCTTTAAAATCAGCTAAATTTCCAGTTAATAACAGCGAGGGATGCTCCCTTACCTGACAAAATGAGAAGCTCGATGATGTCTGCATCTCCCAGGAATGACGCAACGTGAAGAGGAGTTCGTTTCTCAGCATCCTACAAAACCACAGATTGTCCAATTATAAAACACAGCCAATAACTGCAAGTGCTAGTGTTAAAGAGCAATGGATTTGTATACAGTGTTTATTTTTCTATGTATATTTCTGATTAGAAATGTAATCTCAAGCAGTGAAAGAATAAAATTTAAGGTCTGAACAACACACTTCCTCCCAATAATCCTCAACTTTTCTATCCCTTGGTCCACCAGACCTTGCAGAGAGAGTGTCTTTACTCTGATATTCTGTTTACAGGTACATCAAATCAACCAAATCTAAACCGAGGAAAGACGTCCTTCTTGGGTCTCTTTCAGAAACATCATCCACCCTAAGTATTGCAGCGACATAATTCAGATGCGTCTGACATCAGACTTTGCAATGCAGTTTGCACCAACAATATAACACCGGCCTCTTCAGCAGGATACCTCTGGAGAGTGGCTTGGGACCACACACAGCGACAAGATGCAGTCCTTCCAGTCTACAGAGGTTCTTGTACGCCATTTAGCCTGGCTGCCTACAACAGCCCAAAGTGGGCTTGTACGCATTGATTGACCTTTAAATACCAATAAAGAAAATATTACCAGTCAGGTCTGTGTCTTCAAAGCATTGCTAATAATGATATATATGACTTCTGAAATACATCTACTTTTATTTGAATTCTGTAATTTTCAGCCTTAGGGAGTCACATTTTCAAGATTTTCTTTTCTGACTTCAAGGGGTGTAAATGCAGTGTTTGCAAAAACCCTTTCTTTTATTGCTTTATTCAGATGATTCCAGAACATGGGCCTTTCAAAGAAACTGCTAAACATTGCAATATGGGCAACAAGAATCACAAGAACTGCTAATACTGCTAATCATGATATTCGACCCGTTTCTAGTCTTAAATATATTTTGTTTCGGTTTCTTAACCACTCATACAAAAAAGTTCTAAGGGACTTGTCAATCAAACTTATCAAATGACAACCTACCAGCATTAAATACGGTAAGCTGGTACCAGATTCTACACCTCCTGCAAACGATACCAACACAGAAGCCCTACCGGTATTTACACTTCCTCCCTGAAACAAATCTCTGAGCCTGTCAAATAAAATACTGCTTCTAACATGCCCCAGAGGTCATCAGCCACAAGCTATTCTGGACCGTCCTCAAAGTACGCTACAAACGTGGACTACAGAACCATTTGTCATGCGACTGCGGAAAATTGTGTTCCAGCACTGTGAGGCACAGAGCCACTGGTCCCCAGTATGGGTTACATTTAATTTTTATATTTGCACGTTTTTTGAAGCATACATGGTGTATGTAGTGCTCGAATTCTGCTGCAGGGGGGTTTGATCTTACATATAGGGCATGTGCACAAACCACTCAAAACGCAGATTACATGACACCCTGGTTGTCATTACATGATGGAGAGGGAAAAACATCTTACAGAACTTCACCTTCTCACATGGCAGGCAAGTTAAAATGATATTAAGCAGTGTCCATCCAGCGGTGTGTGCTCAGGAATCAGCTTCTTGCAACACAGCCAAGTTTGGCAACAGAACAGAGTAGTCTGAAGTTGAACGCTAACGATATAAGATGAAGCAAATTTCTATATCAAGGAACCAAGGCTATTCAGTGCCTTATTGATTCTAAGTAATATTTTATACTAAACTGCAAATCTGATGGAAGTCTTACAATTGAGGGAGGAAAGGACATGAAACAGAAAATCAGAATTTTTATCCTTCTATAACAGCAATAACTCTCTGTAAGTATTCTCAGCTTTCACTTTTGAAAATCAATGCAAAACCCTATCAAATTAAGTGAGAATCACGTCTTCAGAGAAAGATGGGTTTAGTCACGTAACTGAATTAAAGCTTAATTTCTCCAAAACCCCCTACAATTTCTCCCTTTATCACCACCAAGCACAGAGTTCACCCCCGCACGCGCCAGCGGACGACAAACCCTGATGTGTGGTATAGAAGATTAAAACCACACGACAGAGCCCTACAGGCAACGTTTTCAGGGGTCTGGCGGGGAGAAGCCCACATGGGACGCCTGCAGCTGAGCGACTCGATGGAGGAGCATCCCCAAGTTGCCATTTCAGCAAGGCTCAAACAGCTTTGCGTCGGCCCAAGCACTAATGTCTGCTCAGCTACAGATGATGGCAGTACAAGGAGCACAAGAAGTAAATTGCTAATGATCTAAAGACTGAAGGCTACCAACAGAGAGGAATAAGAAGAAAACTTGTCATTTCAGGGAAAGGTCTGGCAGCACCCCAAACCTGAACACACATTATCAAGGCAAGGAAAGGAGGTGGGGGGAAGAAATGATAACAGGATTACAAATAGCATTAAGACAAATAATCAGGCCTGCTTCAAGTGCAGTTCTCAGAGGAACAAAAGGTCGCTAAGAGACAGTAGATAAGCTAAACAATGGCTGGAAAATCACGCTGAGATGACATAAACACTCTCTCCCTAAAACTGTATTAGTGGCTTATATTAGTTCACAGAAAAGATGATGCTGCATGTTAACATTATCTGTACACATTTTTCTTAAAAAAGTGCAGACAAAGGAAATTAAGAATTTAACAAAGAGGCAATTGAGAACAGAAGGTCTCAGCAAGAAAAACACTCAACTCATGCTTAAACTGTTAAATGATCACAGTGACACTGATAAGGCCCTTCACAGGCTGAAAGTTAGGCTAGTCCTTAAGTGCTTTACTGGATCAGAGCCTTAAAGGACATGGAGATTAGCAGAACAGTGGCTTGGACGGATCATATCAGCATATGTAAAATATTGAGGCACGTTAAGAAAAAGGCCAGCAGCTTCTCCTCAACACAGCCTACATCTCAAAGGAGATAATGGATTTGAACTTCTGTATCAACCGCAGCTGCTCAGATCAGGTGTTTGGGACAGAGTTCTTTACTATTAAAACAGAAGCGCAACTGCTACAGAAAATAAATGTCTGCATCCTCTTTTTGTCACCAAAGCGCCTGGCCAGCCAAGAGGAACAGTTCAGCGCAGAAGCTGCCTTGGTCAGCAGCCTCTGGACTCCCCCCACCTCCAAGCGGCCAGCGATCTGCCTGGGTGGCAGAGTCAGCTGAACTAGGTTAGAGGCACGCAAATGGCCACAACTTCCAATGATACGAGTCTGACCAAGAGAAAAACAAACCAACCTCCTGCTCCTTCACTCTGCTGACTGTTGGTACACCTGAGTGCACCTTATTTAAATAGCACAAAGTAGCTGGTACCGGTTATAAAACCAAACATTCAGATACAACTTGACTTCAGGAAAATTAAACAGTGGGAACCGGTTAGGAAAGAGGCTGAGAGCAAGTGAGCGGCTACTTCTTGGGCGATTTACAACCACTGAGAGCCAAAAGCTGGTGCTGTACAAACAGCATCGCCGCCGCTTCAGCATTTCCTCCCTCTCACAGATTCCTTTATTAGAGCCTGTAATTCACAAAGCAAATCTAAATGCTTAACTGTGAGCACCAGCTGGGAGGTGAAAGTCAAGCTGTGTACCGGGTGCCTGCTGCTCTTTCTTCTGCTATTACCAAACACAGAAGTTTCCATCTGAAAACGCAGATCCTGGTTCCAGCATCTCTCAACCCCACAGTCTTCAGTTTAGCTGCAGAAACAAAGATTTTCCTGGACTGAATCTTTAATTGCCAAGCACCCATTAGGTGGAAGAGGCAAACACTTTAATCTTCTAGAGACAAGAAAAATTATCTTCCATCTCTCCCACCATCCAACACTTTCCTTCCATGAGGCTGACAGTAGTTTCCATACTAGAAAAAGATAACTTTTAAAATTAATTACTAATCCTAGACTGAGACTGTAGAAACTGTTATCCTAATGAATGGAAATATTTTAATGTTTATAGCAGCAAATTTCCAATGTAAGGCTCAAAAGATAGACTTGAATCACTCCTCCACTTTATAAACACAATATTGACTTGGGGGGGCGGGTTGACGGCATGGGAGCACACATCGCTCATGAGTTGATGGGAAAAGCAGATTTAGAAAATTCAGGTATTTCAGGCTGACATTGCTGCCTTCGAAGAAAATAAAGCAGCTACACCCTGCCATGAGCTTTTAATCACCTATACATCCTTAATGGTCTCCAACATTTTGAGGGCACTGCTAACACGAGTCACCAGCACAGATGGGTATAACTGAGGACCCACTAGTATGCTAGCATGCTGTACAAAGCAACTCAGAATATTTCAGACTGTCAATAAACTCCAGCAGAACCTTCTTCACAGTTCAAACATCTTCTTTATAAAATATAAAAAATTATATTTATTTTTGGAAAGAAAAAATATTTATTCTAAATAAAAGTTATGCTGCTTACCTTGCGTCACAAACATCAATGTAATTTCTTATTCATTTTCCTCACATAACTGAAAATTGTTCATAATTTCTTACTGTAAAACAAAAAAAAATTCTCCATCCCTTCCCACTTCAATTCTCAGCATATCAAACAGCACTACTGGAGGCTAAACACCCCCTGAAAACACAGCTATTACCTAGCACCAAACTGTCATACTGTGTCCAAGCAGGAGCCTTCCAAAGTCCTTGACTGAATCCTCCAGCAGACTTTCCAGCCCAGCAGAACTACGTCTAGAATAGGAGCGTTTCCTTCCAGGAGAGCTTTATTCTCCTGGAGGACTCCACAGCGCCAAAAAGAAAATCATCATTCCTTGGACGAGAGCAGAGACCAGGGTCTGGTTCCCAGGATTGCTGGAACACCACACTACGGTCTCTCCTAGCCCCGAGTCAAACACGTCACTCCATACTGAACACCAAGCTGGTTTTCACATTGGCTATCCCAAGCATGCAAGGCCTTTCAGACTCACAAAGCCAAACATGTGCGCACTTGTACCCTCGAGCACTCATACCACCTCAAAAAGCATGCCTAGCAATATTACAGAAATATATATAACTTGTGTGTGTGTGTGTGAAGACCTGGATAAAGCCAGAAGCCTCCTACCAAAGCCAGTCCTGCCAGTCTACGCCTTACCAAGTAGGATAATGAGAAAAAGAAGTAATAAACGGCATACATCCATGTCTTTCCATAAGGATGTCCTTCTTGCTCTCCTTATCCTGTAATAAACTGCCCTCTAAATACACGGTCCTGCTCTGCAGCTGGACACAGGCCGGCGATGCCCAGGGTTGCTGCACCTCGACGTGGCCCCAGAGCGTCCCCAGCCTGGCCAGTCAGGGCTTCCTGCAGCCCACCTACATCTGCTGGCTCTGCTTCAATGAAAACAAGCCAAACTCAGCTAAACCACCACCTTCTCCTGACTGACCTCATCTGGGTGAAAGCGGGTGGGGGAGCGTTCGCAGAAGCAGCTCCCGACACCAACAAGCAGCGAGAAGCAGCAGCTTTTCCAGCTGGCAAAGCCTCGAGCAAAGAGGCTGTGAGGGTCAAGCCCAGAAGGCCGTCTCAGCAACCGTGCCCAAATAGCAGAAACAGAAGCAACTCAGTTCTGGGAAAGCAGATGCTGTCTTCAACAGTCTCACTGGTGGGGTGAGGGGATGTATTATTTACTTTCCAGAAAATATGAATGCAATAGAAGATATTCTGGGACATCAAAGTTTTGCATGTATTTTGGTTTTTAGGGTTCTATCCAAATGAAAAAGCAGGATTGGGGGACAAAGAGTAAAAAAGGAGGGAAAGATGTTCATCTTGCAAACATCACATTACTTGTGGGGAAACACACTGGAAGGGTGTTTTGCCTATTTTCATTTGACTTTGAATATTTTGAAGGGAAACTAAACTGGAAGACTGAGCTGAAAATGGAAATTTTACAGGAAGGATTTTGGTTTGGTAGAAAATCATGACATCGCACAGAAGAGCTGATTCTGCAGACGTAGGGTGCTGCACGGCTGCGTGTATTATGACTCCCAGCTAACCTGGGG
>Ga0181612_121211_pt1 | contig 13282 bp, 6 predicted proteins | sample HoacroProtozoa21_FD_119630 | JGI IMG/M metagenome (GOLD analysis project Ga0181612, IMG submission 119630) | Hoatzin crop microbial communities from Cojedes, Venezuel. Combined Assembly of Gp0051906, Gp0051904, Gp0051908
CTTACCGTTCTATGATTCTACTAGTGTATGATTCTATGATGAAAGGAAATTAAAGTGAAATTAGTTTGATAATAGACATCAAAATCTTTTGCTTCTTTTAAAAAAAAGAAAAAAAGTAATCTACAGTTTAGAGAAAAGGTGAATATTACCAGTCTGCTTTGACATATACTTTTAAAAATAGTAATTTGATTCTTCATTAAGTGTTCTGTCGTATACTTGTTTACTCCTGGGCTACCTGGCAAAGCAGTGGCAGCAAAGATGTGAAGTAATCTAGGAATTTAAAAGCTACTCAGCATAGGAAATCAGAGCAGTATTGTCAAATGTAGCTATGAAAAAAACATGAACATGCAACCAAAAACTAATTTTTGTTCATCTTTCAGCTTTTAGAGTATTTATTTCTTCATAACCATTTTTTTTTCCTGCTGAGCTGCTTTACAAGGCAACACAGCTTTGTGCTGTCAATATGTTTGTTCATCTTTCTCATTTTCACTGGAATTTGACTATTCACCGGGTACTAAAAATGCACCTGGAGACACAAGGCAACAAATTGAATTTATATAGAGTTTCATGAAACAAAATATACATATCAATAGCTTTTTTTACCTGAAACTCAGCTTAATGGTATTCTCAAGGATAAGGAAACAACTAAAAATAACTAGACTTACTCAGTTAAACATGGGGATGTCTAGTGAGTCATACAATCTCCGCCTCCGGCTTATATTGATTTAACATGTCTTTCTTCTCTAATAAATGAGCATAAAATCTGATGCCTGTGATTCCATAGCACTGTGACACTTTGTCACTCTTCAGCACCCTACTCAGAGTAGTGCAATCTCTCTGTTGTTTAAAGGGAAAGCAGGCCAAAGTCTTGTTGGTTGGTGTACCTCAGACATCAACAGCCTTTCTACATGGATGGTTTACATTCACAGTTTGCTGTGTTTAAACGTCGTCTGCATTCTGTAATTGAATGAAAGCCTGCACACACACAAAAAAAAAGGAGAACTGAGTATATATGCCAAGACCATCTGTTATGTGGGGTTTTTTTCACTCTATGTGAATTATTGACCTCTGACAACCCATTCTGCAGGTGATAACTTTGCATATACAAAACTTATAAGTGCAGTCTCCCAACAACATGTTTATAATTTCTTTCCTTCCCAAATATCAAAAAAAGTATTTCCTTAGATTCCTCTGGAGGAAAACAGTTTTTAAGAGCACTGGTTGTATCCAATGTTCTAAAAGCAGTTAAATTCCCTCAACAGTCACGTGCATATATACAGTCATATAAATCAAGATAATTGTTTTCTTACAAATTATCACAGAAATAAATTGAAAAACAAGATAGTAGAGAAAAAGCCAATAGATTTTTTGAAGCTTTGCCATCTGGTCTCTTATAAAATGTATCTACTACTCTGAAAAATTTGTATCTTTATGCAAAATGCACGTGTATATGAATAGATGTATTCAGAACTGAAGTCTACTTATAAGAAACTGTGGCCAGTGAATATTAATTTTTCATTTTTATGACATTTGGAAATCTATAACATGATAGCAAAGGCAATAACCACCAGAAAAAGCAAAGTTTTCTTCTATTTTTTACTGTCTTTGTTGTCGGTTTTTAAATCAATAGACGATTTTCTTAGAATAATGGGGCACAGGGTTCAAATGTGAAAAGGTGAAGAATCAACCTACTAGATAATAAGCTTAATGGACAACCTACTAAATAAAATTGAAAGATTTTGGAAGAGCAAACCTTGGAATAAATAGAACTATTCCCTGTGAATATTATAGGAAGCAAATGCCAGAGAATTAATACTTAAGCAAAAGGTAACACGGGCGCTAAAACTGATGAGTGTAAGCTGAGCAGATATTAATTTGACAGAGGATACTTATCCTAGATGAGAGTAAGATACTGAAACAGTTTTCTAAAAAGGGCAGTGGAGGCAAAATTGTAACTTGTTTTAAACTGAAGCTTGATACATTTATTGGAAGGATCATATGATAGTTTCCTTTTATAGCAAGAGTTTGGAGCTGATGACTTAGCAAATCCCTTCCACTCTTCTGTTGTTTGTCATGATATTTTTATGCTGTGATTTTCAACACTTTGCAGATTGCCATCTGAGCCACTTCATAAATCTGCCTTTACAGCAACTGAATTGATTTTTGCCACTCTAGCAAAGTAAGCCTTATAATCCAGAATTTATTTCACAACAAACCTTTGAAAACTGTATCTTAACTATTAGTTCTACTGGTTTTCTTTCTTTTTAAAAATGAAAACCAGACTGCTAATGATTTATTTTTGGTGTATTATATGTCTACAGCAATTACACTCAATTGTATCTGTAGCCCTGAGAATTAATCCGACAATCATATTACAGTTTACAGCCATTTCCTAGGTAACTAAAAGAGCCACATACATGCAATGCAGCAATTCGAAACTTATTTTTTCCCTAGTGACTTCACTTCTGTTTTTTAGCTCTTCCATATCCACTAAGATATCCATGCACATTCTCATTACTTTTTATAATGGTAGACTGATGTGAAAGGCATTAATAGAATGTGGGAGAGCAAAAGAACAAGGGAGATTGAAATGTTACTAGTACAAACCATGAAAGGTGAAAGGGACAGAAACCAATCTGGGGGAAAAAAGAGCAGCTATGAAAAGAAATGATGCAAAACTTGAATGCTTGTTTGAGTTCACTTTGATTTGCAGGAGGAAGAACAGGTAGCAAAAGTTGTTATCTTTTTTATCTAATATGTTGGCACATTCAAATCTTGATTTACATGGAGAGTTGGGCTCCTGAAGAGAAAATGTTTTTAATTCAGGCATGACAAAACTGGCCAGTCAGAAACTTTGTGTGGGACAAAGGGCAAGAGCTACAGTGGCAAGAGCACAGAGTGACTCGGAGCACATTTTGTTGATTTATGTGGTTTTGTTCTTGAAAACATTGTGTTTATCCATGTGTCCTATTCATTGGTTTCTTTTTGGAAATGTGGAAAAAATTTGACTTGCAGATTATTTGGAAAAGGCCATTGATGTTCAGGGCTATTGACAACCTAGGTCAACCTCAGTAATATCTCTTTACAATCCATGTGATTCTGCTTATCTTAATTCTTGTGCATCACCACATCATTTGACTCAATAAATCATGGGTTTAAAAGTTTGCTGTAATATGTTTAGTTTTAATTTTTCATCAGCACAGTCTCTCTGTTTCCATATGGCATTCACTTACCTACTGCCTTCACTTTATATTCTAAGTTTTCATGCTATACATGGGTAGTACTTTCCTTTCAATGCGTGCGTGACTTTCATTTTCTGTGGTTTGTTAGTGTGTCACTTGTCTATTCAGTGTTGGCTGCAATGAATTTTTCTAAAGAGTTCTTTCTTTGGCATCAATGTCATGTGGGAAATTTATTTTAGGAATCTTTTCTACTTTTGATAATATTTGCTTTCTTATATCTTGAAAGTTTTCTGTGTTGGAGTACTCTCTGTCTTCTGAAAGGATGTATTCAGCAGAAAGTAGAAAAAGAGAGGAGGCATTCTGAAACAGCACCAGAATTTATTTTACCAGGAAGATAGAATGGTCTAGATAGAAGGGTATTATTATAAGGAAACAGATATAAAATATCTTGAACTACATCTCAATACATGCGTATGTATGTACATACTTTCATAAATTCATACTTACATACACACATTTGTGTTGCTTCCAGGTACATTAACTATTGATGCTATAACCTTCAATACCTGTTACAAGCGTATAAGTCTTCCTTTATTGTCTTCCACACAAAGTATAAAAATTTTTGTCTCTTTTTACCTCTGAAAAGGGCTTTTGTTCCCCTGAAAAACTGAGTAATATTTCCAGCAATTTGTAAACGGTCGGTCTTTCAGTTTTGTTTCTCTGCTTGAAGAATGCTGTTGGGATGACCAGCAATTTTCCAGACCTCCAACAGAAAGAGAACAGAGGCATGCCCTACTTTCTAGGGCAACAGACGGAAGACAGTGAGTGTAGCTTCGCTACTTTGCCAAGCTGGATCAATTTCAGGGCACAGGAGTTGGAGATATCTAGGACAGCAGCAGGGCATCACTTGTTCAAGTTGCCTTGCTACTGTTTGGTTGTGAAGAAGCCCAGAGGTTAGAAGAAATTTCTGTGTATTTACTAGGAAAGAGGCCTTATTGTGTTCTGGAGTTGGCTATTACAGCTATTGGGGCTGGCAGCTTTTTACTGCTGGCAGCGATAAGATGCAGATGTTCACATTGGATGTTAGCACTGATGATCATGGTCTGTTTTCTTTCTGTAAATGTGCTAAAATTCCAAGTAAATTCAAGAAAAATAGCACATATGGTGTTTAAAGGGTAGTTTATATTTTTTTTTTTATTTGTGGTTAAATAGACAAACAAAATACCTCTTGTGGGAGTAGGAAGATCATCACTGGGCTCCCATATAGATATAGAAGCATCATATTTTATCTTCTCTTTGTCCTTTTTAGAGAATGGTGATTAGTTCTTGGCTTGAGATCCCTAACTGCTATCCAGGTGGCAGTGCTGCACCATATTTAGCAGTTTCATAAAGCAGTTCCATAAACAGATTCATGTTAATAAACTTCAAGGAAATGTCAGAATCCAACACCATCAGTGCACAACATTCAAAGGAGGGGTGGCCAAAATTCCAGTCCTTATTCACTGGGTATGTGATGATGGGAGTCTTTCACTGTTTATTTTCCTAGTGTCAACAGCCATAAAGTCACATGAGATGTGAGAGAAGAATGCGCCAAGCAAGATAACAGCTTCCTACCTCACACAAGCCAATAATAGTTTGGTGAAGAGAGGAAAAAACAGTTTGTTTTGAGCTGCTTCACTAGTCTGCAGGAAAGTACTCCAATGAAAATTGCTTCTTTACCTTTTGTTTCCTACTCTTCCCTATTAGGTAGTGGCTTTGGGAAACACTTACTCTTCATTCTCATTTTTCATGCCCTAACATGCACTCAAGAATCAAAGGCACTTTAAAGTTCACTTAAAAACTCAGCATTATTTCTGACATTTCCTAACTTTAGATTCAGAGTTAAATTTTATTCTGCAGTCATTTCTTCCTCATTGAAGGTGGGATATCCTTGTAGTTATTTTTCAACTTTTTTTTGTGTTGCTGGATGTAACAAAATAAGCTTTCCCATTAGATGTGTTCACTTTTCTCCAAAGCACACTCAGTCAACAAATGCCAGTGATTTGGTATGGCCACAGCTTTACTGAAGGATCAGAGGGTATTTTCACATCCAAGGTAGGATTGTGTGCCCTGGACAGGCTTTTAATACATGCCAAAATGAAACCTGGGAACACAGCATCCTTTCTAGTGCCTTGCTTTCTGCTGGAAGATGTTCTGGTCTGCAGAGTGGTGGTCTTGTCACAAGAAGCAGCTGCCACGTTTGAACCTGTATTACCAAGTTTGCCTAGCCGTTAGGTTATAGACAGGCAATGCATTGGAGAGAGTACTGCTTGAAAGATTCAAAACAAAAATTCCCTATCATTTTTCAGTAAGTAGAAAAGAAGAAAATGCAACGGCTGAAACAAGGTAGAGAGAGGTATGAAAAGAACTGTCTTCATACACAGAGCTGTCGTCATATGCAGCATTCACATTTCTTCTCAGGGAGTTGTTTTTATGGAAGACATGGGGGCAAAGTGGAAAGGAAGTGTGTTCAGCAGAATTAGTCTCTCACAGAAATCTGAGCATGATTATCATAGAATCAGAATGGTTTGTGTTGGAAGGGACCTTTAAATATCATATAATCCACTCCACTTGCCATGGGCAGGGACATCTTTCACTATATCTGCTTGCTCAAAGCCCCATCCACAACTTCTCTGTGCAACCTGTTCCAGTGTTTTACCACCCTCATAGTAAAGAACTTCTTTCTTATATCTAATCTAAACTACTCTTTTTCAGTTTAAAGCCATTCCCCCTTGTCCTATCACTGCACTTCCTGATGAAGAGCCCCTCTCCATCTTTCTTGTAGGCTCCCTTTAAGTACTGAAAGCCTCCTCTTCTCCAGACTAAATAACCAGAACTCTCCCAGCTTATCCTCATAGGAGAGGTACTCTAGTCCCCTGGTCATCTTCATGGCCCTCCTCTGGACCTGCTCTAAGAGATCCACGTCTTGGTTATGCTAGGGGCTACAGAGATGAACACAGTACTCCAGGTGGGTTTTCACGAGAGTGGAGCAGAGCAGCAGAATCACCTCCCTCGACCTGCTTGCCACACTTCTTTTGATGCAACCCCGGATACCGTTGGCTTCTGGGCTGTAAGCCCACGTTGCCAGCTCATGTCCAGTTTCTTACACACCAATACTTCCAATACATTCATTTTCTTACCTCAGTAATTCAGAAGTAGTTTAACTAAAACATGCTTCCTTTAGCTTCTTGGGATGTATCTGCTATTATCCACATTTTTCCATTTATCGAAAGTGTATACCATCCCTGAGTAAACATACAGCATAACCAAAACTTCAGTGAGCTTATGTTAAAATAAGAAAGGATTCACTACTCGTTCAGAGGATAAGTTATTTCATTTTACTTAAGATAGACTTCAACTTGTTGTATCTATATTATTAAGTAAAATTCAGCCTTGAGACAAGCTTAGACACTGATCCAGGACGATCAACGCTGTTGGTATGTATAGCAGTGTAACAGTTCTGTAACTGTTTTAGGATCTTTCAGCTTAAACTCTCTGAGATAGTGTCTGGACTCACATCAAAAGGTAACATACAGCAAAGAATACCCAAAAGTGTGGGTAGGATTGCACAAATACGGGTTTTATCGGACTCATGCCCTTTAATATTGTTGCAGAAGGTTTGAGCCCTCAAACACCACTACATGCCTTGATGCCATAGAATTTGGTATCAAACCAACCCTTAGTTTCAGACTATAAAGTTACTTCTCCGGGAGGCTCTAGCATTACTGTCATGTTATGTCAACCATTTTTAACTGATAAAACCCAAGAACCCACCAAAAATTATAATGGTACTTTACCGTCACAGAGATAGCTACATTGGTAGACTATACTGAGCCAGGGCGCAGGCTTAGGCACTAATGTGTCTTTCATATTTATTTGTTTGGTGACCATCATGGTTTTGACTAATAATAACTCTACTCTCCTACTCTAAGTGAAGCCGTGTGTCTGAGACCATATCCTAAGACAATTGCCTCAAAGCTTGTGTGAAAACCTTGCTGCAGTACCTCCAGGTAGGCCAGCAAAGCTTGTTTGCAGCCCAACTCACTGCAGGACCTCCTGGCTGGCCAGTCAAATGCAGACCAGACAAGAAATACAAAATCATCTGAATCCAGCCTCGAATGGAGTTACAGGATGGGCACATCATTGTGGAAAATGTGTCTAGACACTGATCCCCTCCCCAACCTGCTGGAGCCGGGACTGAGAAAAAAAAATAGGCACGGGACTGGAGGAACATGGGGCATCGTCTAGGGAACAATCTCCCCAAACGCCTTACAAAAGGCCATGTGACCAAATGACAAGGGGACCCCCACCACCAACGCACACAGGAACTATGGATGCCGCTGGATCCACGGTGGTGACTATCCCTGGTGACTCCATCCCAACTGCTTGCGAGGTTTCTTTCTTTCCTGTCTTTTCCTCTGTTTCCTGACGCTGTTTCCTCGTGCCTTCATTTGAACAGGTGATCAATAAACCTGTTTGATTGATGCCATTTGACCTTGTTTGTGTCTTAATCTTACTCTGGGAATAGCAACGAATCTCTACGGCTCAGGTCTTCCTGGACCATAACATCTGCTTCATACAAACTTCACAGGATTATTCACAAAGCAGCTCTGTGTTAAGAGAGGGAAGGAATATGTTGAAATCAAGTAGAATCTGGATTAACAAGGCTTAAAAAAACCCTACCAATCTGCTCCCCTCCTGAACAAAAACTCCCCAATTTTAATAGTGTTTGTATGCCTGTAAACTTGCAGATACATACCAATTCTCAAGAAAGTCAGGTAGGAAAGTCAGCATACCCACAGAGGTGGGGTTAGCATTGCATGTGGCTTCAAGATAAGGCTTTTACTGATTGCCAAGGCAATCACTGACTTGTGAATTGTCATGGCTGAACAAAGCAGGTCTGCCGAAGAGGAGTTTTGCCTACACACCAACGTGGATACAGCTACTGGCAACACTTGTAAGGTGAAACTGAGGCAGTGGAACACTTTGATATTAAATTTGCTTAAAACCATTGAAAGAATTGGCTTTTACTACTGTTACATTTCTTTTATGCCATTGGGTTGTGATTTTATCACTGGGTGTGTTCACAAGAATGCAGGATGTGATACAGCAGATGGTAAAATAAAGGACCCTTTACATAGAGAAGATAAAATAAATTGTAAAAAATGTACATACAATAAATTGTAAAATCATAGGCAGAGATATTTAGGAATACTGTCCTCTTTAGATCATCCAAATTCATCAAATAATATTAGATCTTAGCACTTGACACAAGCCAGAAAAATGCTTTTGAGGCAAGCTTGCTGTTTGCTCTCACAGCAACGTCATTATTTATCATCCCTGTCTTACCCTGTGTGTCTCAGATGCTGTAGACTCCATACACTGGTCAATTAAACGTGCCCAGGAACACTCGGGGGCCCAGAGGCGCTAGCACAGCATGTCCTGTGCCCAGACCTGGGAAATGAAGTGTCTGCAAGCCTGCTGCCTGTGGGAGTGTTCCCTGGAGCGTACAGCATCTAAGCCAGGCTTGGGAATTGCTGGGGATAGTGCTAATTGTTACAGGCCAAAATAGTGCAATGAAGCACTAGAACAGTTTATTAATGTAACCAACTGTATTTCTGCATATCCCTGAATACTTTGATTTACTAGTATACCTTTAGCTGCATTTTACTGTGAGGCTTAACTTTGCTTTTCATGCATCATGAGCATATTTGATAATCTTTAGCAGAGGCAGTTGGATTCCATATAGTATATGAATACACAGCTCACTTCACGTTAATTCAGCAATTCACCTCAAATTTAGAGATAATTTCTTGAATTTGCCAAATTCATTATCATGTTTATTAGCTTTTCAGTTATATGCCAAGTTTAATGATAGGAAAAAATAAGAACAAAATGTTGCTTATGTTTTCTTCTCCACTACTCCTCTTCAATACAGAAAAATCTGCATTGTCTGAAAAAAAGCTTGCCTGTCCCTTATCTGATAGAGAGACTGAGGTTTATGAGTACACAAATCTGCCTGTTTCACTCTGCTTAAAAAACCACTAAGCTATTTACAATAATCACGTGCAGGAGTTTGGAGTAAGACCAGAGTGGATAAAATCAGCCAGTTAATCCTGTTAGCTGATGTTGTGACACCAGATCATGATGTATTTGCCGAAGTTCATCATCCCACTGGTGGTACTCTAACAGAGAATCTCGTATTACTTTTCCTATTTGGTAAATGGCTAATCATGAAAATTTGCTTTATGAGATACAGACCACATTGTTGTGGCGCCTCTCAAAATGGTGGTATGATTTTAATGTCGCATGGGGTGCAGGGAAAGCAAAGAAAAACTGTTATTTTGTTATACAACACAACAGTCCAGGAGATCTGCTCGTGTCAGGGCTAGCTGGCTTCTCTGCTCCCAGCAGTGCTCTGGCAGCCACCTGCCCTTGGAGACTTTGCAGGGACCTTTATTGTGCTCCAGGCTGGGCATGAGCACTGCCAATGGTAATCCTCTGCAAAGCTCAGGATATATTTGCTTGTATTGTTCAAGAATAAAACACCTACGCTTTTATTATATATAAATATATTTTAAGAGCTCAAGCTGAAGTAAAGAAATGTTGCTCTAAAATTGTGAGCAGATGAGATTCTCTCTGTCCATCTGCTTGCCAGAGGTGTTTTCACCTCTGATTTACCATATCTGGTCCTTCGAGGACTGAATCTTTGCATCCAGCAAAGCATTCAATAAGACCCAGATGTCCCCACCTCCTTCCCCTCTGCTATACTATGGAAGTTAGGGAGAAAAAAATCTCCACCAAAAGAAACAAAACCAAGAACTTTCACAGTATGGGGCTATCCTGATACAACTAAAAGCCCATTCCTTTCCAAGCATAATTGCTACTTTAAATAAGTGTTGTATACCAAATATGGTACACTTAGTACTATATCATTCAGGAATGGAAAGTGTTATATGAGCTGAAAATATATCATTTTTCCATTGGTCACAGAACCACCATTCCACACTAACAGATCATGATATCTGGTGTAGATTCACGTAATTTTATGGGATTATGTTGTATATTAAATAAATACCCAGGACAGCATTTGTGCTCATAAAAAGATAAATTTTGTTGAGAGCAGAACTTACTATACTTCTGATATTTTACCCTTCATAAGAGTGCCTTTTGAAAGAATGAATAAGCCCCATCTACCTAAAAATGAAATACATTGAAAAGCAGCAGGGTATTTTCCAAGTAACCTAAATACTACAGCAATATAATCAAATTTCTAAAACACATGATCCATAATGAAGGGCAACAACTGTTTCATGCTGTCATGGCAACAGGAAATCTTAGGGTTGAAAATCCATAATTTAAAAAGATTAACTTGGGAGTGCAAAGGGTTTTTATACTGCAACTGCAGCCATAGTGCACACGGTATACGGTTGCTGGCTACTTCACAACCTGTATATATCTTTTTCTTTAGTTTGTCCTGCTTTTCATGGTTTTTTAAGCCTCATTCATCTGTGTGATGTTCTTTTCTTTAAGGATTTGTTTGTCTTTCATTTCACCGTGAAGTTCTTATTAATCTGATTTCATGCTAGTTTATAATATGCTTTTATGAGATGTGGAGGAGTTTGGCCACCTTTTTATTTTGTAATAGCAATTTCAGCTCTTCCTTTAAGAAGTATGTTGGTTTGTGTCAAGACTATTTTTTTGATTTAATGTTATCACTGCATATTATCTTAGAGTCATGGGTATCTAGACACTGTTCCCTTGAGTGAAATATCCTTTACCTCAAGTATTGCTGATTGCTGCACAGCTATGGGTGGTTTTCTTTTTTTTGTATCCCTCAAAGCTTGGTAAGAAATAAGCAAGGAATAACAAGAAGTAACATGGAATAAAGAGGCTTTCATGTTTTTTCTCTAAAAGTTACCCCTGTGATTTCAGGAGATGGACTTTTCCAGTGCTTGCCTTTATTTAATGTTGAGTAGTCATAGAATTAGCCATACAATATGTAGGTTGTAACATATAAAAATATGGTTGCCTCTTACTGTGATCTGTGATAAAATTCGTGTAATCTTCTGGGAAGCCAAGATTTTAAAGCAAAAGGATGTTCTGTTCTGAGCAAAGAAGGCATGAACAAGTTATGTAATGTTCTGTCTTGATCTAAGATGCAAGACTGCTCTGCTAGTCACATGGAAGAGAAAGTCTCCCCACCCTAAATTTATCCTTAGATATCAATCATGGAGGAGGAACATTGTCTGAGTAGATGTGTCTTGTTAACACATTTCATACGACTGAACGGAACTCCTGGATACATGCCATCACCAAAAATTGTGTCATAAAGTTAATAAAGCTTTATCCTAAAGCTATGCAAGTTGTTTGCCTCTTCATTACTCATACTGAAAGGCCATTCCCGTAAATATTTCTCTAACTTCCAGCCTAAACTGAGTCATGCCACACACCCATTTGTTCCTGTGTTAGTGTTGTTCTTCAGCTTTTATAAGTCTTCTCTCTTCTTGCTGTCACCCTCTAATGTATTCAGAGAGAAAAATCATATCTCCTCTCAACTTCCATGATGACAGCCGAGCTCTTAGTCTCTAGAGGTCACCTTTTCTTGACTGATGTGGTGGCTTTTTTCTGCATCTCTTCCCATTTGAATTCAGGTGTCCTGAAGAAGAGGGAAGGTAGATTAGAGCTGGTCACAGGGTAACCGGTGCCACATGGCATCCCAAGGCAGAACTTGTATAAGATTCATAGCTCCAGATCCACTCTGTTCCCAAATATGATTTTGTTGTATACATCACAAAGTGGAATTAACTTCACTGCCACTTAGGATTTTGTCTCTCATGTTATAGTGTCACTGTGTGTAGAAATAAAAGAATATCAATATTACCAAGAACGAAAACTCCCAATACATATAAACAAACATTGGGATCTGATGTCCCACAATAGATATTAATGAGCAAATCCTTATACAGTCTATGCAGTGCGTCATATGAGGTGTCAATAATATGAAATGTTCAGTCCTCCCCTTGGAATCGCAGTATGTCATCGTATGGACCTTAAGCTGAAAGTCAGGTTTGTTGAATGACTGCTCTGACATGGCTGGCTGAAAATAAACCTCTAAATATTACTGGATTAGAGGTCATTCAAAATATGAATAGAATTCATTTGTGGCTGTATTCAAACTTGACTATAAGACCTCATTTCTCCACAGAATCATGGCATCTAAAAGAACTGTGTACATCATGAAATAATGATTTTGTGTTTTTAAAGATAAGATAGAGTTAGAAGGCTATAGCCAAGTTCGCAAAATCAGAAGTCTTAGCAAGGACTCGCAGCAAAACTCTGAAGTAATAAATATTGCCATAAAATCATTACTGACTAGAGGATAGCTAGAGCTTTAACTTTTTAAGTTCATATCTGGAATAACACATAGAGAATACAGAACAGACACAGCCTGAGTTTATCTTACACCTAGTGCTGTGAAAAGGTATAAAATAGCTCTTGAGACTTCAGGGATTTTCCAGAGCAAGACTAGGTTTGAATTAAGGAACACATCCTGAGCCTTTGCTCCTCTGGTGTAGTTCTAGTCGTAAGATCCACACAGAGTCACAGAATAATTTGGGTGGAAAATGATGCTAGAGAGAGCAGGCTGCCCAGGGATTTTTCCACAACCCCCTGGGCAACATGTTCCAATGTTCAGTTTTCCTTATTGAGATTTTTATTTTCCTGTATTTCAAGTCAGAACCTCCCATTTTCAGTGGATAAAGAATTGGTTGGAAGGTCGCAGCCAGAGGATAATGATCAATGGCTCGATGTCCAAATGGATGTTGATGACGAGTAGTGCCCCTCAGGGGTCTGTACTGGGACCAGTGCTGTTTAATATTTTCATCAGTGACACAGACAGCGAGATCAGGTGCACTCTCAGCAAGTTTGCAGATGGCACCAAGCTGAGTGGTGCAGTTGACACACCAGAAGGATGGGATGCCATCCAGAGGGACCTGGACAAGCTGTCGAGGTGGGCCTGCGTGAACCTCATGTGGGTCAACAAGGTGAAGTGTAAGGTC
>Ga0181612_107741_pt1 | contig 13280 bp, 9 predicted proteins | sample HoacroProtozoa21_FD_119630 | JGI IMG/M metagenome (GOLD analysis project Ga0181612, IMG submission 119630) | Hoatzin crop microbial communities from Cojedes, Venezuel. Combined Assembly of Gp0051906, Gp0051904, Gp0051908
GACCTTCTGGCCATGCTGCTTTTGATGCAGCCCAGGATACGGTTGGCTTCCTGGGCTGCGAGCGCACATTGCCGGGTCATGTTGAGCTTCTCATTAGGCAGCACCCCCAAGTCCTTCTCCTCAGGGCTGCTCTCAATCCATTCCCTGCCTGGCCCGTATTTGTGCTTAGGATTGCCCCAAATTACAGTGTCTCTGTGGCTAATGCCTAGTCTTAAGCTTCAGCGAGGCATGTTACAACTTTCTATACATTTATAAACCCACAAGGTATAAAACAATCTCCCTTCCTCTTACTTCCGCTGCTCAGTTATGAATCAAGTAGCAGCTTCCTTCTCCCTCCAAGAGGAATGCTTTGCTTTGTGATAGCTAGAATAAAATGAACTTCATGATAGCTGAATAAAATATACTCCTAATGTTAACTGATCTCAGAATTCAGTTTGGTTTTTTTTACAAGCTATTCCATGCTGCTGTATGGCAGGTATAGCAAACTCTGGAGTTCTTCAGCCATATAAACCATCTGTGTAGCTATCATATTTTTTGAATTTAACAGGAAAAGCCCAGAAAAATATCACATCAAAAGAAAGTTCGGGTTGCAAACACATTCTCAAGACCATAACAACTTACCCGAAGCTTTTTGATGAAGGCCACCAATTCACTCCTAAATTAGGACACAAATACTCTGGTAAGTAATCATCCACAGCAAAGAATAAATGCAAACTTCATACACTGGAAACAAAAGTCAGTAAAGCTTCTTCACCTCTGAGTTTACAAATGCAGGGTATATAAGTGAAAACACTCAAGCAGGTCATTCACTTTTAACACAATTACTGGCAAGTTTTACTTCTACATTTAAAACAGGTTAAATAACAGGTATCTGTTATTCCATCAAGCCATGAAAGGCATGAAAAATCACTTTGTAGTAAGTCAACCACTGACTCCAAAAGGCAAACCGATTGAACTATACTGTAATTCTCCAAGCTAGGATTGCAACAACGACCTACAGGCTTCCAGAAGAGGGTACGCTGTGAGCATTTATAATGTATGTCGATTTCCTTGTCCTGCCACATCAGAAATTGTCACCGCAGGACAATCCAGACAAGCACAGCCTGTTTGGAAAAGGTTTCACTGCTACTTTTTCCATAACAACAACAGGGCCACTGCCCTTTACTGTCTGAATCAGAGGTGTCAGAAAAGGTTCAGCGTCCTAGAGTACACCTGTCCTGCCTCCTTCTCCTTGCCAGAGCATACAGCTGAAACCTACCCCAAGCACGTACCCTCCTCCACCCATCCCACAGCAGCGCAACCAAAAGCAGCTGGCCTTTAGGCACACATTAACCTGATTAGCTCAAGAAAGGCAAAGACACAGTCAGTAGTTTGACAAGGACACCTTTTCCAAGTTTTTAACATGGAAAGCTGTTCAATATAATTATACATTCCAGAATTTACCATTATAGGCAACTTCTAATCAGGCTTGGACTTGAGAACAGGCTGAAAATACTTACTGAGCGGACAAGTCAGAGCGCCCTGAATCAATCAATCAGTTAAGGCTCAGGCTGGCAGAGGTCAGGTAACCAACAGTGAAATGACTCCCATCAACAGTATTGTCTTCCTTTCCCTCCCCCCAGGGGCTCAGCTGACCTAGAATTTCATTTCAAGATTGAGTAACATCTAGCTTTAGATTCAGAAACCTAAAGCTACGTGTAGACACCTGTGCTGTTAGCTAGGTGTTTAAGTGAGCTACAAAAGCAGTTAACTGGTACAGTCAGTGGAGCCTGCAGAGCAATTCTACTCAAGGTACAGCAGACAACCTGCAGTCGGCCAGCTGAACTGCCCTCCAGATGCCACTGACTTTATGGGAAGACCTACACTGATTGTAACGGGAGCACAGGCACACGTGCTTCGGCGTCCGCGTGTTGACCCGAGTCCCACACACCCCTTTTCTCTCTCTCAAAAGTGAACACATCACTGCTAACACCCAGCGTCGCCAGTCAGCAGACTGTTCACTCGGTAGAGATTTTCAGCTGCTTCCCCCACTTCCATAGTGGAATTCTGGCAATTCTTGAAGGGAACATGGGGTCAAATATACGGTTCAAACAATCTTGAAAAATAATTTAAGAAAACACACCTGTACATAATGCCCAGCGTAGACTCCCTGTGTTTTATCAAACTCACTCTGCCATCATTCCCCCGTTTGTGCTGGTTGGATACGCTGCAGATTTGTACGACGACCTCCCAAAGGTCTTTAGCTGTCCGTCTACTTTCTTTGGGACCTGGAAGTTCCTTGCATGTGGCAGCCAGCAACTGTCCCAGCTATGCAATGCAAGAGGAAAAAAAAATACAGTAACTACAGCTTCTCTCAGTACTGACTACTGCAAAGGAATTATCGGCATATAAAATGCCTAAGCAAGCGATTTTAAGCTACAAACTACAAAGCAATGTGAGTAAACTTTGCAGCAGACGACACTGACAAGGAACCTGGGAGACATGAATTAAACAACAGAGAATTTTTCCCTTTGTTAGTCTCCTTAGGGTATATTTCACTGCTATAGGATACAGAAAACAAGCTTTACTTAAACATATTGCAAAAAACCTAAAAAACATAAAATACAGTTTTACAAAGACAGGCTTCCTAGAACACCCTTAACTTTCATACAGTAATTAATCTGAACTAAAACCACGACCCTCTGCTATATGGAAGAATCTGAGCCTCAAGATGGAAATTAGGAAATACCACTTGTAAGCAGAACAGGCCAAAAATCAATCTGTCCTTAACATGAGCTGCATTCAGCTTCATCGCCTGATTGTGAAACAGAAACATTGCTGTAAAACCATTCTGAAATCAAAGTTTCAAAAAAGGCAGTGCTTGAACGTCTCCAGAAATTCAACACTGGTGTTGGATTCAAAAATGGAACCATCACAGCGCATGTGGAAGTCAGGAACAGAAAAACAACCTGACATGAAGCCCAAGATCTGTACACTTCTCATACCTCCTACATGAAGCTCGGCTGAGTCCCAGCAGAGAGGAGAGTACTTTATGGAAGTGCTAGAGCGTTTCAATCAGCTTCTGGATCACAGCCACAAATGCCTGATGCTTATGGAGCCAACCTCAGCTGGCAGCCAACAATGGCTAAGATGCAGTTTGTGTCACCTGTTCTTGCAGCACAGCCTTCTGCGTCTTTTGCCAACCGTCAAGCACACTTGTTGCTTAGCCCTGCTGTCTTCTATACCAGACTTCATTCATTATAGCCACAAAACCCAACACTCTCGACAGGAGGCTACACGCTTTTAAAAGCACACAAGACTTCAACAGGAAGAATTCAATTACAGCCCAAGAAAGCTTTGAGACTGAGCACTCGGTACCTTCACATAAGGATTAGTCTGGACCAGCGGTAATGGAACTTGCATGGTCAAATACTCATTCTCACGCCAGTTTAACAGGAAGGCAACACATTCTTCAGCTATAACTTGTCGAAGAGGAATATCTGGAAGAAAAGGCATTCTTTGCTTAACTTTTTTTTCTTTTTTTTTGAGAAAACACCGCGTCATATGAAAACAAGCAAACCTATTCCCTCTAGTTATCTACTTCTGTTCCGTATCTATCACAGAAGAACCCAATGCTTAGCCCTACAGGACACTTCACCTCTAAAAATTAGGAGCACGAACACAGCCTCCTCCAACCACAACAGCACTACACAAGTCCCTCAGTGTGAGACCACAGGGACTGCTCTAACAACTAGCAAAACTCTACAGGTAAAAATGCAGACATGTTTATCCTGTTTAAGTCCTTGAGTGGCACTACACAGAAACTGTCAGTGTTTAGAAACATATAGGCATCATGACTTTGCTGTTCTTATTTCCAGCTTTTAAAACCTAACCAAGCTTCTAAAGACTCGCTAAAACCAGTGTACACCTTCATTACTGTTTTTTCAATTGCACACCTAAACGGTACATCTACAATACAGAGTTGTTGTTTTTTTTTTTTGTCTTTCTCTCAAGCTTTGTGCCTTACTGCATCCCAGGGAAGACAGCAATGTACTTACCTGGTACTCTCATTTCCAAATATCCTCGGACTCTGCTTATAAGATCAGATGGAGGACGTTCTCCAGAAGCACCAGGTCCAGCTTCATGCGTGTACATGTCCAAAAGCAGCATTTCATTCAGCATGACTTGACGCAGTTTGGGAGAAAACTCCGTCACGAGCTCCAAGCAAGCAGCAAAAAGCTGTTTTGCATGGACAAAATCCTGCAATAAAGAGGTTCCTACAATTAACGATTCCTAATGGATTTATAAGGGAAAAGACTCAGAGTTAAAGTGCTGTTCAGCTCTATTCTTGCTGAACCAACTTCGGCATCCATTATCATTAGCACTGCTCAAGCATCTCACAAATACTATTTACCTTTCTGAATCCTTTGGACTTGCTATTAAGCCTAACAGTTCCAACAGTTCCAGATTTTTCAAACGAAACAAGAAGTTTAAGCAAAAAGTCACCAGAAATAACTACCAGCATATTTACCTTGTAACCTAGCAAACTACAATTGACTGCTGTCAATTACAAGGCAAATAAAACAGCATTCCAATAAATTCCTTACGTAAAATAGTTAGTCAAAAGAACAGCACTTCATATCAGTAAGTCACATCACTGCTGGCTTTAGATGCAACATGATTTAGGACATCATAATCAGAACTTCGTAGGAATAAAACTATCTCCAGGCCCAACTCACTGGAAAGCCATTATCCTTGCTCTACTGATCGAACCTTGAGAGACAGAAATATTCAACCATTACATGACACACGGAGCTTGCTACCACACCTCCCTCACCTCCCATTTTTTCAGTTCTTTTTCTCAAGAGGGCTTTCTATATTTTCAGTGTTGTTAAAATTCTGTTGTCCAAACTCACCAGTACCCTCAGATGGCTTGCTCACCTTAATTGCACAGCAGTGTAATCCCTTCGCCATAAGGATGTAGACCAAATCCCTAGTCAGATTGTCTTTAATTCCTAAAATAACATTGCCGTAAACATTTGGTACTTCCCACTGGGAGAGAAATACACAGGACATTTGCACAGAAACAGGTTTTAGAATTCACATCACTACTTAAAACTTTAAAAACAAAACACAGATATTGAAAATGATTGACATGTAAGTGCCAACTCCTTCATTTTTGCATCTAATCAGAAGTAATGTACTGCTCATATAGAAGTACAATGAAAACAGCTAGCTACCCTACTTTGTTCATACTCTGAATATGCAATAATTGGGAGGGGGGAAAAAAAACCCAAAAGAGACAAGAAATTCTTACTTCAAAAAAACCCTCTTCTTGCCTCCTGCTCCCAGCTTTTAATGACAGGAATTTAAACTCCAATAATATTTCTAACTGGTCAGAACACCGAAGGAAAAAGTTACGGAAATTTGTCTTCTCAGAGGGAAAGCTTTTGATACAGGCAGTAATTCCTTAAAATGAAGGTTATATGTCTTGTTGTAATACTTTCCACAGAGGATGTGAATTTAGATATATATCTTCATTCTTACTAAACCACCACTATGCAGGGGGAGGGGAGGAGACATCACATTGAGGACCTAAGACAAAATGTTTACAGTATGATACCTAACCAGTCCTTTCATTACACTCTCTCACAACCATACAAAATAAATTACCTTATTTGAAACTGTCCAGAATTGGCGTTCTGAAGTCATACCATGCAACTCAATTAAGATCTGCCGAATCCTCCAAGGATCTACTGACAATATGAGCTGATGTTCAAGCTGGCCAATGTTGACACTTGCTGAAGCTAGAAGAAAAGCAATCAGACCTCCTGCACATTCCTCCTTCATGGAGATGCTTACACTTCTTTAGAATATAACACTGTAAACATAACAGAATAAGAACTGCAAAACACCAATGCTTTCATAGGCCCCATACATCCTTCCGTGCCCTTCCACAAACACCTTGTGACAGCTTCCCAGCTCCCCTGACCTCAAGTGCTGCTTGCAGTGCCCCCTTTTCTCAAATCAGCAGCTCTGAGTATTTCCTAACTCTTGCTACAGTGAAGTAACAGGTTCAAGGTCTGCACAAAAAAAAGCGTTCCTATACCGCCTTAGTGAAAATACGTATTTTCACAACCAGCTTAAGTCAACACAAGACTGTATGAGAGCTGAAAAGCTACATTTCTTTCCAACTCCAGTCGCTATCTGGCACCTCTTACGTTAGCTTTGACTTGTGCAGCTGCACAGCCAGCCAACTATATCTGGGAAATGAACTGGCCAAAAAGATCTGGGTGTCACTTTGGTAGGTTTAAAACTTCATCCAGATGCTAGCCTTGGTCCAGCTCACCACAGACACACAAGCATTAGTGCTGGTGTAAGTCCAGAGGCAGGGTGCCCTGCCTGGGAACAGCTGCCACAGCCAGATTTGGTTCAAACCAGCTGCTACACCTGTCCCCAACTTGGGTCAGCTAGGACACATTCGTTTGAGCATATCCATTATACTCTGCTGAGATACAAGCAAATAACAGCCACCTTGAAACAAGCAGGACATTCACCAACTAAAAGTGAGAACTATTCTTTCTAAGCTTGTTCTGAGAACAGACCCGCACATAGTAACCTCAAGCATGGAAACAGGTAACTGCCTGTATTAAGTTAATGGAAATGCTGGAAAAATCACCTGGGATATCATAAAAAGAAGTCACAGGTTTTGTGCACAGGTTGATTCGAGGAGATCTCTTCCGCATTTGATCAATGAGCAGCTTCCGTTCATCATCTTTCAGCAGTTTTATGAACAGCTCATGAGATGAAATCATGAAGACAAGCTGAAGATCTTCCAAACCCAAACACAAGTTTCTAAACAAATAAAGTTAATACATGAGCAGGAAGAAGCTGCTTATTTTTCCAGTTGTAGGTTCTCACAGCATTTACTGTGCTGTATCACATTACTTACAAAGTGTAAATTCGTGCTATCTGAATATGGGTACATACTTGAGAAACGTTGCCATTTTTCTCTTCAGTTCTTCGGAAGCGCTTTCCAAGTTTATTGATCTGGAACAAACCTGGGAAAGAAAGCAGTAAATAATCACAGAATCACAGAATGTTCGGGGTTGGAAGGGACCTCTGTGGGTCATCTAGTCCAACCCTCCTGCCGAAGCAGGGTCACCTACAGTAGGTTGTAGAGGACCCTGTCCTAATTAAGGACTCCCTTAGAACTCTTAAAATACTTGGTTACAGAGCGCACTACTGCCCAGTTTTCTGACTCACAAGCGGTAACCCTCTCTTTCAAGGGAGGCAACAAAGTTACCTGATAAACACTGTAGCCATCACAGACGGATCACAGTTTCTCGCAAACCGGGCAGAAGACAGGCTGTTGCAGACAACTGCTCTCTTCCCTCAGACACAATTCACATTCATCTTTTCCTATTCCTCCAGTTTTTGGGTGTGCTGACACTGAGTGCCACAGTATCAGTCAGCCTCACAAGCTCATTAAGTACATAACAAAGCCCTTTTACCCAGATTTAGAAAGGAACCAACATTTCTAAGTGCAAAACCATAAGACTCACTAGGAGTAACACGTTTTTTTCAAAAAAACCTTGAAAGATTTTTTTTTTTTTTTTTTTTTTGAGAAATACATTTAAATCCTAAAATGAGCGGTTTGGAACAGCTTTTACTTGCTCTCAAGTACAGAGTACTGTCAGTCAATTTTTACCACATGCTTGAAGAGACAAGCAAGACAAGGCTCAAATTAAGCAAAGAAGATATGAAAATAACCGCAAAGCAACAAAAGGAGTAAGTTTAGTTTGAGCAATAATAGTTCCCTAAATAGCTTCAACAAGGGCAACAGCTTAAGTCTCACACATACAGTAACTCAGGATCATTTCATGACATGCTAACTGTCACAAAGCTGGTAAGGGAAAGTGGTCCTCTTCAACAGATACTTCTTTTTCTAGTATCTTTCTCTGTCTTGGATTTCTTCCTTTGTTCATTGAAAACAAATGTTCAACAATATCTCTACCTAATTTAATGATGTCAGGAATAGCAGCAACTTCAAATCCAAGCTGAACAGGACAACCCTGGTTCCTCCCCAACAGATCTCAACAGAGCTATGGACATAGACGCAAGACTAATTACATAGAGTATAATTGTACTAACTGCAAAGAAGCTGAATAAAGTTTGAGAAGTTACCTTACAAATTATTTTTCTCTGCTTCAGAAATCTGAGCATTACTTGCAACAGTAATACGGTTATGTGGGGAAAGAGGTATCTCACTAAATGCTGCTTCCCTTCTAATTTCAGATAATTTCTCACCTCAAGGAGGAAGTCTATTTTCTCTTTGCTGGGCTTCAGGAACAGTTGACAAAATTGAATATCAATTATTCGACCCTGCAATACATCGCAGACTGTGTTGCACACGCAGACTTTAAAACAAACTTCATCCAGAGCATCATTCCTGCATGAACACAAAACTGAAGATCACAGAGCTTCTCTGACAAACACTGAGCTGGCAGCACAGCAAAGCTCCAGGTGCCAGATACCAAGACAAGTTTGGAGAGGTTTCAGAGATGTTTATTTGACTTCTCTCTGGCTGAAATGAAAGCTGAATTCAGTAACTACTCAGCTCTTACACAAGAGGCTGTTGCCATCGATACTTCTTTTTCTCACACATTTTTGTAAAACTGAGCCCCTCTCACTTCTTCAACTGAAATACTTGTAGACACCTTCCATTCAGAGAAGAACGATTGTCATGATTACATGGAGACGCTTTCCATACGGCCCTGATTCAAGTGCCGAAGCTCCACAGAAGGCTGAATTTTGGATGTGGCCACACGCTCAGCATTTCTCAGTTTGGAGCCATCCATAAGCTCCCCTGTAATGTGCCTAATTCTCTCTGCTTATCATAAATGTTTTCTTTTTATAAATGTACCATACTAATCCTTCAGCCGTGCACAAGGCTCCTAATCACAGATAACTACACTGCCTGTGCTCCCAATGAAGTACACATCTCCTACAATATTACTGCTCACTATGGTTAGCCTGACGAGCTTTGACTTCAAGTTTTAGGAGACCTCTAAAAGAGGCATTAACTTAATTATAGATTTGATATCTATAGACACACATATACATATATGATCATTATTACTTTTACCGCTTCACTGATTTTTATGTAAGTGTTTATACCCATTAGATTTTTTCTATATATGGCCACAGTGAGATACATCACTACACAGCTCCTTAGTTGGAAGATGTAGTTCAGATTATTGCTAGAAGAAATAAATGCTGAAGTTTCCCAGATGCAAGTAATTTGTTGTTAGAAGACATTGTACACTTTCCATGAGAAACCTAAAACTCATGAAAAATGCTTTTCATCGTCATTGAATGAATCATTATTTAATGTCTCACCCTTGTTGAGCTTTTTGGAAGAGTTCTCTCAGCACTGACTGCCTGAACTGAACAGGTAAACTGAGGGTTAGATTATCTTCAAGGAATATCTTCACCAAATCCTGTAACACAAACACAGTTGGAATAGGCAATGGATCACGCAGAAAATACAGACAAAATAATTTTTTATCTGGTAAAAAAGATCAAACTAACAGAAGCAGCTTACACCCATGTGTAATACTAAAACTCATTGAACAACCAGAAAGGGATCAAACAAATAAGTTCTCTAGCATCAGAGAATCAAAGAAAAAAAACTTGAACATTTAAGCAGCAACACTCCCAGAAATCAAAAAAATTAGATTCTACCTGAAAATTCCATACATCAGCTAGTAGGAATTACTTGCACGGAATCCAAGATGCTTTAATCTAATATATTTCAAAATATGTTCTACTCCTATATAAGTGTATTCCAAAACAGTATGTTAATGATTAACTGGAACACTTAAATTTACTAAAATCCCTATCAGTTCAGGTGGAATCATCCACATGAAATGATAAAAAATAATCCTCAGATGTATGTGGGTTTATTTAAGCACCCTACCTGATAGTTGCCAGATTTCATACAGCTGTGGATTTGACTATAAGGAGTTGCCTGCTGAGATGCATCATCAGGAGATGAGGTAAGAACTCCACAAGCTTGACAGTACCCAGCTAACCGTTCCTCATCAATGGTAAAATGAAGTGATGATGAACCATTCTGAAAAGTAAGAGTTAATCCAACCTTAGTGGCCAAAATACTATGAAGCATAAGCTTAATTGGGAAACACAGACTCAGAATATCCCCAAGTAACAGCAAAACAACAAAAGGATGTGCACCTACACACTTTTTTTTTTTTTAATAGCATACTTCTCTATATGCCCTTTACAGCTTAGACGATGTTTTGTCTATTAAAATAAAAATCCAAGCTTTGCAGTTTTGGGAATACAAATATGAAGCAAAATAAAAAAGCAAGCATACCTTAATAGTACATTAAAATGTATTTTTTAAAAGGTCAGAACATAATCTGATTTCCAAGGGCAAGTTGGATAAAATAAGAATAGCAAGTTACCTTCCTGAAAAACACATCACCACAATCAAAGTACCACAATAGAATGTACTGTCCAGTTGAGTTATGTTAGCACCGGAGATGATGTTTTTGCATTTCTTGCATCAATACAATTTGTGTAAGAGAATATTCATCACAAAATGTAAAACAAAGCAGCAATATATTGCAGATGATTAATATCATCTCAAACAACAATTGTCATCAAAATCCCATGAAGTATCTTTAAAAACCATGTGTACCATTAACAGTTCTTAAATTGCTAAAGGAGGAAGCAATAAGTTAGACAAGTTTTTTTTTTAGAAGAGTTGAACATACATGCTAATAAACCACTCATTACCTTTGCAATCAACTCCTTTGTTCTGAAAAACATTTCTTTAGCATTTTCATGAACAGCTGCATTTGTAGATCCTTGTTGAAAATAGATCGCACCCAAATCATAGCAAACCTGCAAACAGCATTGATGTAAAACACATTATCTTGGAAGTTTATATAACATTTTAAGTCAAGTATTTCAGTTCAAACCTCACACATACTTTGAACTATTCCTGGTTTTATCCGATGTACCAACATACACTGCATACCTTTCCCCACACACTTCGAATGTTTCCTCTTTAACTGCGATCTCAGTATGAGTAACTCTGCACAAGCATTACAAAATAACAGAATAATTTCCACATAATCGTTAAGAACAATGCAATAAGCTGTTCTTGCCATACATGTAAGGGTTTAGTCCAGAGGAAGGCAGGGGAGGTATGGGGGTGGGAAGTGAGGGTGTGGAGAGGAAGAAACAATATTTAGCATTGAAAAAAGTTCTAGTAACGTAAAAAAGAAGTCAGCAGTATCTCATTGCATTAAAAAAAGAACACAGGAAATATCAGTAGAAAAATACTGCAATTTATCTCAAATATATTACTTAACACTTTGTCTAACCAATAGACATAAATGGAAAGCTTTAGTACAGAATGTAAGGTACCTGGCACTGTATCTCCTCGGCACTGATTTTCAGTCCAGCTGTGGAACTCTCTGTTTCTCCATTCACCATACCAGGCTCCATGGCTAGCAAATCCAGAGTTCTTATAGTGTGGACATAAAGATCTTTGTTCAATTTAAGTGCTCCTTCTAGGACCAGGATGGAATCAGCAGCCTGCTCTTTCAACTGTAATATTTCAAATGCATTGAAAAAATTAACCTCTTGGTTTTGAGTTTAGCTCCGGGTTTAAACTAACACTAGAAATGTAACAGTTCAGTAAGAGGATAAAAAAAAAATTTGTTCTTATACACCTGTCATTGCTGTGTAGAATGTGCTCCTGTATTTCTTTTACAGTAAGAAATCTGTGACTTCTACTTCAGTTTCAGGTACTCGGGAGAAATGGGATCAGATCTTTGCTTCCACGTGAAACAAAACATTTTTCTCTATTTCACCTACACAGTTTTGTCCATTTTTGGAGCATTAACTTATGCATCATTCAGACCGTAAATTTTAAGTTATTCCACAACTGAAACAAAACCAAGCTTCTATGTGAATAGCAAGATTTTTTAAAAAATTTTGATGAACTGGTAAAACAGTTAAACATTATTCAAGCTCACCTATTTGAAAAAATATGAAAAAGAAAAGCTGTAGAAAATGTGTAGGAGGTTTGCTCTTCCTCTTCCTTGCGTCTCTCAAAGGCAAACACTTGAGGCACAAATAGCATTTTGTTGAAAGCTACATACAGAAAACATTCAGCTACTAAATCCTTCTAAAAAAACATTTTAAGTGTTGAATTCTGCTGCCATACGATTTTGCAGCTCAAACGTGGTACAGTCCTAATTACTAATCACACCCTGAATTTGTATAGGCTTGCTCAATCCATATGGCTCCAAGGATGGGCTGATGCAAGAATACTCCAATCACACAAAACAAACACCATACTACATGCAGTGCAGTGACGACACCGTCCAAAACACACACAGTGGAACTGTAGCCAACACTAAAAGTGATAAATACAATATAAATGTACTGAATCCAATAAAACTGCAATGTGATTGTTTTATTTCCTGTCCATTCATATTTACATGTGAATTCAAGTAAAAATAAGATGGGAAAAAAGTCTCACCACTTTCAAAATATTTTCAGTTAGTTCCTTTTCTTGCTGCATCTGGTTCATACTGGAAAATACAAAGAAGAAGTCACGATCTGTATTACAAAGCAACCCTACATGTTATTTTACTTTATGTTCTAGACCACAACAATTCATTCACAGTAAGTTTTGCTTAATTACATTTCAAACATCATTATGCAGGACCACTGACTGTTCTTATCTATCTATAACTGAAATACAGAATTATATAATGAATGGATGAGATGGATGAGAACACAGTTCAATAAAACAGAACTTACAAAGTTTTCATTGCTTTTTTCTTTAAAAATTAGATTGTTAACATTAGCAAAATTATCATGGAGAAATCAGCTTCCACAGTGTCAAGTCTCTTGATGCCTTACTATTTAAATCTCCTTAAACATGTATCAGGGGCAGAACTGTATTCATGTGTTAATTTAAAAATTAAAAGTATTTTTAAATTATTTCCCCATACAGAATTTTTTGATTCAGGATCAGAGTGTGATGCATCTAGGACAATACAAGATTTACAGTAAAATGAGTAGTAGTATTTTTATTCAACCGTATTGGGTTTGCTTAGTGAGGTTTTGGTAGCGGGGGGGCTACAGGGGTGGCTGCTGTGAGCAGCTGCCAGAAGCTTCCCCCATGTCTGGCAGAGCCAATGCCAGCTGGCTCCAAGATGGACCCGCCCCTGGCCAAGGCCAAGCCCATCAGC
>Ga0181612_126795_pt1 | contig 13280 bp, 10 predicted proteins | sample HoacroProtozoa21_FD_119630 | JGI IMG/M metagenome (GOLD analysis project Ga0181612, IMG submission 119630) | Hoatzin crop microbial communities from Cojedes, Venezuel. Combined Assembly of Gp0051906, Gp0051904, Gp0051908
CATGCAAAAATGACGATCCAAAGTGTACACACATTCACTCACAAAGGGGAAAACTCTCACTTGAGGGTACCCAGAAGACAGGGTCGCTCACTCAAAGGGTGTGAGGGCTCACTCTAGGATATGCAGAATAATCATTCACCGAGATGGTACAGGCACTCAATCCCAGGAAGTTTCCATTGATGATGTCATAACCCACAGAGAGAGTCCCCGGTCACAGACCTGCTGCTCCGAGGAGAACCATCTCAAGGGGTCTCCAGCAGGGGTCCTTTTTATAACCTGGTCAGATCTGAACTGTGGTCATTTATGGTCAGTGGTCTAGAAGCTTCTCTCAGCTGAGGTACGTCATTGGCTGGGACTCAGCCTGTTGACCAAGGGGTCCCACTTTTCTCCTTCCCACCTCAAGGGATGAGTATCATGACCAGGGTCACAGTATGCCAGCGGAGCATGGTGGTCAGCACCACCCAGGGGTCTGTACACGACTGCTGCCACAGCAGAGCACCAGAGGTGCGACGACAAGGGTGCGAAAGAGCTGGCGGCTGCCATGTTGAAAAGCCCTTGGTCTTTATCAGGGTGAACGCACCTGGGAGGACCACATTTCCATCAGCAGAGCAGACACTGGGGGTGGTGCAAGGGTGGAAAGTAGTCTTCAGTGTGTGTGTCCCAAAAACTCAGTGTGGGATGCCCATCCCACCTGCTCCCAACTGGTTCTCTTCCAAAGTCCCTCAAACCTCAGACCTGCTCCCTTGCTTCCCAACAGCCCATTCAAAGTTGCTTCACTCCTACCAACTCCTCTCCCGTACCCAGTCCATGCTTACCAAAAGTAGTTGATTCTCTTTTCATAGCTAGTAGGTGTAAATTTCCACTCTTATTTGAGGCAATGCCAGACAAACGAAATGTATTCAAAAAACAATAAGCTGTGCATGTGGTTAACGTGATTGCATTAGAATAAACAAAGAAATGACAAATAGTTCTTCCTACTTCAGGATGGAAAACACCACCAGTTCTAGATCCTATGCGGAAACTTCTCCTGCAGACATTTTTCTGTTGTTATGTGGTGTAAAGATGTTATGCACCTTGAATGATTTGCTCTTAGGTGCTGTCAGAGAACAGTCACTGGATTAGATTGATCATTGGTCTTATAAGAAAGGACAGTGTCTTTACTCCGTCTCATCCATCCCCTAAGTAATCTCCTATGGAAATTATGTTTATCTACTTGCCATAAGTCCACAGTTAAATCCAGTTGCTATTGCCAAGTTCTTTTTAATTTGTGACATTTAGTATTTACAGCATCCTTTTGGTAATGACAAACTCCAGCACAATATTTCAGATATATTCATAAGGGACAGTCACATCTGGAGAAAGTACCAAGGGACTTCCCAGCAGTAGTCAATTAATAACTATGATGAGGACTGTGAGGCATCCTGCAGTAGCGATGGCACAGAGTTTCCAGCAATCACTGTCCAGTGCTTTGGAAATAAACACTCTCATGTTATGCTGCTGCTTGTTAAATATCTTGGCACTTATCTCACAGCAGAGACCATTTGCCTGTGCCAGGGTTCTGTTCCATTGACAATGTCTCTTAATTGCCTTGTTGTTTAAATAAACAAGACAAGATAATTAAGAGATAATGACAAAGAAATAGGATGTTAGTGATAATGGGTGGTTGATTCCTCTTCCACTCTAACTTCACTACCTAGAGCAATCCAGAGTCTCTGCCTGCATTAACTCTGACAGAAATCTTTCAGGTTTTGCAGGGGGTCTTTTTTCCTTGCTGTTCATCTAAATTAATCAGTAAAAGTGAAAAAGTCTGGAGGAAGAACTCAGGACTGGGAATCTGAGAGGACTGGGTGATGGAAAGGTTTTGGAAACATAGAGAGATAGACCTGCAGCACGAAGGAAAGCAGTTCTGTGAGGAGAATGACCTGGCAGAAGGAGCTGCCTGTTTGCTGCTTCGCTGATCCTGGTAGTCTGGTACTGGCCAACCTGAGTAGTTCTGTTTCTGCTCCTGAACACAGCTGTTCAGCCATGCAGCCTCTTAAGTGCTGGCCAGCAGGAATGCCTCCCTGCTGATGCCAGCTACCTGGGCTGCTGTTGCACACACAGCTGTTCAAAGCCTCTGTTCATAATTTACCTCGCTATTCCCCCATACTGAGGGCTAATCAAAAAGGCTGCAGTCATCCTTTGAGAAATCCGTTAGGCAAAAATTAACTGAAGTTGGATATTCAGCTGTTCAGAGCTAGGAACAAAGCAATTTTAAAGTGTATTCATACACTTGGGACGCTAATAAATTAGATGAGTGTTCCTTTCCATTCATTACCTTGTTTCCTCAACTGGGGCTAACAAACGAAGATACATATCCCAAAAGATTTGATATGTAGCAGCCTGTGAGTATTTTTTCTCACTCAGCCTACCAAGAAGCCATGAAGAGTGCAGACTGATGGACCTTATAGTTCATCTGAGATTTTTGATTTATTTTGGTGCTGGATTGTGTATATAGTTGACAGTGACTGGTTCTGCACCTATACCCATGTATATGTCATGGTATCAGAACAGATTATTCTGGCAGAAACACAAGCTAAAAGCCAAGTGTATGAAATTCTTCTGAGCAAAGGGTGGTAGTGAAAGGAAAGAGAAGTTCCTTTGAACTGCTTTGAAGTTCTTGTTCTCTCTCCTGGCTTCCAGCTTGGCTGTACACTTTGCTTCAAAGACTAAAGCAGTACCATAACAGATTTGCTTCCAATTGTCTCAGTCCAAACATCTTTCCTGCTGGTTACTGACATTGATCTGACAAGCTCTATGAGCTGTTTTCAGGGCATTCTTAAAGCACTTGTGTTGGCCTCAAACTGTTCAAGCCGGCTGAATGTAAAAAAAACATGCAGCCTTTGAGCCTGATTTTGTGTCTGTCTTAGGACAGATTACATCTTACCGAGGAAGTTTTACCTATGGGAATAAAAAGTGAATTTGTGACACAGGACTGCAGTGTTTGCTGCAGAGTCGTGCCTGCCTATGTCCTGAGTCAGCAGCAATGATGGACTTGAAGGACTGGCTGTCTGGTCTTGTTAGATACTCAGACATTGAAGACAAGAGCAGAAAAGTCCAGCAATCTTGCTGAGTGCTGGTTTCTTCAGTTATTGCATATGGCTTTACAGTCACAGTCAGTCAAAGGAGCAGTTAATTCTGGAAATTAAGGAGATGTGAGAAAGAATGCTTCTCATGTGTTGGGAGATCTACCAAGACACAAGCACTCTTCAATGATTTCAAGCCTGCTTCCGGCAACCATGGCAGTGGCTCATGAAAGCCTGGCCAGGAGCAGATTGAAGAATGACTGCTGACTTTAAAATATTTTTTGTAAGACTGAAGTACTTACATAAAGTTACAGAGACTTTAGGAATTCTGTAAGTTTTTTGAAATTTGATTTTTATTAGCTGTTATCTTCAGGGTACAGACTAAACAGGTAGGTTGATGAATAGGTGGCTTTTATAAGGGCTGAGCTTGTGTTAGAGAGGTAAATTCTACTGCAGCTCAGGAAAGACTGAATTGTGTAATATTTCCATTCAGCAGACTGGGAAGCTACTTTGTTGACATCGAGGATTTTGATCAAATCAGTGCAACAGTTAGATGGTAGAACCAAACCTGAAACTTGAATCCTTCAGATCCTAGGGGCAACATGGTGTTATGGTAACATGTTTAGATTGTTCTTTAAAGGGTAATGATTAGGATACCTATTTCAGGCACTTTGGTTGGAGAAAATAATGATACACAGTATGTGGATCACTGGTAGATATATGACACCTATATGTTTGTGTGAGCTGAAAATAACAGGCAAAGAGCTTTTGCAAAAATACATCATTACAGTGTGCTATAATGCTGCCCACACCAGCACTGCTTTTGAGAAGAAGGCCCTGATAGACAAATGCCTGCTTCTGTCATTTTTTGGTAATAGGAATAGTATTTTCATCATTTCATCTTTTTAGATTTGATTCTGATTTGCATTTTGAAGGCATTCATAGGCAAAGACATGGTTTCATGTTATTCATGGGAATGGGAATTTGCTATGCCCCTATTCCCCAGGAAATCTCCTGGAATAATAGAGGCATTGAGTTTTAAAATAAGTATTGAGCATCTGATCAATTAACTATGCCACTATTAGAAAGAAACAAAGAAAAGACAAATAAACTGGAAGCTTATTTGCATCTGATTTACATTATCCTTGTGAGCATTGATTCCATTTTTATTTCATTCTTCTTAATACTATTCAGATTGCAGACTGTAACCTCTCTGCACATTTACAGCTGACTTTCATTGTTCATTTAATCATCTCAGGTGTTACTGAAATAGGGAACACCGCTGCTTGAAAGATTTCCCCTGGGGTTTGTGGGAGCTGCTTGTATCCTGAGGCTGGAGGAGGGGGCCTGCAGATACATCCTGGCAGTGCAGCTCTGAATTTTGATCATCATCTGTTGAAAAATCACATGGGCCATCCTGTGTCAAGACCATCATTGCTGTCTCCGCCTTTTAGTCAGCAGTTCGTATTCAAGCTTGCTACTTAGGTTACGTCTTGTTCTTTTCTCTCTCTAAACCCTTGGCTCAGCTTAAATATTTGCAATAACACAGATTTGCCTCTCCCTCATTCCTCTTGTAGGCAGGAGCAAACACAGTGTCAACACTGTGCAGATATGCTTTAACCCAGCAGATTATTTCAGTGAGCTTGATGATGAGTTACGAAATCTACGTGGTAAGCTCACAACATAAGAGGATTCTTCGATAAACATAAGTAACTGGAATTTACCACGCAGGTACCCTCGTCAGGGACAGTTTTTCTTTCTGTTTCCCAGAGCACTGCTTGCTCTGGTTCAGAGATCCAAAAAGATAACAATCTTAGGCAATAGACAGTAGTATCCATGATTTAAAATTCTGTTTTAACAAAAGTTTTATAATGTTTGCTTAAAATCTACTGTGTCTGCAAGCAACCCCGTCTGTACAATTATTTACCATTGAGCATTTGCTGAAAGCAAACACAAAAAACATTATCATGTTCTGAGTTAATTTGTTTAAAAATGTGAACAAATAGCAGTGAAAAATGTTTTGAAATCTTTGTTTAGCTGTAGTCTGTTTCTATTGACATAGAACTACAAGAATCTCATGGCTGGGAGCTCTGATCTGATGTTTCCATCTGAATCCTTCAAATAAAGTTTTTTCCCCATTTTTGACAGTCAAAATTGTGCTCAGATGCTTACATGATGGCATCATGATGAACAAATGAGTGAACACATAAAAATGCAACACTTTCCCCTCAGGCAACAAATTTGTTGATTTTAATGCTGGAAGTGAGGGTTAAGTGCTATGTGACAGAAGCTGTACTAGCTGTTGCAAAAGGAGCTGCTAATTTTGATCATCAGCAAAACATTTGCCTTCGAATCTTGAGACTCCAGTCCCAGTTGGAGCAGCAACCTTTCCCCTATAATTAATTTTTGTGTGCTGTAGTCCATTAGAGAAGAGAGTGACAGCCTCTGGACACAGATTACTGTCTTATGTATGGCCCAAAGGAACATTATGGTCTTAATAAAAGGTGGCTCTGTCTGTCAGCCATAGCAATATTTTGAGCATTTTTAACACTGTGTCAGTGTCTAACCACCTTAAAAGAATTCCGGTAGCAAGCAAAGTAAGTAATTTAAAGGCAGCTCATGTTCTCTGTAAGTTTTGCAAGACTGCTATTGGGAATACTTGATAATTTATGAAGGCTTACACCACCAAATTAATTACATTTTCCTGATGCCACACGTCTTTTTCATACAAGCTAGCTCTGAATTGTAAGTAACAATGTTGTCCTTGTTCATTCCTTCAGTACGAGAGACAGCTTACTAATAACACTGGTAGAATTCAGTTGCTGTATTTTAGAAGTGTCATTTATTAAAGCATTGCTACGGTTAAGGTGGTGTGTGCTCCTCTGATATTAACTCTGATTTCTGCTACATGTATTACTGAATCTCAGTTGTGAGCCTTTGGCATGGATTTGATTTTGGAGCATTTTTTACCTGGTTTGGAAAAAATTAATTTGCAGGAAGTGGCAAATGCAGACTTGTGAAATACAGGAGGTACAAAGCCACACACACTACTGTTTTATGTGGGAAAGAGGCTGTAGTACAAGCCTCTGCTCTGACAAACAAAAACTCCTAGGGGTCTTTACCATAGATAAGTCAATGTTTTCTGTTGTCAGTGGGTTTCGTCTGAGGCCCTGCAATCTTGAGTTGTGCTTGAGTTTTGCATAGCAGATACTTGGAAAGTCTGACAAACTCTCCTCATGAGGATGGCTTAGAAGGAATGAACATTTTTCCACCATTTTTTTTTAAACTAAAACAAAAGCAATTTGAATAGATGGTGTATAAATGTAGTTAACCCTTGAACTTTCAATTAGTAAGGAGAGCATAAAGGGAACAGCTATTTTCCTCAGTAAGATTTTAGAATATTGAAACTTTCTTTTGTGCCTCTTCCAATTTTTTTCCCTTCTGTATGAAGACAATAGATGACAATCGGGGGCTGCTTTTGGAATCCTTTTCAAGTGAGTGATTGTACGAGGCAAACTTCCATGATACACTATCATTTGAAATTCAGTTGGACTGCAGATAAAATTCCAGGAGGACAGTTTTCATAGGAAATCTCCCTTTTCTGCAGTTCCTTTAAATACTTAAGTTTGGTCCATGAAAGAAACCTTGCTGTTGTGAAGTTTCAGCAGATTCAAGGGAACTCAGCAGCCAGGTACACTTTAAGCTCAGCTTGAATGATAAGGAATAAGCTGCTTTCATCCAGCAAAGAGCAGAAGTAAGAAAAGAAGAAAATCTCTCTCTGTCCTCATCCTTATAAATGAATCATGAATTTTAAAGCTAATTTAACTGTGTAAATAACATAATTCTAAGGCAATTTATTTTATTCTCCAAACAAACAAATATGCCACAGTCCCAGTCACAATAGAAAATGAAATAAGGAAAATTAAATTAAAGTGAACCCGCTTAATGTAACATTAAGGGCTAGATCTTGGCAAACTATTGGCACTCAGAATGTGTTTTGATGTTAGGCCTTTTCGGAATGGGCCCCAAGGCAGCAGATCCCAAAGCTAATTACACTCTGGTTATTTTCTCTTTTCAGCCATCAGGTTTGAGTGGCCCCATTTCTGCAAAAACTTGTAGAAACCACAATGTTTAAGATTTTGCATTAAACTCTATAACATTTTTCGTCACCTTAATGTAAATCACGTGAGTGTTTTCAGAGCCTGGACATAAACACGACTAACCATTTGAGCTACTAAAGTTACTCATACTTCAATTTTTCATCAAAAAAACAAACCACCCACTCCCAAAAGAGCTTTATTTCAGTGCATGTTGAACTCACCTTTGAAAGGTAAGACAGGGTGTGGGAGAGTCATGTCCTCTTTTGGCTTTTTCTCTTGGAGGAAGTTGGCAGATTCTTATGGGGACAGGCAGAAGCAGGAGTCAGAAGAACGGATAATATGAGGAACAAATCAGAAATGCTGAAAAGTTTTCTGGGATGGGAAGTCTAGGGTTTGGTTATCTTGGAGGTGGAGTGTGGTTTAGCAGGGAAGATAAGCCAAGAAGGAGAGAAAAAATTAACATTGTAAAAGGTGGTGGGATCACAAGAGTTCTGTGAGAAATGTTTTGTCAGAACCATGCAGGACTGGAGGGACCAAATATAGGGATAAATTAGGTCTGACAGCAGCAGTGCTAACCATTAGTAGAAAAAGGAGCAAATGAGTGAAAGTAAAAAAAAGGAGAAAAACAAACCCATGTGATGGAAGAAAAAGCAGGAAACAGAGAGAATAAGTTTAGTTTACTGATGCTGACATATTAATGTTTACGGAGAGGCCAGATTGTAGGATATTGATGGCTGACAGTGAAAGAGATTGAATCATGGTTGAATGCATGATTGAACTCCATAGTAAGGCAGATAGTGGAGAGAGGTACATGGAGGGGTTATCTGGCAAGTCAGTAGCAGCAACACAAAGTAGAAGTCAAATATTACAGGGTTCTGGAGGTGAGGGAAGAGATGGAAATATATAGGAAAGCTGAGTGAAAAACAGTCTTTCACCATGGCTGTGGCTGGAATCAGTTGCTGTGTGAATGGGGAAAAAGACGAAGGCTGCACTAACTACCAGCTATCGAACCCAGGACACACTATAACCTGAAGTGTTTGACCCACAACAAGAGGTGTTATAACAAGGTCTCACACCCTTTTGATCTCCTGATAGATTCTTGCTTAATCCACAGGATGACAGATGTAAAAGAGGGTTCTTGGTAGTGGAAACACTGAAAAGATAGGCTCAGGCAAGGACATCCAAACTTCTGTGAGAACCACCAACTTGGGTGATTGAAGCTAAGAGAGAGAAGGAAATGACAGAAGGCGGCTTGGCTAGGAATAAGGGTGTAAAAGTTAGGGAAGAAAAGGTGGAAAGGACGGAGGTGTTAGGATCAAGTCTAGCAGGGGAAGAGGAGCAGATGCTGCAGTGGATTCTGTGTTTGCCTTGATATGAAGAGCAGTAGTTCTGGGAGAGAGATGGAGGAAAGGTCCCCTGGATCTAACAGGAACATGACAAAAGTGTGACAAGTGAGGGAATGGAGCCGTAGGATGCAGGAAAGAAAAAAGAGCAGGATAAAATTTTGCAAATAGGAATGGGGTGAAATGACCCTATTTCAACAGTTATCGGGAAGCACAACTGAGAAAAACCCAAAAGGTACCGTGAAAGCAACCTGTATAGAAGTAGCCTACTTGGAACATGCTGGAGGATCTTGCACCCTCTTCCTAGAGGAGTCTGAAAATGTTATTGGACAATAACACTACAGGATCAGCGCAGGAGAAATATTCTTGCAGCTAGTAGCTCTTCAGCATTTAGAGGTAACACTTCTCCCAGTGAGGTCTGCTGCTTCCGTGTTTTCCTTGCTGCTGCTTTGTGGAGCCATGCTCCGTTTCTCAGCTATCTCAGTGAGATGTGTATTAAAGGTCAGGCTCCAAATATCAGTGATTCTGTAGAGAAGACCATGCTGAACTAATCACGAATTACATTTTCTGCTGCATTTAGTCTTCAGCTCTGAAAAATGTTTGGTCATCTTCACATTATGTTAAGTACAATGGATGCTGAAGGCCTTGCAGGTAGCGACATCTGGTTGTGCTACTTTACAGTACAAAAAATGCCTCAAGGAACTAAGCCTCAAGTAGTTCAGCATCTGTTTCATGTTGTTTCAAGAGATGGTATACTCCTTGTAAGCTTGCCCATAAAGAATTCTTACATGAGCTTTGAAAGCAGCAACATTTTTCTGCTTTTCTGCAGCATACAGTTAGAAGGGTTTTTTTTTAAGGATTTGTTTGTGTTCTGAAATTTAAATCTAACTGAAAGTGGCTGGTAAATACTATGTTGATTGAACATCAGTAATACTTTATATTCTTGCAAAGGCAAAGGTATATTCAACAGCCCTTCACACCATCAGGATATCAGAGTTGGAATGGTACTGAACATGTTCTGTCTCCATCTCTGCTTAAAACTAAAGGACATCCAGGTCTTTGTCAGCCCATTCAAGAGATTGCTGTCTGTTCTCACCCTCTGTCTTCTGATGGCAACAATGTCCTTTAATTTCCCTTTGTCGCTAATAGCAAAATTCTCTGTAACAGTTGCACAGCAAGCAATAACTCGAACCAAAATTCTTCCTAGAAGACAAAGGACGTTTGATTTCTGATCATAAATGTGGATCCTCATCTTTTGTTCTGTCTTGAGCCAATGACTACTGCATTTACACAACCTTAATCCAGATTGTTTTGCTTTGAACTAAACCTGAACTCTCACAAATTGGAAAGAACACCAATTAAATAGTATTGTAATTCTTAGTGATACAAATACAAACTGACAAATGGCTGTCCTACGTCAGGGCATATGAACTAGAAACCACAAGATGATGCTGCTATAATTGGTCTGGTTTTGGTCTTAGCTCAGCTCAATAAACAAGAAAATACTTTGCCTACTCTCCTATAGAGGCAACAAGAAATGACTCAACATGAATCAGCTACTCTGTTGTTCCCCAACACATTTACAGCAATGTGGAATTTGTTTTCACGGTGTCAGGATGACAGACAGAGCTACACCCTCTTGTTGTCCCTCCTTCAGCACCTCCAATGGTTGGGCAATTCTACCTTGTGAGAGCTTCTTTATGAAATGTAGTTACACTGTAAGCAATTGTCCACCACAGAATATGTTAAAAAACAAATAATGTGAGATCCCTGCTGACGGCATATCCAGACATAACACTGCAGCCAGATCTGTGCAGATCCCAGAAGCTGTTGCCATAACTTTAACAGGTGAAAAATCCTCCACTTGTAATCGTTTGAAAGGGGAGGCCAGAAAGGTTGGGTATTTGCCAGCCACGTCAGGGTGTGAATAATTCGCTGAATTCTATACATATTCATAGCAGCCGTCCCTAAAGCCACATAGTAGTTGGGATCCAGAGCTGATCCCCGAGAAAATAAACAGTCACAGACTTTGTAGCAAAAGACTCCAAGGATTATTGTAAAGGTCTTTCGATGCATCTTGCTGGGAAGTCTAGAAGGTAATTACCTTTACCTGCTCCCCTGCTGAGTTTATAGTGCTCCAGTCACTGCCCCTGTCCCCTGGGTGCACCAATGGATATGTGGAGGCCCACATGAGCAGGAGGCTGCAGTGCTGATTTAAATATTCCTCCTGTTCTCTCACGCCAGTTTTAGTCTGTCAGGGCTGCTGTGCTGCAGCGGGAGGGAACGTGTGCCCATGCCTCGGGACCACCAGTCCCTGCAGTCGGCACATTGCGGTGCCCAGCAAAGGTGACTTTGTGCTGCGTCTGAGGACGGTGTTGGGGGGCATTCGTTGGCACACGTTCCCTCCTGCCTTCTCTGCTGCGGGGCGATAACTGCTGGCAGATGACCGTAAATATCTAGGAGCTTTGAAATGTCCCAGAAAATTCCCCACGGGTTTTTTGTCAGAGTCTTTGCATTGTGCTGCCCTCATTAGTTTCCCTGTATTGCTTGTCCTAGCCCAAGTGAAACTGCTGAATGAAAGGGACACCTTTTCTGAAAATAATAACATTAATCTATGTTGGATTATGAATTCATTTATCTATCTATTAGCAAATTATGACAGCAAAAAGGTGTATTCAGGAGCACCTAGAATAGACCCATAATAAGAATGTCATCATCGTTACAGTGAACTCAGTAGACTGTTGGCTGCAATGAAAGAGGAGCTTAGAGTAAACTGTACTGAGAAATAACAGGGATATGTCCATATCAACCACAAAAGGATCAGGAGGGACAAATAAGGAAAGTCAAATCTTTTCCTGGAACTACAATGTTGTTGTTTTGAGTACACATGCATGCAGAGTAGCAGTACGTTCTTTATTTTATTGCATTTTCACCAAGGAGTACTCCTACAATGTTACGAGAGATGGTTCTTGAAATACTGTATGATTTATCTGGTAGCAGAATGAACCCGATGTGTTGTTATGTAGTCAGAATATGTTCCTGTTTTAACACACTGAAGACTGATGGTGAGTTGATACATACATACAGAGGCTTCTTCACAGCTGTTTAAACTGTGCCCTCTTGGTTTGCTCTGCAGACTTCCATGAACATTTAGATTTATGTTGCCTCCCTCATCACACCGGCGCTGTTGGTTGGGCTTGTGATACTGAAGGAAGTGGTTTGGTTTTGCTGGGTCTGCATGAATAGTGTTTTAGGACAATTCCTTCAAACGGGATCAACCTCCTTTTAATGTCTCACATGTGATCTGAGCCTTAGAGAGATGCTGGAATGGACATGGAGATATTAAGCGATTCAGTAATGTCTTTGTGATAAAACAGACTGAAGTCTTGTGGTCTCCTAGATGCTGGGGTTGCTTTTTAAGTTAAATTGGTGTGGCGTAGATTACTGATGGCTATCTTGCACACAATGTGCTACTCCCACGGATTACGCACAAGGATTTTAAGAAGGAAGAGCAAGGATTTCCTCAAGCCTCTGTTTTATGGTCAAAAAACGTACTTCGTTACCTTTAAACTATTTGTACTGAAGTTGGGTTGACCATGCATGAGTAGCTAATCATTTCAAAACTTCTTACAACTCCTTGCTAAAAGAAAAACTACCACACCATTAATTGTTTTCTATAGCTATATTATTTCTTATTGCTCTTCCTTGTAACAATTTTTCCCCAAAATTTGTATTTAATGTATCTAGAAGGTCACTGACAACCCGCAGCACAAATAACTCCAGTTCATATGCAGTTCTTCCATGTCTGTTGTCAGCAGTAAAGAGATGTTTGAGACAAAAGCTAAATGCCAATACCAGTGCTTTTTCCCTGTAAGTGTCCAGCATGAGAAGCTCAGAGCACAGCAACTTTGCTGAGAACTCCCTGACAGGCTTTGTGAAGATTTGTACTGTATTATTGTTTCTGGTTACTGGTCTATGGGCAGGTCAAAAGAGGTCATTGACTTCCACCTCATCAGACAGGGAATGGATATCTTGGGCTCAGGATGAGCAGCTGGGTTTGCCTCCTTGAGAGGATGGGTGAGGAGAAAAGAAAGAAAGATCTAGTCCTACAGGTTAGTCTGTGGGGCAGTCCCAGTGGTACAAGCATGAAGGTGGCATAGTTTTAAAGCAGTGCTCTTAGAGTTGTAGTGGCCCAGTCTCTGCTGGGTGCAGTCTGCTGACCTGCCTCAGTATTCTTTTTGCTGTGGCACCATCTCTCAAGATCCTAATTTCTATTTCTTTAGTATGTTCCCTTTATACAGTAACAATCTGTGTTTTCATATGTGCAGGCATAATCATCTGTACACTCTGACAGTGCCAGCATCCTTTGAATGGAGGCTAGGAACATGGCCCGGGGTGTTTGGGTATTCCTGGGGCTGGTGGCCAGGTTGGCCTGTGCTTGGCAGCACAGTGCAACATGGCTGTTGGGTTGGTGGGGAAGTGGCTATGCTTGGTGACCTCCCCAGCCTTCTGTATCCTTCCCTGCCATATTTTTTCTGCCCTTTAGTCAGGTTTCTTGCATGCACTGGAATGAATATGTGAGAACAGGACAGCCCCCTGCCCACAAGGCACTGTTCATGGTTGGGGAAAACCCACTGCCGGCCTTAAGCATTGACAAAGAGCATTGTTATTTCAGAATTACTTCTTATACATTGATCTCTGGTGGGCTCGGCACCGTACAAACCTTCCTTTCTGAGTGGCTGTCACCTTTGCGTCTCCTCTGGGCTTTGACC
>Ga0181612_132736_pt1 | contig 13280 bp, 9 predicted proteins | sample HoacroProtozoa21_FD_119630 | JGI IMG/M metagenome (GOLD analysis project Ga0181612, IMG submission 119630) | Hoatzin crop microbial communities from Cojedes, Venezuel. Combined Assembly of Gp0051906, Gp0051904, Gp0051908
CTGTATATAATGGATTACCAGTTTATACATTTTCCTGTCCACAGCTGAAAAAAAAAAAAATAAAAGTGTTGACATGCAGGATCTGAGTCGTCAGTGTAGTTATGCATTTCACAGACTTTGATTTGTAGAGATCGTCATAACTTTTCCAAGTATTTCTAACCTTTCTAATCTGTTTTTCCTGTATGGAATTGTGGATGCTTTTTGCCAAAACATATCGCTTACTGGTATAAATAGTGACTGTATTTATTAAGTCATTAAAACATTATAGTCATATAATCAAACATATAGTCAAAACATTATAGATGCCACATCTCAAACAGTTAAAATTGTCTTAATATGATTGTTGAAACTGTGGGCTATTCCTCAGCCTGGTAACTGTCATTTTTATACATTCAGTATTTTGAAAACCTTCTGCCTTTCAGCTCTACTTATTTTTATTCCATCCCTTTGCTCCAGCATGAAGTCTCACCAACCAAAAAAACCCCAAAAGAGACCCCATGCTTTGGCTGGATCGCTCCTTGTCAGGAACGCAGGGAATTAGAGTATTATTTTGTTCTTTAAACAAATTAAGACTTTTTCCAAGATCAAGCTTAGAGAGAGAGGAGCTTTAATAACACTATCAGACTTCATTTGGCTTAAACAATTTGTGCCTGTTCTCATTGACCTCATTAGAAGTTGCCTTGGGCTGTGGGTGTGAAGAGGCTGATCTCACCACTCTTGTAGCCCACATTCTGCTTTTCACTTGGGTGCTGGAGGGCTGTCCGTGGGCACCCCCGTGGGAGCCCGTGCCGAGGCGCAGAGGGAGGTCCAAGCTCGCCCTGACAGAGTGAGCCTTGGAGTTTGTGGGAATGGATGATGCTGTAGGATTGAGGCCATGTTAGATTTATATAATGCAATAATTGTGGAGCAAATACGATTCGTTCCCTTCTCGTTCCTTGTTTTGAATGCCTCTCTTCAGAGTGTTTGAGCATTTTATGGAAGACCTTTTGGTTGGCTGGAAAAGGCAGGACAACAACTCTTTCTATAAATGGAATAATAATTGCACTGTGCGCTGGCCAGCAGAGATCAACATCTGGATCCTGGTTATTGGTTATCTTTTAATCATAAATATGTAAAATGTCTTTCTTCTCAGCTGCTCTTTGCCAGAGCCCAAGGGCTAGTCAGGAGGACAGAGTTACTGGCTGTGTATTTCTTGCCTGGAAAGTCGGGAGAGATATAGTGGAACAAAGAGCGATAGCAGATGAGGGTGGCATTTCAACTGCGCAAATATGCTCTGAAGAAACTAAAAATTTGCCTCTTGCCTGACAGTAGTGTATTTACCCTTTGAGGTTTTGGAATAAGTAGAGAATGAAGGGAAATCTGTGAGCATGCTTTAAATGTAAAGAAAAACACACTCTGTGTTAGTAAAAGGTGCAGCGTAGATGGTGAAAATAAGCCAGACCCTCCTGTTGGGCTCGGAGAGGGGAAAGTGCAAGTTCTGCTCCGTCACCGAGGCTGAGGACGGCTTTGCCTCTGTGCCCTCCGAGGTGCTGTCTCTGCGGAGGTGAAAAAGGGTCTTGGTGAGGACTTTTGTGTCTCTTTAACAGAGAGTATGGCTGTGTCTTTGCAGGGTGTAGTAGTGGCTGGAGTGCAACTGATTTGAGCAGAAAATGAATCTTTGTTTAAAGAGCAAGAGTGATAAAACTAGGAGTTCTGTAACCTAGCCCTGAGGCACAGAGGATCTGAAACCTTGTAAAAATCAATCTCTAATTAGTGTAAGAGTTTAGGTTGGAATATGATCTGAATGCATTCCCATGTTGGAATTTGCAGTTCTGTATTTTGGCGCTTCCTTTCTCAGTAGCAGAGGGTTTTTTTATCTTCTGCGTATCAGTGCAACTAAATAGTTCTTAGGCCATTGTCAGTAGTATACCAGTTCTTCTTTAAAGAAGAATATGTTGATATAGTGCAGCCTAATTTTATGGAAAAGAACGGGATATTTTCACACAGAGAGTTTAGTTGCTAGCACTTAAAAAAAGTTTTAAAGGCCTGTCTTTTTAAAATGTGACCTTCACCTTGTGAATCTCGAGGGAGAAAGAGGTTGGAAAAGCAGAGCTGACTTCTGCAGTTACGATAAACAGACATTTATCAAGCGTAGTCTGCCTACATGCTGGGTTGTAGAAGCCCATGGCATCACGTTTCAGGTGAACAGAGCCTTTAGTTAGGGCTCTATCCCACAGAAAATATTTGAGGTTTTTCAGTCTATACAACCCTAAAAGATGCAGATTTCAGCTTTGCAGGAGGCTGACCAGTGCAAGGGGAAACTGGCCTGCTGTGGAAATGGGAAGCCGGCACTTCAAGCCTAGTCAGCTCGTGTCTGTGACGCTCCCAAGCTCAGTCAGCAGATCAGCCACCACTGTCATCTCTTCCCTGTGGAAGATGCCTGGATCTCCCAGGGCTCCTGTGCCAGGCTGACCAGGTAAAGATGTGGGTGTAAATGGAGAGAAGAGCATGACAATGTGGGCAGGGACAGTGAACAGAGAGCTCAGTGGTTATGAAAAGGAAAGAAACCCAAATAGGCAGAGTAGTCTGAAAGACTGGAAGGGATTTGTGGGGAAGGAAAAGGATAATGGGAAAAAGTGAGGCTGGAGGAAATGGAGACCAGAAAATGAACAGAAATGCAAAGGAAACAGAGGAGGGAGAAAACTGGAGTGTATCGACTGTGCAGTACACCCCACATGAAAAATAACGAACGAGAGATTTGGCAGTTGCTGAAAGAAGAAATCTGAACGTTTCCGTCACAGCTCTGGTTGAGGGGAGACCTCAAGCCCTGTCTTCTTTGAATACCGCAGAGCATGCACACTTTTTTGAATATTTGCCATGGGTAACCTTTTTTCCCCTTTCTGTGGACTGGCAGCTGTGGAGATTCGTTTCAAAACAGATCAAAACTTTAGGAAATGTGGCTGCTTTTTTTTTTTTTTTATTTAGTTCTAAATCTGCTTGCATGGAGAAACAGCAGAATAAACTCTTCAATGTAGAGATAAAAAGGGTTCTGTTTGACAAGGGATGAAAACATTTTTTTAAGCCGAAGAGCTGATTTATCTGGTGAGAAAAGTTTTTTCAAAAAAGTTCAATTAAATGTGCTTAGATAGTAGTGTGTCGGTCTAACACGTGGGTGGATTGAAGTGAGTTTAGTGTGTTCGTGAGTCTGTGTTATTAGAAGCGTAGTAGCATTGCAAAAATGTCATTGCTGAATGATTTAATGTGAACAGAATCTTAAGAAGAATTATAGCCATTTGATGTATCATTCTTTAAGAACTTCACCAAGAATTAGAGGCCTGAGTGAAGCCTACCGTCTTCTGGTCTTTATCGTGCTGATTGATGCTAATATATTTGCATTTCAAAAAAGAGAGTAGCCCAAGGACAGCCAGAGAATAGGATTTTGCAAGGACTAATCCATGAAAGTGCTTTTTGAGGTGGTAATTCTTTTGTGATTACAGGTATACATTTGTGTTTTTGGGTGACTTGGCAAGACTTTAACTTTCTTTTGATTTTATTTTCCCAAATTGCAATCCAGAAGTCCCTTATTTTAGTTGTAACATGGGTAGCGCTGTTAGAGTAAGATAAAAGGTGAGTTTATGGTCAAGGAAGATTGTAGAGCGGTGTCTCTGGTTGAGTGATTTTACTAACGATCAGATTGTGAACTCCTCGGGCTAAAGACTTTCTTGTATGTTTGTGCAGCACCTAGCAGAATGAGCTCTGGCATGTGATTGGAGTCCTTGCACTCTATCGCAGTACAAGTAATGAATAATAAGTAAGTCAGCAGCATCAGTATTCGTTGGCTGCCCTGGGAGATCTTAACTCCTCTTTTATGGACGTATATTCTGGAATTTCTTTGGCATCAGCCTCAAAATGAACTACTTCTGTTTGCCTGAAGGAGTTCTGCTTCAGTTCCCTACAGTATATAAGGCTGAGATCCTCTGGAAGCTACACACAAGCAAGTGTTTGCAAGAGCTGGCTTTGGAAGTTAACAATGCTGCAATTACCACTAAACTGATTAGAAATCTAAGCCTAGATTTATAAATTAGTGCAAAATGTTTTCTGTACCTTATTGTGTTTGCTTTTGATTTTTTTGTCTGGGATCTTTAGGATTGTCTACATGTTACTACTTTTAATTTCATGAATTATAAAAATACATGCTAAAATAAGCCCTAAAGGTATTTGCCTTTGCTTTTTAGCATAATTCATATGACAAAAAATAAGAATTTATTTGGTTCAGCCTTAGAAATAAAATTTAAAAAGGTTATACAAGAGGTAGGAATTTGAAATCCTGTTTCCACTGATGAAGACACAGCCACATGGCTGAGCCTAACTCACCTGCAGGTCAAGTTATATCTTGTTTGATGACTGACTGATGTTTTCCCTCTTTTCCCAATGCACGCCATCAAACAAATTGAAGGAGATTTAGGAGTTCAGTGCTAATGCAGCTTTGAGAGGCTACTGGAAGTGTTTTGACCTGCATGTCTGCCGACTGCTGCATCCATCCTTCCCAGGAGCCTGGCTGCGTGCAGCAGCGGGAGGGAGAGGAGCTGCTCTGCGGACTGGCACAGGCAAACTGCTCCTTCCTCGAGAGCCAGGCTGGCGGCGGAAGCGGTGCCCCTGGCAAAGGGAAAGTTGAAAACAAATACTGGCACAAAATGATAGGCAACACGTTCTTGTTTAGATAATGAAAATCGTGCATTTTATCCTCTTTTTTGGTTCTTTCCCTTTTGATCTATGGTGGTACCTTCACTTAGCCCATGGTTACTTTCTAATGCATCATCTTTGTCACCTGATTAGTTTGGAAGTCTAAACTACAGTATCCAGGGTTTGGTTTGGGTTTTTTCTTTGTGATACACTAATGTACTGACCTGTTCAAAGAACTTGAATAGAGTAAGGACATGAGTCCTTTGCAGAACACTTTCTTATTTTTTGTCATCTTTTTCCAGGCCTGATGCAATTTTGGTTTTACCATTTCAACCTCTTTGCTGGGTGTAACTGCAGGGCTCATGGGTCTATATTTCCTGGGTTGCCCATAGATTTTAAAAAAATATATGTGTACCATAATTATTATACTTTAGTCTCCTGAAATTGTGGCTGTCTTTTATGGAGAAACCTCTTATTTCTGTTAGCAGTTCTGTCATCTTTTGGCAGTTCGGTCAGTGTATAGAATTTTTAGACATAGCTGTTCTTTCAGGCAACTTACTTATTTGTATGCAAGCAGTTTGTTTATTATTTATTCTTGAACCCTTTCCAACACATCAGTTGCTGGGAATATTGCCTTCCCTACGAGGAAGGAGGAAGTCAGATATGTTTCTTCCCAGCACTTGTGGCAGTGAACAAAATGAAGCTTCTCAGAAATACCCCAGGCCTGCGGTGGCTGCCATAAGCTTGCATGGCACAGTAGAGCCTCCAGTTTCTCTCTCTAGCTTTGTGTTTAAAGGAGTCTTGTTTGCTTTTCTACCTGTACACTCAATTTGTCTTTGAAAGCTCCTTTAGTGGTTCTGTCTTAAATATTGCTTCGTCCACAGCCCATTCAGATGAATGAGCCCTTTCAATCACTGGAGGAAGAATATTGTTAAGCATTGCTCCAGAGGAATTGAGGCTGGGGGTGGTTCTTTGAGCTGTGTGTTTGTTTGCCACAGAAACTATATACAAAAGTTAGGTAAGTTTATTTTTCTTGAAAAGCGAAATCTACTCCCTTTTCCAAAATGGGACGCCTGGATAAAACATAAGAAAAATAACCCCTCAGCAACATTGTGGAATTAGATGTTGCTGAAGCACAGCAAAAGGTACTACCTGGGAGCAGCTGCAGGTACAGAAAGCCTTGGGCCAGCACTTTACTGGAAGAATCCCAGTAAATTCTCCTCGACAGCACAGGTGTCCCATTGCGCATCTTCACAGCACTCTCCTACGGCGCCAGCGCAAGCCCTCAGTAGCGCCTGATTGTGCTGCAGCGTTCCCTTCTTTCTGAAGCAGTCTGTGATTGCAATAATTGCTCCCCATGTTGGCAGTGCTGCTCAGCCCCTCCGCGCAGCGACACCAGCATGACCGAGGTGCTCGCTTGCTGCTGCGGGGCAGCTTGGCCTCCTGGGCAGCCGGTCCCAGCCCCGGCGCTGGCAGGGGTGACTGCTCCGGGGGCGAGGGGCTCGCCAAGTTTAATGGTGCTCCGGTCTTTCGATGGGGTTCTTTGAGTCTGACTTCTAAGCTGCATTTCAAGGTGAGGCAGGCAGTGTGTTTGCTCTGGGTACACAGCCAGCCTTGCACCAGTGTAGAGTTCAAGAGGCATTCACAAGGCAGAAGAATTTATGTATGATGACTTCATTTGTTCTGGATGTTCGAAAGAGAATCCTAAGGTCAAATCTATTTTGAGTTTGAGAAATCGCTTCTTGTCAAGTGCCTTATTCTGCACGCGGCTGGCTGCTTTTGGGTGGGTGCTGCATAACTGCACCTCCAGCTGCTCTCAGAGAGGTGCCCAGCATCCTATTGCACTAACTTGCTTTCCTCCTTCCTTCTGCAGTTTGTGATTTTTTTTTGTTGTTTTTTTGTTGTTGTTGTTTGGTTTCATCCTGTTTGCAGTCCTTCCAGACAGTAGCACCATGACAGCTACATTGATGGACACTAAAGAGAAATTGCACTTCCTTGCTTTTCTCTTTCTGCTTTACCTCTTTCCCTCCTCTTCTGTTTTAGATAAGCAGTAAAAACATAAAGGTGCCATCCAGCGTTTGAGCGTTTCCTGCTGCTGAGAAGGGACAAACAAGACACAAGCCTCAGACCAGCTTCCTGACAGGCTCAAGGGTAGCTAGGTCACATAAATGAGAAAGTATCCAAGTCTGTATTGCAGCAGTGGAAGGCAGGATGCCCTGCAGAGCTGAGGTTCACTCATTTTCTTTTTTTATTCAGTTATAAATGATAATTTCAGTGCTGTCCCAAACATTTTTCACTACTCTGGGATTAAAAAAGATTTGAGTGGAGGTGGAGGTAGAACAAGAAAAATGAAAATGTGGGTTATTGGGGACGGTCCCCTTTCAGCTGCTGATGTAGCTTTTGTCCTTTGAATGGCCAGGTGTAAAGGTAGGGGTGTACTTTCATCATGCTGTACAGCTTCCTGTGCTTATTGCCATTTGCCTTATAAAACCATTCTAGCGTTTACTGAAGCACAAAACTTAGAAGAAATGTATTTTGAACATGGGTGTTGCTCTAAAATATTCATGAGTAGTTTCTTTTTCTTTTTTTTTTTTTTTTTGTTTTTTTTAAGAGTTTGAGTGCAAGACTTCACATTTCAGCTGCAGGTCACTTGCTTCCCTTGTGCGCTCTGAGGGGGTTTGAGACAGTGGTGGGAGCCGTACTTTTGTTTTATGTCAGTAAGTGTTCTCAGGGCTTTTGTCTTTGGACATGATAGATGCCCTGCTTGTCAAAAATGCGTATACTGTGTGCTGAGTCAGAGCCATGCAAAGTAAAATGTTTGATCTGGGGCCTATAAGAAAACAAAGAGCCTATAAAAATATATTATAGCATCTTTTATCCCCCCCCTTCAACAAAAGAGGCCACCCAGCCACAGAGGTACAGTATTATTAAGCTTTCACTAGCATGACATAATAGTAAATTAGGGATCACTGGTGTGCTGAGGCCACTTCAGCAGCTCCTACCCTCATTTTAAACATGAACCAGTTGGTGTTGGTTGGGTGCTCCCTCCCTTAGCTGAATCTGACTTGCAGAGAGTTTTCTGTGGACAGGCTCCATAAGATGGCACAGGGATTGCAATTAAAGTGATAACTTTCTCCTGTTAATTCTGTCTCTGCTCTGACCAAGGAAAGGAGGTAAGCATCTTTCCCCATGATTTTGTACCAACCAGGAACAATTTAACTTTTGCTGGCTTAAACTACTTCATGTGTTTTTGTGCTTTGAAAACCTGAAAGCTTTGACATGGTGCATGCTATGAACTGATGCCAAGCTATGACTAAACAACCTTATTAAAAACGCAAGGTAACTGAAGCAAATATTCCCTTTGAAGAAGCACTATCAGTTAAGTACTCATTTCCTCTTTTAAGTCTGACATTAAAGGGGCAAAGACAGGTGGGCTGATAAGAGCAAGATAAGGCTTGTTGAGTTAGTTTACCAGCTAATTTGGCAAAAAAGCAGAGTCTTGTTTCATGCAGTTTTAAGAGCTTGTATCCCTTGTATTTGTTGTATGAGGGATCAACTGTCTAAATATCTAGTGTAACTGTAAAATGCTTTTGTATGCACATGCAACTTGATATATTTACATATTTTCCACAAGATGTAATATCATGAAGATAAGATCTCACCTACATAGTACCCATAATCTCTGATGCTAATTCTGAGCCTCTAAATAGGCTTCTCCTTTAACTGCAGCAAACCCAAAACAAATGCAGTAATGTTTGCCTCTCTATTGCTAGAACTGTACTGGAACCTGGTCAGTGATAGCCCCATATTCAGCTCTTCTACAGGCTGTACCAGCTGAGCTCCAAAAAACCCAGCTTATGTGAGTCTGCCGTGCACTTCCAAAACAATTAAATAATGCATTTTCTTATAATCAATGCACAGAATGAAGTAATCTTCCTTAGTGTGAAGTTCTGGCTGGTGCCCTGGTCGGTGGATTGCCCCAAGAGGAGGATATTCTTTGAATACAGCAGTACAACAACAGCCTGTATTCCTAGGGGTCTTTCCCTGTAAGGATCCATCTGGTCTTTGAACTTGTTTGTGATACCTGCTGCTGCCGTCTCACAAGCCTGTAGGCAGGGGACACCTCCTCTGCAGGGCGAGGTCCAGCTCAGCCCTTATGTTCCAGACCAATGCAATGGCTCAAGGACACCAGTGCAGCTGGTGGGACTAACAAGCTGTTTTATGGTAAGGTGAGCAAAATCATTTGCCATCCAGGTAGAGAATATGGTTGGCATGACCAAATTTAGTGATTAACTGTAATCCTATCACTCACTCATTGTTTCTTAATTTCTCTCTCAAATAATTTTAAGAGATGGAAAGGAAGAATTTTCTTTGCTGTCTTGACAGAGTCATTGAACACAGCCATGTAGAAGTCAGGAAAACAAACTTGGAAGAGTCCTATAGCAGTGTATAATTTATGCATCAGAGCATCTCATGACCCTTTTGCCCACTGATGTTACAAGAATATAATTGCAGTTGGTGATACAAATGTATACAGTAGAGTAAAGGCTGAAGCCTAAGGCCTGGAGGGATTCCCATTGGTTTCAACAGGTTTTGGATAAGGCCCTCAGAAAACATGCAAGACACTTTACAGAACAGACTAAAATCATGCTTAATTTTTTTTGGCACACCGCTAGCCTTCCAACCTCTACCCTTTCCCTTTCCATCCGCCTGAAAATGTAGAGGTATTTTGATTCCAAAATCTGAAGGTGCTGTGAGGGTCAGTATCACAGACTGGGCAGCCATACCAAGATGTCGGGTGGGTTAGCTCTGTTGACACAAAATATTTTGTATCACTTTACAAAATGCAGAAACAGCCCATTCTTGCTGTAGAAGGTTTGTCAAATAAACAGACAGGTTTCTTACTGCTCTCCGGGGACTTCCAGCACCCAGTTGTGAGTCTGGAAGGAAAAGGCATCTTGTAAACTGTTTCAGAAATGTGTTTTACCTTCTATTTTAGCGGGCTCCCAAGCTTTTATCTGGGTCAAGATGCATTCAACTTTAGAAGAAGGGAACATGAGGGATTACAAGACATCCGTGACTTTTTCCATGAGAAGATAATAATAAACTTCCAGTAATTTAAAGATAAGTTCAAGCTTCCCTCTGGAGACTTGTACATGTATTTGCAAATGAGATAGTTCTGATGTCTGCTAAGAAGAAAAAAACAACGAAACAACAGGAAAGAATTTGTCTGGAGGAATCTCTCCTCCATGGCTGAGACTTTTAATCATTGTCTGCACTAGAGAAACTTTGTGTGGTGTTCGCTCTCAGCCTTGCACACACCAATGCTTCTTCGCAGGATTTAGCAGCGAGGGGAGCACAGAGGTGCGTGCATTTCTGGCTGTTTGCAGGGCTGCAACCCCTCACGCAGTGGGCTCTGAGAGCCCAGTCCTGTCCCCAGGAAAGCCTAATGGGAGCTTTGCCATTTTCTTCAGTAAGGTCAGGATTCCTTCTAAGGCAGTGGAGAGGAAACATGAGGACTCTAAAGCCACATATGGTCTCATGGCTTTTAATCGCAAGGTGTATTAGTACCTCCCGGGGTGAATGGAAGAAGGAGCTTGGTGAGGTGCAAGAGGAGTCTTCACTGGCTCTTTGGTAGTCACTTCATGTGAGAAAGTTGTTTCGATATCTGCCAAGGTGATGACTGTATCCTTTGAGCAGCATCTTTTTTTGAAAACACTCCTGGACTCTAAAATGCTTTAAGCTTTGCTCCCTCCAGTGCCCTCATTTTCTCCCAGTTTCCTGGCCTGCAACGGGATGGAAAGGAGCATAGTCCAGGTCCTGCTGTGTGCGTCTCTGCCTCTCAAAGTGACGGGTCCGCTCTGCGTCTCGCCCTCCCCTGCACCTGCATGCTTAGCTCTGGGGAAGGGCCCCCCCTGCTGCAGAGGGGCTTTCTAGCTAGCGGTGGGAGCACGATGAGGACGGTTCGGGCAGCCTGCACGAGTGCCCATGGAAGACCGACAGCACGAAGGCCTCGGCACGCTCAGCTCGGAGCAGCAGAGGTAGCGAGGCTTCTTGTCTGCAGGCTTCAAAACCAGCACTGCATCTGGTTACTGTTTGTGACTGAAGACTCTGTTAGCTGTGCAACCCAGAAGGGGATAGCTTGGGTCTGAGAGAGACTGAAATACTTCAGTTTGTGCAAAAGGTGACAGCGCTTCCCAGGAAAGCTCTGCCCTGTCCCTGGTGGACAGGCGAGGGAGTATTTAAGGCCCTGATATTAAATTAACCCCTTTACTTTTTTTCCCATCGCTTTCTGCATGTTCTTTCTGGGCAAAAGTGGCCCTTTAATGGAATTGTTTTTTCCCTGTGTCTCGTCACGAGATCTGCGCACTTATCCTCGTGTTTGGAAAAATTTCTAAATATTCACATAAGCTTCAGCATAATTTATTTTCTTTTGTAGCTTAATAAAATCTTGGGTTTCATTCCATCTAACTATCTTTGGGGATTTACAGAAGGCCAGTGGGGCTGAAACACAGGACTGAACTAAGAGACAAAGGAAAACAAACAACTGTATGAATACCTAGAATTTGCTCGGAATGCAGTGATGCAGCCCCAGAGCTCCTTTTTTAAAAAAGATGGTAAATTATTAATACTTCTAGGAGGAAATGAATATGGTAGTGGTTCTGCAATGTCTGGGTTGTTCTGAAATGTAATGTATTTATGCAGGCTTCTTCCCCGGCCCTGTTGAGCCAAAGCTGTTATACCAGATCTTTGCTGCCGAGTTAACTGAACCCCCCGCAACACATCGACACGCTGACACACGGGTTGGCAGTTTCCTTGTTTTGCTGGAACGTCACTGGTGTGGCAGACTGATGTTGCAGGAGAAAATACTTTGTAGGCAACCGTCCGTCCTTGCCAGTGGAGGGTCTGTATCTCATACGGCAGAATCTCTTTACCTGGTGAAGACTTGCAACAAGACAAATGTGTTTGCTCCTGTCCCAGCCTGGACATGACCAGGCACGGCTGGGGTGTGCATTCTGCGGCACTGAGGCCTCAGAATACTCTGATTTCCCACAGTGTGTGACAGGTGTCGGGCTGGTAGAAAAGCCTCCCGTTTTCTCTGAAATTGCCAGCTCCTCTTCACGTGGAGCGTAGATGTTTGTTTGGTAGTAGTGAAAGAAAGATGCAGGAGTAAGAGTTTCCTAAAAGTTGTTGTCATACTACAATATTTTGTCTCCCATATCTCATGCCAAAAAAGATCTTCAAACTTTAGGTTGATTTTCAACATTTACAGGAGTAACAGGTGTCTAAAAATATTCTGTGGAGGTGTCTTTTTGTGTCAGCCATTCCATAGAGTTCACAGTCCCATAGAAATATGATGGGGATTTTAGTGTCAGAATCCCACTGTTTTTGTTTTTTTTTTTTTTGTTCAGGTGCATGATAGTTCTGTCTTTACCACAACTTCTGTAATTCTTTTGAAAGGTAATTTGCAGGAAAAGGGAATTTGCTATTTTGCTGTTTCTGGCCTGAGTGAATGACGGTGAAATGAAAAGTGACAAATTTAAGTTCCTTAAAATTCCCAAAGAATCAGATATATTTTCTAACCAGTAAGAGTGAATTGGAAACCAGTATGCTAAGAGGAGAGATATTTGACCTTTTTAATTTTTTAAGACTCTCTTGTTTATAAAAAGCGAGGCACCATGACTAGAAATATTATAATATTCTGTTTGCAGGTATCTCAGTATAGTTCTACGCTGGAAACTTTCACAGAATCACAAAATGTTCGAGGTTGGAAGGGACCTCTGTGGGTCATCTGGTCCAACCCACTGCCGAAGCAGGGTCACCCAGAGCAGGCTGCACAGGACCTTGTCCAGAAGGGTCTTGAATATCTCCAGAGAAGGGGACTCCACAACCTCCCTGGGCAGCCTGTTCCAGTGCTCCGTCACCCTCAGAGGGAAGAAGTTCTTCCTCATGTTCAGATGGACCTTCCTGTGCCTCAGTTTGTGCCCATTGCCCCTCACCTTTATTTCTCTTATGGTTTTTGGGGAGATCAGACCTCCTCCGGCGCAAGATGCTTTTCGGAGCAACAAAATCTTAATGGCTTTCACCTACTTTGTGGTGGTGTCCCTGCTGCGTTGTGATTTAATGAGCAGTTACTGTTTTCAAATGAGATCTCTCCTGGTCCTTGGCCAGCCCTGGATTCACTCCCAAACTCCCACCGGGCTTCGGCAGCAGGTCCTGCACCGACCCGGGACCCCGGGTGTCTCAGGGAGTTGTGCATCCAATCCTGTCTGAGCCTTCATCCCGAGCGCCGCAGAGTCTCACGCCCAGTGTTTCCCTCCCCAGGAATATTTCATCTGATACAGACCAGGAAGATCAGCAAGCAAGAATTCAAGCAAGAAGCGCAGAACTTCAGGCTGATCACCAGGACGAACGAAGGTAGGGAGAGAAAAATCCAATTTCCCCCCTCCTCCAGCAGACCCTGCCCCAAACAACCCCCGTGTTTTGCTGCTGTGCTCTGGCTGTTCCGCAAAGGCTGTGTAAATCCCAGCGCGGCGTGGGGAATCACAGAATCACAGAATAGTAGGGGTTGGAAGGGACCTCTGTGGGTCATCTAGTCCAACCCCCCTGCCGAAGCA
>Ga0181612_150398_pt1 | contig 13280 bp, 5 predicted proteins | sample HoacroProtozoa21_FD_119630 | JGI IMG/M metagenome (GOLD analysis project Ga0181612, IMG submission 119630) | Hoatzin crop microbial communities from Cojedes, Venezuel. Combined Assembly of Gp0051906, Gp0051904, Gp0051908
CTTGGGAGGGCGCGTCGTGATTCATCACTTCCCTCCGCCGGGGGTAGCGGAACTTTTTTTTTACTTTAAGCAGCGGCTAGAAGCCCTCAGCTATTGAGAAAGGAAAGGGGCTTTCCGGAGACCCGCGCTGCGAGGCACCGATCGACCATCGCCCGGTTCCTCTCGGCCTGGGTGCCCCGAGGCAGCCCGGCGGCTGCGCTCGGCGGGCCGGGAGCGGGCGAGGCTCCTTACCGACCCCGCTCCCCCTCTTCGGGCGTGGCACCGGCGGGACCATCGCCCCCGGGGCGGGAAGCGGGGCCGGTCAGCGCCTTCCTCCGAGGGAACGGTGGTTTTACCCGAAACACGACGCAAGAAGCTTGCCGCATCTGAAAAAAACGGAGAGACATTTTCAGAAGAGACAGGCTTGTTTAACCACTCGTATTAGTTTAAGTCAGCCATCTGGACAGATCAAACCACCTCTTTAAAACTCGAATTAGGCAACTTGTGTGGGAAAAAGATGCATCTTGCTCACAAAACAAAAGTTGGCGTGTATTTCCGTGTTGGGCCCTGGTGCGGTCTCTTGCTTCCTGCTCGGGGATGGAACGCTAGCCAGAGCCCTTAGGCTGACAATCTGAACTGCAATGGCGTATATATTTGGACGAAATTTCCACCCACGCAGCTACCACAATAAGACTAAAAGGACTTACAATTCTACATTTCATACGATTCCAACATTATTACAGATTTTTAACCCAGAGACGAATTATTCTCCACCACGTGCCTGTAGAAAGGGGAGTATTTCGTGGACAGACACAGAGCAGACAAACTGTAAGCTCAGTGAGACACGAGGTTAAGGAAGAGGAACAACAGCTCTCCTGTTGTGTCCGTTCCGCCATGTCGTGTAGGATGGCGCATCCGCAAAGGTGCGCGTTCAGGGCCGGGGTCCCATTAAGAGGAATGATGATGCCCTGGCACCAGGAGACGTTCCCAAGTGGGCTCTGATAGCGCAGCCGAATGTGTGGAGGCGGTGAGGGGGCACCCACATTTCGTACTGCGGAGGGAGGAGTCTCTAGCATGAAACTGGGGTCAGATCTCCAGCATTCAGTTACTTTCCGAAAAACTGTCTGGCAGTACACAAATGGAGGGACTCTAAGGGGTCCCAGCATTGAGTCCTCTCTGTCTTTAGAAAAACATGTTATATTCTTTGCATGAACTGCTTGAACCCAAATATTTGAGTGTGGGGTGCGTTGTTGCTGGTATTTGTATTGGGAAGGCTATTCTAAAATATCTCATTTTCTAAATAAGTAGAGACCTCCTCATTTCCAGTCTTAATTTGCGCAAGGCGAATGTACATCCTTTTGCCACTTTTCCCTTTAAATTGTTCTTTTCTCTGAATTTTAATTTCTAACCTGCTTAAAAGAATACGCTTTGTCCAGCCCTTGCTTTCTTAAGTAAAGCTAGAGAAGCTCCGCTGTCACCCTTTCCCTTGCTCCTCCTCACTGCACCCGATCCATTCAGTTTGGGCACAGGAAGTTCCAGATGAGAGTTCTGTCAAGGATGTACAAAGACATCAATATTCTCTATCTCTACAGAAATGACTAGAAGGAATGTGAAAAGTATTTTTACAAATACAGTGACGGTAACATTGTTATCCCACTGGAGTTAAAAATTTCACAGCAGCTGAATAAGCACATAATAACCTGTGAGGTCTTTAGACTTCATTCTTTTCCCCTAAGATTTTTTATCTTCTATTGACAAATTGTCCATGATATTTTCAAGTTATCCCTTTTTACAGTAGTATAAGGGGTGTTGCAGTGGCAGCAGGATGGATGGATTAAATCCAATGTATTGTTAAATATAAAACATGGAAATTTTGGCTAAATTGTATTCCTGGTTTTATTGTCACAGCTCTGTTAGAGCTAGTGGACTACACACGTGTAAATAAAGACAGAACAGGCCCAGTGGCTCCCATCATCCTTACTGAAATCTGTATTACACTACTCAGGACAGAACATAACCCAATGTTCAGCTCAGTCAGCTTAGGTATCAACCTTGAACTACACCTAGAAGTACGTCAATTACCCATGAATTTTTGATCTGGTAGAAACAGTGGGTCCTGGCATGGAGGATCACAGCCCTGGATCTCTGCTGTAACTCCAGTACCAGCACTTCCACTTCACTGAGCCAGTAAGTCATTTGGTGCGTGGTTTAAGATATAACCTGATACCTTCAGTCTTCTTTTTACTTACCTATTGCTATGTCTGCCTGGTGGTGTTATACCAGCTGCCACAGTGTAAGTGCATGCAAAGAAAATCTTGACAATAGTTCCTCTCTTTTCCTACCAGCTAGTCAGTTTGGAGAATGTACATGGGGGAGAGCAATCCATTCTGGGCAATGTAAATTCTCAAAACATTTTTACTCCCTGAAGAAGCTTACTATAATAAATTGCATTAAGAAATGAGTAACTGTCTGGTGATGGCTTTTATCTGAGAAAAAACAGACCAGATTTAATGACTTTATTGATAAATAAAGGTCTGAAATCTTCAGTGGCATTTTACCCCATTCACAGTAGATGACTGGGCCTGAAATATTTTACTAAAAGGAAAATTCAGGTTTTCTGTGTACCCATTTACTACATGCCAGGAAAGTAAACAGACTTTTATTTTTGTGTTGTAAATCTGCACTTTTTATATAGCAAATAAAAATACTTTGATTGAATAAGGTCTTTATCATTTCACCAGCCAATCTATTTTTCACATCTCTTGGTTAAACAGGAAAATGGAATTTTACCTTTCCATTAAAATATGCCCTAAGGCAACAAGGTACTTTTAAAAATTTGTAAAATTCTGAGTACAGACACTGCACTGAAATTAATTTTAACATATCTAACTGCAGTGATTTTTGGTCTTCTACAAGTAGGAAAAAACTATATATAATTCAGTTGATTTTATCAGAATGCTTGAAAGAGAATCCATCATCAGTTAAAGAGAAATGAAAGGGTTTTTTATTTGGAGAAAGGAAGTGACTAAAGGTCTTGGAGGGAAACAGGAAGGGAGAGTTCCAGATAGCCTGAGCAAGTCAAATTAACAAGCGAGAGGAAAATACAGCTCTCCAGTACTGAAACTATACTGCAAAACACACTTTCTTTAAGCTCTTTGTGAAAATATTTTACAATTCTTATATGAAGATTGTCAACAAGTAGGAGGACATTGCAGATATTCAGCAAGTTAATTTTCAAACTTAGTTTTCGTGAAGTGTTTTCATGTAGCGAACTTAAGAAGAAAAGCAGTCAGCATGTGAAAGAGAAACACCAGTTGGTGGTGGTTTCTGAATTTCCGCAGCAGTGCTGACAATGGCTATGTACTGGTTGGATGTTTTTTCTGTTCACTGTGACCTTCTGCTTGATCTTACACAGAAGTAATACGATATCTCAGCATATCATAGACTAGGAAAATTATTGTGATGGGACAAATGCAGTATTATCACTTCACAGCAGGATCAAACAGAAAAAACCTCATTTGGTCTCAGATTTAAAAAGATGGAGTTTTAAGACTGCAAGGATGATTGGATTTCTCTCCATCCTTTTAAGCTCAAAGTACAATCCCCCAGGTTTCAGGCATCATGTCTTTATCTCTGGAAGGATAAAACTCTGTGATGCTTTTGTTTTCAGATTATGCCTGTGCTGCAGTGCCTTGGACTTCAAGCATATTTACCTAGCAGGTTTGTCTTCTTTTGGACACCTGCTGTACTTCAAGATAGGTAGTGGGATATTGTGACAAAATCACTGCTTGGTATATTAATACAAATGCAACATACAGAGGGAAAAAGTGTTGAAGCAATAGTACAGAGGGATTACCATCTGTTGGTGGTAACTGAGTCAGATTCAGCTTTATCAGAATCTTCTGTGGGGCCTGCCTTTCAGTTTGGTCCTCTGCAATAATTAACATTTTCTTGACAGTAGCTTTTTATACCTTTTATGTTCTTCAGTGTTCCCGGCCCTTACACGGAGCAAATTTCTCCACTTTTTTTTTTATGCCCCCTAACATCATCTTGATACATCAAATTAGTCTGTTTCTATGTCCTAATAACCACGTCAATACACAGTATTCTGATTCAGATCTGTCACAAACATTCTTTGAAACTTCCTTCAGTCACCCATCTGGGTGCTGAGCCAGTCTATCTGCATAAATGAGAGTGGTTTAAGAACAGCTCTAAATTACACCAACTGCCACGAGAGAAAAGTTGCCATTAGCTGTAGCTTTAAATTCTGACATCCAAGTAGTTTCTTCCTAGGCCACAACTTGGTCTGTTTAAGCTTTCGTTCAAAGGAACCAAAGCTGATATGTAACTTTAAAAATGATGTTACAACAGTGAACAAGAAGATATTTGCTCACCATTAAAATATACCAGCATTTGAAGTGAATCAAAGCAACAACAATGCTCTCCAGCAAATGAGACTATGACATGAGAAATTCACCTCACTAAAACTGCACAGGAATCCACTGTTAATTGCATTTTGGTCCGACTGTCTTTTCCTTGGAAAGAACCATTAGGTCTTAAAAGACAATACACAGTTAAGTTACCAATTTTATGTCTTACTGACGTACAGGGCCCTAAAAAGTGGGGCACTTCCACACCCAGAGGAGGCATTGTTTACACTGAAGAGAGATGAGACTTCTCTGCAAAAACCTCAAACATTTCCTGTAGCACTTCCAAGTTCCTGGATAACCTCCTATCTAAATACTGACATCAGCAAAGGCTGCTTAACTTCTAGGACCAACAAGTTCCCAACAAGCAGATAGTGTGGATTTAGGATAAATATTTTCCTTGAAGTCCTTTCCTCTCTGCCCAGTCTGGGGGGTGAAGGTCGGACGCTTTTAGGGAGCATGCAGTCAATCAGAAAAGTCCTTAAGTGAAAATAAAGACTAAAGACTTACCTTTCATTAAAATGATGCAATATATTAATAACAAAATTGAATCAAATGTGTCTTTTCATATGTTAATAACAGTGTATTAGGAAAACTAAACCATGGGATTGTGGCAGAATGATGTACACTAAATGATTTTTAATACTAAATTTTTTAGTATTAAATTTTTTTTTAATTCTAAATTCATCAGGTCACTGTGGAAAATTTAAACATCCAGGAATGTGAAATCTTCCAAGATACTCTATGAGCATTCCTAAAATTTTCTAAGGAATCAGAAGGAATGGTGAAAATTTTTCAAATTACCCAGAATACAGGTAGTTCTGCACTTTAGGTTTAATATTGCTACTCCTCAGCCCCTCACACTTTTAAGAAATACAATTAAATTACTCACCAATTTGGCCATGATACTTTACACTCCTGAGGAACATAAGGACCACTAGCTTCCTTGGACCTAGACACAAAAAATCCATTCTCTATTAATACCTCTTGCAAACAGATCAAGGTAGTATCATAACTACTTTTTAAAATTCATGTTCTTCCCTCCTACTTTTCATTTAAACATGAATGCTTAAAACCAATATCAAGTTTAGATCTTGGCATCCCTAAATCTATACCCGTGAACATGTCTAAATTCAAACTTTTCAGCCTTAATACTTAGCTTATTTTTTTTTTCCATGGTTTTATTATAGTTCTGTTTTATGTGAACATCCCACACACTGTTATTAACGTAATGAACAAGCAGTGTTTGTTCTCTGTGTGTCCGGGGGTTCAGCAAAGGGAAGAAAGTCCATTGATGCCCAGTACCTTTTGGGTCATTTGGACTGATATGTTTGTGACATTCAATTCCCAGGGAGTGAAGAAAGGAGGATCTACATACTACATCACAAATTAGAGCACAGGCAGAACGTTTTTACAAGTTACAGGTGTAGTTTTAGGAACAGAATTTGGATGTCATGTTCCGGGCTCAGAGTATCTTAACCTCGCTCTAAATCAGGGGTGCTCAACCTCTGATTTCTTAACTTGGAATGTACAAGTGACTGAGCTGACTTAGCTGAACAAACCAGTTGAGGAAAGTATGTTCCCTGCATATTCAGAGGAAGATGCAGGTAGCAAGAGCTGATCTGGCAGCTCCACCATTCTGATTGCAGATGCTGAGCTAGTGATGCTACTAGCTCGGTGACAAGAATTTACAACTCCAATAGCAAGAATGAACTATCTGAAACCACAATATTTTATCTACATTATTTTAATAGCTTTTTAAAAAAAGCTTAGGAATTCATAAAAGTTATAATAATTGGGAATTTAAATTGGTTTGCTTTTTAAAAAGAAAATTGTGTATCTTTTAAACTAGAAATCAATTTTTGCTCTTTTTCAACATTGATATTTACCCACTTAGGAAAGAAACAGCCTGGTAACTAACATTCAGGGTTATTCCCTTGGCTGCCAAATATGCCTGAGGAGTAAATAGATTGACAGTAGCAACGTTTTCACCATTACTGTAGACATGGTTGATGGCATTGCAACTGGGACTATGAAACTTAATATACAGGCAAAGTTTGCACTGGAAGCCACAGTACTGATTTTAAATGGCTCACATTTGTAAGGTACCAGCCCACCATCTTCTAGCACTTTGCTCACTGCTTAATAATTTGTCCCTTGTAACTGCTTTTATCAGACTACAGCAGCTGGAATCTTCACTTGAGTTATGGTGGTGTTTTGCGGTCGCAGTGCGTTTTTGACTTCCAAAGACAGATGGTACAGCAGCTTTGGAAGACACCACCAAGACTGTGACTGCTGCTTCTTCCTTATGAATGTTTAGGGAGTTCTTCCTTTTATCTGGGTCAGACAAAGATAGGACAGCTAAAAAAATTTTCAACATGACTACCGTGCTTTCTCACTATCACATCAAGTTGATCATACACTGAAGCCCTTTATTTTCCTCACCTTTCCCCACATAAAACACTCCAGCTTTTGAACAACTTTGGACAATTTCAGTTAACTATGGCAGTAGCAGAAGATTCATGATATTAAATTCCTGATAGTTTTGTAAAAATCAGCAGCTGGCTAAATTACAGAGAGCTAACAGGCTCTCCTGGGGAGAGGGAGCCGGGAGAACTTGGCTGTTACCCATTCCATTTGGGAGCTATCAGCTTATATGTAGTTTTTACAGGTGTGTCTGTCTTTTACCCAGATGGCAAAACCAAAAAGGAGGATAAGAGAGATGTGAAAATGACTGAAGATCTTCCAGGATAGAGATGCAAACAGTGTAAGACCTGAAGCTATACGAAACCTGAATTTGCTAGTTTTACTGGTTTTAGAACCAGTATCTGACTGTTGTAGATAGGGATGTATTTTAGGTGAGTCATGCTAGTGGAACTGTGGTGAAGCCAGTTTTGGCAAGGACAGGAAAAAAAAGGGAGCTAAATCTTGTAGGCTGAATTGTCTCTGATATATCCTGTGAAAAGGAGCAGAAACAAAAGGAAAAGATCTTGAAAAAACAGCACATGAAAAAGACGTTACATAGGGCTTCTTTATTCCCCAGAGAAAATCAAGGTTCTTCAGACTTTCTAGGGCACGATGTTTGGCAAGTAGCAGTTATTCTAAGCTATTTTCAAAGGCTTTTTTTTCAGTGAAAATACAGTTTTTACTCTTCTCGTTGTAACTTGTGAAAAACTAATATATTACTGTAAAAACTGATTACTTGAATACCATGTAACATCTGCTCAGATTACTACTTTGGCACAGGCTGTTAGCTAAGATTAACTGATTTTATTCCATCAGGTAGAATCAGGTTTCTAAACAGTGCAAGTTTTCATGTATGAGCCTGGAAATCACTATAATTTTACCATATCCTGGGCAGAAATACCTGGGTGAATTGAAAAAAAAATCAGTTTGGGTTTAGAGGTAGCTAGCTATGTTGTTTCTCATCCCAATATTACCCACTTTAAGCTTTAGAAAATAAAATCACAGTTTAGATCTACCAGTGTTTAAGATTTATCCAACTAAATTGATTCAACAGACTTGTAAATTTTGCATTGTTCCATTGTAGGGTGGAACAGATCTCTCTGATGGGGCACATTACAACCTTCCTGAAGATAATACAGATGAACTAATATGGCAGGCGATGTCTACCCTCAGAAACTTCTTTCATTCTCAATTTCTTTGCATGCAATTTTTATTTTTACATACTCCCTGTTCACTCAGATTTTTCATGAGAATTATGACTTCCTAAAAATTTCTTTTTTTTCCAAAATGTTACCTGGCAAATCAGTTTCAAACAACTACTGCTACAAGAATAAAATCATACAATACTTCAACAGTGTAGTCTGCTGTAAGGCCAACCTCACTTGAGTGATGACGAGCAGCTTTTTGACAATACACCAGCAGTAATTTCTTTTACCTGGACTATAATCTAGAGGAGGAACACGTTAATAAGGCATACAAGTATGTGCATACTTACAGGCTGCCATGGAATTCATGTCAATTTTATTTATTCTTTGAGCACATTGTATTTCTTACAGTGTAAAACTCTTTTGTAAGTATTCTAGTAAAAAAGAATGAACTTAAAACAGCAGGCCTATTAATTGTCATTTTAAATAAATTTTTTTGATGGTGAGAAGACAGCCTCCTTGTTCTTATTAGTTAAATCTAATTGCTCTATTTTGCTCAATAGCTGTGTGATCACAGACAATATACAGGCAGTTTCTCCATGCTTTGACATGCTCATGTAACTGATGTGATGGTAAGATGTACCTCTGATCGCTCATGGTCTCTTCATCATCTCACCATCATCATGTTGCTGCTCATCTGACCTGGTTTAGCCCTTCTTATAGCTTGAAGTTCATACAGATGTTCAATAGTTGCACTCAACTCTTTCTTTGAAGCAAAGTATCCTTTATTTTTCTTCAAAAACATAACAAAAAGAAAGGTTGTAAGACACCAAGACGTATATATGCATTTTATACTAACTAAATGCAGTACTTCATCAAATTTTATCTCCTGGCTTTTCCACGAAGTGAGTGATGGTTGCTACGTCTGTAGACTCAGCCTCTCTGCCCTGATCTTAGGCACTTCCGCCCCGCCCCCCCCCCAATCCATTTCTATGGCTGCCCCAGGATGCTGAACATGTAAAAATAATTTATATATCCCACTGTTGGATAAGAGGAAAGACAGCTGGCGGCAGACAAAAAGGGATGCTAAAATGGACTAGACCTCCAGCTGCTGACCCACAGAACAGAAGGATCAGCACTGGCAACTAGCACAATCTAAAACTATTGACTTTAGTTCCCTCAGACTAAAACAGCCCAGGACTGATTAATTCTTATTTCTTCATATAGCATCCATCTAAAGGCAACCAAATAAAGATAAACACGCTATTCCTAAAAATAGCACAGGATATCATCTCCCATATTTTTCAGAAATAGCAAGTGCTATTTGAACTGCTTAAACAAGAAAATCAGGTGCTCCCATATAAATACATAGTACATAATACGTTGGTTCAATTTTAGATCATTTTATGGCAACTGAATGACATTTAAATTTTTGTTGTATTCCTACCAATATGTAATCTTTAAATGCGCTGTGTTAGGGATTTTGTCCTCATGTCTGCTTGGAAATTTTAGTGCAAATTACGGCTATTCCTTCAGCCTAAGTATTTATGCATTTATAGTTGTGTGTGGCATATATATGTATGTATGTATGTATGTATAAATGCATATGCAAAATGGGAACCAAAAAAGCAAAATATACCATCTCTGGCCTGACCGGTTGTTTGGCTTTAATTAGGTTCATGTTTACCCTATGGAGTGCTTGGGCTTCCCAGTCAAGTACGAAGGCTCACTGTGTTGTGCAATGGACTGGTGTATTAAGAAGTCGATTCCTCCTACACACAGTTCACAAGACACAATACAACAGGTGGATGAAAGACATGTTGCGTGGGGGTGTTTTGGAAAAATGATGTAACAACAAACCAAAGAGGTCAGTGGAAAAAGAGCAGTCAGTTTGCTACCTATCAATTGGTTAGTTGATTTCTATTGCAGATGTTTTGGATTTGCTTGGATTTGAAAGACAGATCTAGAAGCAAGCAAGGAAATATATACAGGCATTGAGAAAAAAAGACTGAAAAAATTATTATCAGGGAGCTAAGAACAGCATCCCGTAACACTAAATTTAGATACATAAGCAGACCAGAATATAACAGATAGCGTATACAGGCACTGTATATTATATCATAGCTAATTGCACATGCTTCTGTGAGTTCTCCTCAGTTGTAAGCCCCTCAGGCAAAGACTACATAATCTCCTATTTAGAGAGTGTAACACAACAAACCCATAATCCTGATCACAGCCCCTGTATGATCCATAGGTATTATAAACACCTCCTGTCAGGATGGGCTTATGTTTTTCAGTCAGGTTTCTCCCAGCTCTGCAGACAGGCCAAACACGTCAGCTGGAAGCACTGCTGACCCACACTGCGAAAGTTCGGAAGAATCATTGTGCCGACGGAGTTAATAGCCCAATATACAGAACAATTTAATTTCCATTTATTCTGCTTCATGTCAGGTTTCATGTCAGCACATGACTGATGTGTTTTAAAACCCTTTCTGAGTATTGGCAATGCACAGATGTGTGGGATATGTGTATGCAACGTTTGTAGCCACGTCACCTGGGGCAACGGCAGATGGGATTTGACAAGATGGGCGAGTTTGGGGTTTGGCAGTACTTGGATAAGGAACCCACAAGATTACTGCAAGAGATAATGCTGGGTATTTGTGTTCTCAGAGCTGCTATACAGAAGCTCTGACACTGCCATAAGCTGTGTGGTGCTCTTCCAAAAATAATGGCCGTCTAATACAGCAAGCATGTAGAACGGCTGGCTGTTCCTGTCCATGGGTCTGAATGAAGTCATTTTTTCGGGAAGAGCAACGCAGTACTGAAGCTAGGAGTTCTGGGGCTTGTCAGTGATGGTTATGTGGGGAAGAGATTGAAATGGCAAATGAGAAAAGTGGGAATTTGTGCACAGAAACTGTGAATAATAGCTGAGAAAGTTCCTGGTGCTTTGCAGCCTGGATGGGAGGACAAGCCAGGCAGTGTCAGTCTGCAGCAGCTGGAGAAGAAAGAAAATAGAGAGGACAAAATGGAATCTGTATCCCTAAGTTTTTGAAAGAGTGGCCTGTGGCCAGACATGAGAAGGTTAGGAGAAAAGAGAATGAAACGAATCATGAGCCCAATATACAGAAATTGTAAAAGATGAAGACCGAAAGGAAAGGGCAAGAAATCCCCTTTTCTAGCACCAAAATAGATGAGGCAGAGAAACCGTGGAAAATGTAATTTCAGGTTACCTTGCTGCACTCAATATATTAATAGTTTGATTCAGTTCTGTTATTTGAAATGAAGACAGAAAAAAGGAGAGGCCATAGAATCCTCCTTACAAGCAGAAAAACAGATGAGGCAGAAAACTAACCAAAGTTAGGCAATATTCTGAAACAACCATGCATTCATTTAATGAATAATAACAAATTTGAATCTCTGCATTTATGTATACCACTCTGATTAAACTTCTTGTAGACTATGAATTCATCCCTAACTGACTATTAAGCAAAAAACCCACTCACAAATAAAAGCTGACATTTGAATGTAGAATAATAAGCAAAACCTTTATTATGATTAAACCTTTAATGTGATTAAAGCATTTTAGAAGGATTCCACCTAAAACCTAGAAAGAACACTAGAGCTGGGGAAAAAAATCAAAAAAGATTCAAACTTGGAAATTAACAGTGCAAGAGATGCAGCTATTTAACTCATCACTTCTTCAGCTCCAGTGTAGCCACTTCAAACCCAGAGACTGGTGTGATGAAGTGAGAAACACAAGTGAGCTAAACTGGCAAGAGTTTGGGAAAGCAACGTAAACCATAGCTAGCAGGGGGGGAAAGGACCCTTAAAAACAAGTTGGTATTGTCCTAACATAAAGTTGTCAATATAATCCTCAGTGGTCAGGGGTTTGAAGTACCACAAGAATAGATCTGAAACCCTGCTGCATTAGTTTGAGGACTGTGGATTGTGGACCACTTTCTGGGCACATAGCAGCCCTGCAGAAATCATCTCCCCGTTGTTTCTCCAGAGGGAGCTTTTCTTCTGCGCAGCTCTGCAGTGTAAGGAGCACAACCTCATTCTAAGAACACCACAGCACTTTGTCGCAGCTTTCCACGTTGATGATATTGGTAGACTATATTATTTCCAAAAGACAACCCCAGATCCGTGTGAAATGCAAATAAGTATTTGTTCTGGGAAAAGTGAAGTGATCCTTAATTTTTACCAACCTGGATAAAGACTAGCTCTAGAGAGTTTGCATTATGTATTTAAGAGAATTGTCACTAAAATCAGATCCAAGCTTCTTATGCAAAGAGTTACTGTATTAGATCCTCAGCTTGTACAGATTTAGGCTGCTTCATTGAAATCAACACGCTGCTTGCTACAGTTAGGCTTGAGAGGTTCACAATGAACTAAATGAAAAGTAAGCTCCACGAAAAGCATAATATCAGAAGATATCTTTATGCAGAATAACACTCCAAGCTAAAGTCTGATACCAAATTGACCATACACTACAGAAACATGGAAGTGGGTGGGACCATCTGACTCCCAGGGACTATCTGACTCCCAAAGTCTGCCTTCCCGACATTTAGTCCAGAGAGGTCAAAAGATCATCCACTCTTCGCATACCTGTGTACCACAACCTAAAAACTACTTTCTAGTACCCTATTACAAGCTTTCAGCCCATAGCAAAGAACAAAAGCTAGAATTTTGGGGGTTTGGGTTTTTTTTTTTCTTTAATGAATGACAGTAGGTTTCTTCACAGATAAACTTTAGAAATACTCCACCTTCAAAATTAGTTACATTCTGTTTCCTGTTATTGTCTCTAATGCCCTACAGCAGTTTTCCTCTGTATATTTGAAAAAAGCAAAACCAAACGGGGTTTGTTATTGTTGTTATTCAAACTTGCTGTTGTTCAAACTTGAGCCGATATTCCCTGCTATTGTTCAAACTTGAGCCTATAGTCCCACTACTTAATAATACAGTTTCTATTTGGGATGGTATGTAACACCAACACCGAAGAAATCAAGAGACGGATTTAGTAGGACTATACTGTGATCTCAGGCTGACAAAGAACAAGCCATAAAAGGGCTCTGCAACATCGAAAAAATCAAGAAGAGAAATCTTTAAAGCAATTGTTTATAATCTTTTACTTAGAACTGTACACTAGATTTTGTGCAACATGCATTTTTAATGGTATCTGACACTATTATCTGTGTCTTTGAAACTAAGTGAATGTAGCCACTCCCTGTATTTCTCAGAACTTAATGGAATGGGATGTAGC
>Ga0181612_163601_pt1 | contig 13280 bp, 7 predicted proteins | sample HoacroProtozoa21_FD_119630 | JGI IMG/M metagenome (GOLD analysis project Ga0181612, IMG submission 119630) | Hoatzin crop microbial communities from Cojedes, Venezuel. Combined Assembly of Gp0051906, Gp0051904, Gp0051908
CATACAGAAAACCTCTGTATGCTGTTTTCAACAGCAGCTGCTGTAGGTGACCCTGCTTTGGCAGGGGGGTGGGCTAGATGACCCACAGAGGGCCCCTCCAACCCCCAACATTCTGTGATTCTGTGATTAAAGTATCAAGCACAGTGAAAAGCCCTTGAGCAAGCTAGAAGCAGAATATTAGGAACCTACTCTTGCCTATTTCCCCAAAACAAAGTCCCCATGGGAATGCTACAGTATTTTCAACGGTATGGATGAGACAGATAAACTGCCAGTGTATATCCCACCACCACAGCCACGTACCACTTTGTAAGTGCTCCCACCATTCTCTCCTACCAACACAAGGCCATTTCACTAAACCAGTACAAAATCTTGTGCAGATTTTCTTCTATTACCCTGTTGGGGGAACGGGGAGGGGGAATTAGGTAGCTACAAACAAGGTTATGCATAAATCATCCCAGTGCAGAACCAATAAATCTGTATGGGGATTTCTCCTGTTGGCAAGGAGCTAATTTTTTGGTTCCTGGTTCACAATTCATGACAGGGACAAGAGCAATTCCATACTTCACAGCCATGTTGCTTGGTAGCAAGGTTCCCTATTTGCAATGGAGCTGGAGGGACCAGAATCTCGATGTCTTTGTTCCAAGTTTTAATCCCAAAAGCAGTACTGGCCTCACTAAAAGGAAGACTCAGGCTTTGGAAGCTGCTCCCCTTGTTATCACCACGCTTAATACTCCTGCGGAGGTTGCTTTTACGTTAAAGCTTGGGCATGTCAGGCACATTTGCTCACTTCTATTTCAGTCTCTGTTATTGTTATTGCCTCACTTAGTGACCTTGGACAATTAGGCTCATCCTAAAGACAGAGAAACCAAAGAACAAAAGCAATACAGGAGAGCTGTGAGGTTTCATGTTTATGAAGCGAAGACAGAAAACATATCCCCATTAAGCATTGCTTGCTACTACCAGCAACGGGTGAAACAGCACGCTGCAGTAAGCTCTCCTCTTGCCACACTGCAAGAGCCTTCAAGTGCCATTATCACAGAGCACCTTTATATCACATTAACACTGCTGAGTCTCAGCCAAGTGAAACGCCAAGCAAAAGAACTGAAAGCTAAACTTTGCTAGCCGTTAAAAAATGGAAACTATCAAGTGTGTGGAAAGCATAGCTTCAAACACATCTTCACTTCACACAGTTAATTACTATTGCTTTGAGCATCCCTGAGGAGAGATCCATGAGCAGCAGCAACTTCTAACAAGCCCATTAAGAGATGTACACAACGCAACCATAAATCTGAAACACAGTCCTCAGTTTCACTACAACATCCAAGCATTAAGCTCACCAAACAGCCATTTTTCAGAAGCAAAAACCATTACAAGGACTGTCAACATTTCTGCCTTGTGGTTCACGGGACAAGAGGTACATTCTTAAATACGCCTGAAGACAAGTAATTTATAACTACCATCTGGACTGCCAAATCATAAACAGCACAGGCGGAGATGCATCGACAACCTGGAGTTTGCCCCTCTGCCTCCTGCCACCAAAGCTGACAGCTACAGCTTACCTGAGGTGAATGAAAAAGCATGACACTAAAACTGCTAGGAGATTGCTTCATTTCCAAAAAAACAGCAGAAAAAAATAAGGTTTAGAGCTGACCGCACTAACAGCAGTGAAGGGGAAAGAGAAGTGGAATGTCTCACAGGTAAAAATCTTTCATTTCTTACATTTACTTTTTCTGTAAAACTTCTGGCTTGCTAGCAAATACTCTTCTTCCAGAAAGCCAAAAGACAGGAGAAGACCTTGCTTGTAAGCACCGACTGATAAATCCATTACAAGGCAAATTTACTCAACAAAGACCAGAGGACAGAAAAGAAGTCGTATGTGTCAAGTAATAGGTCAGTCTCATTTTGACAAATCCACAATCCATTCCTAAATGCACCGCACCCTCCAGAAAAAGAAAAAAAAAAAATCCCCAACATTAATTCACATAGCTTCTAGTCAGCCAACACCAATTACAAGAAGGGCAAGCCAACAGGGCATGTTTTTTCCTTTTTCTGCTCTCTGAATGGGTGTAAGGTATGCTTAGGGCCTCCAGGGAAGACAAATGACCCCCTGTGCTTGGCTAACTTGCAAATGCACGTTGAGGCTAAACCGCACAGTGATCACAGGCACAGTCTACATGACTGTGTCGTGATATGATAAAGCACACCACGAATCAGCCTTTGCAAAAAGCAGTTAATTCCCATATGCAAGTTTTAGCCATCAGAGCAGGGGCGGCTAATCCTCCTGACCCTTCAGGCACCAAACCAAAGTTCAGGTGTTGAACTCTGCAAGAGGAGCAATTCAAAGGTCGAGGCCAGGCGAGGTTCACAAGCAACAGATGAGAACTGCTCCCCAGGGGATCCACCACTCTACTGTTAGGGTAGAACGGAGCCCCGAGTCCTCGGCAATGGTCAGAGTAGCCTTTGCTGGCTTCCTTCCCCTTCCAGGCAGGACTCTGACCATTCAGCAGCCCTGGGTCAAGGACTGCACCTCTGCACTGGGCACAGGGGAAGAGAGAGGAGAAAGCTTAATCACAGAATCACAGAATAGTAGGGGTTGGAAGGGACCTCTGTGGGTCATCTAGTCCAACCCCCCTGCCGAAGCAGGGTAAATCCTCATTTTATGAATTCCCCACTGCCATGATCTCACCTGCTTATACTCCATCTACATTCATAGTGAAATGTGTTACGCCTTTGGTAAGAGTCTTTTGCTTTTCATGGATTTATTTTTCTCCCCCTGACAATAACCGCAGAGCAGACTGGATAGTACGTTCAGCTAATGAAAACGTCTGATCAAAAAAGAGCTTCCTCAAGAACGGTTGCTTTGCAAACCTGTCCCTATTCAAGAAGTTTCTCAAATTAGCATTGCACAGCCAAAACCAGCCTCTCCGTCACAGACCAGGACTTTCCAGTTTCCTGTTGCCATCTGCTGGTGGAGTTCCAGACTCCGATGTGGTTTTCTCGTCTGTGTGGTATTAACCCATCCATTGTATTTAAAACACTTCTGAAGCTTTTGGCTACGACCATCACATGCATGCAGCGGTCAAGCGACTCCAGTTGTCAGAGAAGGGTTAGAACCCAGGCTAGACCCAAGTAGTTTGGAATGTGTTAGTTAATGCTCATACTTAATTTGTTCTACTTGACAAATTAACACTTTCAGCTGTATTTTCTTTCAAATATAAGTAGCTTCCTGAAATCACCAGGGCTTCGAAGCAGGGGAGAGCTGGGCCAGCACGGCTATGTTACACACATAAGAGGTGCACAGATAAGACAGAAGGAAAGGCGATGCTGCTTTCTGGGAGGGAAATGGAATTTCGGCTGCAGGCAGAAATGAAGCACCCAAAACAAAAATAAGTCTCCACGAGTCCAAGGAATACACATAATCAATGCTGCTTCATCTCAGAGCTTGCTACCACTTCACAATAGTTTTAAGATGCCCACAAAACGGCTATCAAAAAGCCACAAACTCAAGGGCAAGAGCATATATTGACTGAGAAATCACACTGAAGCTTCCGTTAAGCAATGGTACCCGAACTCCCAGACACAGCAGAGTGCAAACCGAAACATCCTCTGCACTGAGACACACAACAGAAGGCACGATGCAATTCCCCCCGCATGCACCACACATCCGATGTATTCCAGCTGCACCAGATACCGCTACTGTACTGGTACTTGGGTCACCAAGCGTAACGTAGGCTAGGAATTAGTCCTCTGCCTCCAGGAACAGAACACAGGAGTGAACCTGAAGAATCGTCCTGGTGGGCCAGATCCAGTCGTACATAAGGCTGCCTCGTGATGGGGGGGGATATTCAGGAGGGATTATGCTAGGTACTGAGCAAATAGCACTGAAGAACATAATTAGCTCTCAGAATCAGGAAAAAAGACAGATATTTCCATCATTTTACTAGCAGACACAAGAGTGGAACTGGTAAAATTTTAACACATGCTGTACCTGGCACAGGAGATGGGAGCAAGAACAGGAAACTGAAGCGATGGGGAGGGAGATGAGGAAGTGTCAGGAAGGCAGTAACAAACCTAACTATTAGTACTGCAGAGATTTAATACCGTAACACTTTGAATGTAATGAAGTACCTCAAATTCTTCCCAGAAGCCCTGCTTGACTTTGTCTGTTGTCTCTGCTAGCTTGCTTAGCTCTCGCACTCTGCTTTCAATCTCGGCAGCATTAATACGGGTAGTATTCAGAGGCTAAGAAAGATACAAATATTAAACAAAGGAATAAATGACAACTGCGAGAAGACATGTAAAACACAAATCCTCTACACTAAGGATGTCTTATATAGGCAATTCTAGGATCCAGGCATCTATTTGGACTTCAAAACTGTACAATTCATACAGCAAAGGGCAGCAAGGACAGAGAGGAAGACAGCAGGGAACAATTGCTTTTAGATATTGTTCTTTAATACATTAAGTTCTCTCATTTCTGGGCTAGTCCTGCAACCCCTATGGACCATGATGAAACCAAGAGAAGTTCTGCATGCATCAGAGACATGAGAGTCTATCCATTCACAGGCATATAAAAAATTATTCCCATTTAAATGATTGACCTCATCATTCAATTTCATGAAGTTTATGTCTTCATTTTTGCATTAGGAAAGAAAAAAAAAATGACGCCTCACAGAACACATGGAAAAGCCTGCACTTCAACAATATATACGGAAGGTAGCAAAGCTCAGTGGCGTCTTCTCCATTCACTCACCTGCTTGAGTTGCAGTACTGTGCCCAAAGTTTCTACCATAGGGTTCTTCTTGTAATGTTCCACTAGATCTGTCAGAGAGTCAAATTTCTCCCCTCCACCAACATCGTATTTTAGATCCTTGAAAGACAAATGCTCATCAAAATAAACACACTTCATACAATGAAGTCTACACTAATATTGTCTACAGGCTAAGCAACATACAAAAAACTCTCTTTAAAACCATATGTACAAGAATTCAGTAAAATCCTTCTGCTAATGGGTGGCAGATCCTTAATAAAAAGAAACGTAGGCACACAATGGAGGACATTATCCTTTTTGTCATCTAGCTGAAAATAGTTTTATCTGCCTTTTCAGGAAAGCTGACTCCTTCTGCACTGAGGTTCAGTCAGCTCACGCAGGCTGCCTGACCTACAGGATTAGAATCCAGGAGACAGCTTTGGAAATCAATTCAAATTCCTAAAAGAGCATTACTGGCTCCTGAAAGGCTGGTACTGACTGGCACCATCCCTATTTTAAGGATGTAAGGCTGAGTTATTTTCCTCAATGTCGTAAACACTACTAGCAGTTAACGGCAAATCAAAGAGGTTTTCCTGGAGAAAAAAAAAATCTAGCAGTTTAGCTTTTACAGCCTTGGTAGGCCATTTCTATCTCCAAACTGTTTCTGATATTTCATTTTATTTGTTTTTAAACAATTAAGTTGTTGCACAGTATTTCAGGAGAACAAGAAAAAGAAAATGATAAAAATCTGTGATTTAGGTTCTTTTAAATAGCAGCCCATGGGCATATATGAAAACATCAAAATACTATAATTTAATAATACTTCAGTGAAGAACGACCCTCTATTAAATTCAAGCTTTAGATTTAAAAATGTTCCTTGGACTCAATACTCAAAATTTTCACAGAATGTTGATCATCTACCAGGAGCAACTTTGCCTGTTTCTCTTGTCAGTTTATATACTCAGACAGATCTCTCTTTGTCCAATTAATCGTATTTTTATATAATTTATCCAGGAGACTGCAACTCGCTTAAGAAGATTCATGAACATGAAAGGCTTCATCAGCAGAGGATTCGAGACAGACTTCCGATGCAATCAAAAGCAAATCTATTAGCGGGTACTTGACAGCATAGTACAGTACGACATAACTCAGTCAGGCAAGCGGTCAGAAAAAAAAAACCAAACCACTAACAGAATTTTGATGCTACCCAATTAGTCAATCTGATCAAACAGATGACACGCAGCACTGAGTACCGCTGGGAAAGGGGAAATGCGTTCAGCTCTGCAGCAAAGTGCAAGATGGCCCTCCTGTTAGAACAAACCCGCTGCCCGTGGAAGTAGCTCTGTCAAAGCAGCTCGTGCTCCATCATACCTGGCAGTGAATCATGACATGTGTCACTTTAGATTTCCCATCATTACTCTCTCCTTTATCATCTCCTGTCCGGACAGAAAGAACAAAGTCCCCAGGGTGGCTTTGACTCTCACGCACAAGAAAGCTTCCATGTTTTCCTTTTTCTGTTAATAGTTTTTCAGCTTCTCTTCCAGAGAGATGCCCATGAAACCACCTTTAAATAAAGTAAGATACAGACAGGTACCCTACTTGTCATTCCAGCTATGGCTGAACCCGCTTGTTATAAATACTTATAATAAAGTAAAATGCTTATGTACACTGAACAACAATGCCCAAGTCAACAGAAAGCCTCAGTCTATAAAAATAAAAAACAAAATAAGCCTTGGAAGTGTACATGTACACACACACGAGTGATTACAGAAACACTTCCAAGCAAGCACTTCCATAAGCACTGAAATCTGCATTTCATGCAAGTTTCAAATGAAGTTTTGATCTGGATTCTTTCCAACGGTCCAAATGTATTCCCTAGTGTCCAATAAACACAAGCTTACACTGCAACCTTTTCCTCAATCGAGGCATTTATTCTTCTTTTATTCCCCTCATGAGGATGCATTTCCTCATAAACCTGTGGGAACTCAGCATCTTTGAGACCCTACCCTTCCACCACATTAGGAACTGAACAGGATAATCATATCAATCTCATTTCTTCAAGAAACACGGCCAAAAAGGCAATAATCCTCCCTCCCCTTCTTAAATACAAGCCGTTCTGAGGAGCGAGAGAACTTGTTTTAATATTGTTTTTTTCACTTCTGAGAATAAACCGGTATCTCCTGGCCACAGAGGTTTATTTCTAACACACACGTACTTCTTCAGTGTATGTCAAGCCTAAAGTCACAGATTCTCCTTATTAGCCATGCTCCTAAATACACGAGTTGGAGCAATTTGAGGATTTCCATGTCATTCACTTTCTTACACATAAGCCATCTGCTGGAAAAATTGTGTAAAGTTATGCCCAATAATATAGCTGGGAATTCCTTGCAGTAATAACAGCTTCATGAAGCTTTGGGAGAACTTCTGTAATAAAACTTTCTCCCAGTAAAATTACAGGGAACTATGTCCTCTTTTTTAGTACAGTATCACAGCAGGAAGAATGCTGACAAAAATAGGTTCTGGGGCTTAGATCACTTTACCTTTAATCACATTTATTAGTCTACTTTGCAAGCAACCTCACTGAAATCCACGGGACCACTTCTAGGACAAGATAGCGGCCACCCTTGCATCAAACAGAAGCTGACAGTAGCGTTAACAGGGAGAAACACATACGTTTATTGAGAAGCGCATGGACACTGAGGTTTTCACCACTCTTTCTCTGACCTTTCAGATGTAGGATCAGCACAGTTCAGCGGGTATTTCAACTCTATAACATCTCCATTCTTTTCCTTGAGCTGTCCATGATGTTCCATATAATACTGGACTAACTCAGCCAACGTAGCAAACTTCTCTCCTCCATAGAGGTCATAGTAGTCTCCTGTGTTCTGGATCTTGATGTGGGTGACAGCTCCTGTTCGTCTAATATTTGAAAAACATATTACAAAAAATTAGGAAATTAGGAAAAAAGCCCACACAGGTCAGCTGATTTCCAGTCACTTTTATACTTGGTGTTGTGTTGCCTGAGTGAGAGAAATACATACTTACATTTGCATCACGTGCCAACTGAAATACTGCAGAATAGCTAAGCTAGTGCACCTCTGAAGCGTGCTGCAGCCACATTTCAGTGGCTTGCAAGAAGGGGAAGTGGCTGTCCAACAGTCAGGAAAAACAGGGAAAACCCCCTAATTCCGTAACGAGGGGATCCTTGAAGCCACTGTAAGCTCTGCAGCCTCACAATCTCCCATAGCAATCCCTCAGACCCCCAAGAATTGCACGCACACGTAAAAGGAGTGGAGGGGCGAGAAGAATTCAGCATTCTCAAGACACCCAGCAGAGCTTCTTTACTCCCTTCCCTAGAATTTCACAAACTGCTAAGATCTCTCCTTCAGTGAGCAGTCGCCTGTGCCCGCTGGAAGTCATTTGCTCCCACAGTCTCTAGCATTAAGGAAGAGCAGCTCTCTGAAAGAGTCCCCTTCCACAAGGCCCATTATCTCAAAGGTATCCAAGCAGCATTACTCTTATCACCAATCCCACTTTTCCCTTTTCCTTTATCTACTTCCTCTTGCCGTCCTTTCCCCATCCCTACCACTACAGACACTGTGTCAGGGGACAAGTCTTACAAAAGGCCTATTTTGGAAGCAGTTGCCCTTAAAAACTTGCTGACTTTTCCTGTAAGAAGAGAGTCTGGATAGCATTTCCTTGCACATGCTTCATCAGTAACTCGTCTCATCTCTGCTGCTTTCAGACGGTCATCAAACAAATTTTTTACGGGCCAGAAGTAACAGTATTACGAATCTGCTTCAGCTTACCCTTAACTTTTTCTGTCTCTCTGCAGAATCAGAATTCACCACCCTCCAACCTATAGTTTCCCCAAGTTACATAAAAGTATGAGAACCTTTTCACAGAAAACAGGAGGTGAAAAAAAGGAGGAAAAAAGTAAACAATGGACTCCAAGGTGATCCATGCCTTCCTTCATCTCTTACAAGTAGTTCACTTACGCTCCTTCCCCATAGAACAGCATCAAATGAAGACGCTTACCCACTTGGGGAGAAAGAAAAAAAAAATTTAAACTTACCTAACGGAGAGTGTAAAGTCTCCTGGGTTACTTTTGCTGGGCCGTGCCAAAAAACTGCCATCCACTCCTCTTGTTAACAGTAGGTTTTCGGCCTCCACCCCAGTAATATTTGGATGAAACCATCTATAAAAGGTTAAAAATAAAGAGTGTTAATAAGTAAATAGAAAATTTTCTGGTTTTTAGAGTTAACTTACTTGACAAGACTAAACAGAACAACCCAACAGCTTCAAACCAAGGAAGAACTGAATTTTGTTCCTAAATTAATAAGACCTTGGTAGAAAATATAAATTGTTCATTTCATATTACATTGCCATTTTACATATTGGTAAGAGATGCTTTGTAAGTGAAAGAGCTGTATGTATACATAATCCAACCGCCTGGATTAAAACCATATCAAAGAAAGGTCTACAGTATAAACACAGACCCCAAGTCATGCATTTTCCTTACTCCTGGAAGACAAGACACACAAAGAAACTGAAAGACAATCAGGAAAAATACTTAAAAATAAAACAAAACACGTGAAGAGACACTTGACAACATCTTGAAGGTTAAAAATTGAACAAAACCTCATGCTTTAGGGCACAGGCTGACCACCAGCTGATGGGGGTCAGGAAGCAACTTCACTTGCGAGCAAGGTATTCGGTTGCCCAGTCTTCTTCCACCTTCCTCAAGAGAAGGTGGTGCTGACCGCTGCCAGACCCGAGCGCGCTGCTCTATGTTCTAACTACCATGGCAGTTTCTGCGGTCCGAATATATCCCGCTTAAATACAAACACCGAGGAATCTCATATTGATATTCACCACCCACAAACAGCCTTCTGAATGACTAACATAGTGCCCTGCCAAAGGAGAGCTGTATATGGTCTATATCGCAGCAGCTCAGCTTCCCCACCTATGGCATTAACTTTTGAGAGACTTATTCTTAGCCATTCAGTTAGCACATCTGCTTTTTCTCTTATCTATAATTGAGGATTTTTATTGCACTCCTGCAGTATTAAACTACATCTGTGTGTTCTGCATGAAAGGAGTTTTTAATGAGGCACGATTTTAGAAGACAAACCTAAAAAACAAAAACCAAACCCCAACCAGACAGCCCAGGGACAGCGGTGTGAACACAGCAACTAAGAACTGGTTTAGAGGCTTTGTCAGACTTGTATTCGGCAATTAAAAGATCGCCTTTATTTTTCAGAGTCGCCATAAATCAGACGCTATGCAGGGCACAAGTGAAAATGCAGAAAGAACACAGGCTATTCTTCTTTGTACGTGAGGTTGTTAGTTTCTCCAAAGTAAAGCAAAACATTAAGGTAAAAGACTCTCCAGCCAATCTCACTACAGGTATGAGTGTTATATCTTAAAAAAAAAAGGTCATATAGCATTTCTGATCATTCCTGATACAGTCAGCATTTCATGCTAAACTGCTACAACAGCAAAATTTGTGAGTGCATGTCCAAATCTAGGGTTATTACTTCAATTGTTTCAGCAAGTCCTTCTGTACTGAAAAATTGACCATATTCCTACCCAGGCGTTATCCAGCTTATCCTCCTCAGGCACGGATTCTCACGGAAACATTCTGGAGAGTTTTAGAGATTCCAGAATATCCAAACCTCTAGCAAGTCATTCAGATGTGAATCAGGATTACTTATGTACCAATTCCATTCCAGCAGTAAATAATTCTTCTTGTTAATCTTGCTTTTTTCCCTAGTGAAGGATATTCTGCTTGCACCAACAAAATCTAGTGAATAGCACCATATCTTTAACTAAAGAATAACAGAAAAAAATCAAACCTATGCAACACAGGTCATAAAAAAAATGTATTAAAAAATACTCCCAAGTTATTAGAGCAAATGAGAATGAATTACTAAATAATGCTACATTTATCTAACGACTGCTCGGAGGTCAGGAAAAGTTCTGGTTTGATGCAGCCTCACAAAAGAAACTGCACAAGCATCGGTACCTGGGATGAACTGAACATTAAGTAATATATTTCAGAATACAACAGGTTGGTCTGCAGAAGCTGGTAACATTATTTACCACACTTCCACCTCCAAAATTCTACTTCCATGAGAAAATAAAAAAACAAACAACAACCAAAAAAAAGTGCAGAGACATGTTGAACCATTTATAAGCTTTTCAAATATGCACTGGATTCAAGCGACATCTTTGCAAGTTTTTGAGTTTATATCCAAAAATGTATAAACATACAAAGGAGAAATTATTTGAATCAGCCCTACAGATTTATTATATGGTGACATTCCACAAACTTGAATTAATATAATAGCTTCCATACCTTACCCTAAACCCTAACGCATCTGGAAGTAACTGCACACACAAGTTGTTAAAAAGATGTAAAATAACAGAAAAATAATAATAATTTAATGGACAGAAAGGACCACAAATAACCTGTGCTTAAAGGAGACGTTAAAAAGACTAAATTGTTTAAAAACAAGTATCTCCCCCCCACATACACTCCTACTGAAGATGACAAAAAATAAGTAAGCCAGCCAAAGAAGAGCTACCTCTGGGAGACCGATGGAGTTCATTGCACTTTATGTAACTTCTGTTCTAACGGTACCTTGTCCTCCTGCTCTCTCATCTTTGTATTTTTGGCTTTGAGTAGGAAGGTGCATTTGTCAGCCACCCCAAATAGAAAAATGGGGGTGTCAGCGATCTCTGTTAAATGGTTCCGGACCGGTGATCAAGATCGCTTCATTTGAAGTACTGCCATCACATGTGTGCTTTTGAACCTTGGAGGCTACATCCCTTCCAAAACCGGAGGAGCGAGCACAGGCGACTGCAGACACAGATACCAGTAACATAAGCCCTATAGAGGACTTTCTCTTACACTTCCTTTTATAGGGATGGAATGCATTTTAGACTTTTTTTCTACTTTCCTTCTTCCACCTCCATTACAAGCAGGTGCAGAGGCTAACCCAAGCAAAGGACATCACGGCCAATAAATACAACCAAGAAAGTAGCGCATGCACACGTAAACCCACGCTCTAATTAAACTGGCTGTCCTCACTATGCACGGAATACTCCTCACAGCAGTTCTGATTTGGGGGATTCAGCAGCATATCATTCCAAGCCCCTTATTAGTTTACAGCAAGATGAAAATGTTGGCAGAAAAGTAACTAGTAACACATCTGGGGAATCATTTACAAAACTAAGAGGATATCAGCTAAGCAAAAAGCCTTTTGATGAAAAATAATACACAGTAGGAAATACAGCCTTGCTACAATTCCTTTTTGTTTTTCTTTTGTTAGCATAGTCCAGAAAAGATCAGCAGGACTTGTGTTTCATAAGTGACACATTGCCAGCATATTCCTCTCTCGCCCAACTGAAGAGAGAAAAGAAAAAATCAATACATTTTTCCATGCTGCGACTGGGCTTTTCTAATCACCTTTTCAAGAGCAGAAGTGATTAAATCAGTTCTGAATCTCAGCTGTGACAACTGTAGCATTCAGGGAGGCGGTGACTGGTAGCTTAATTACTCCTATTTATAGGCTCATCAGTTTATATTTCTCTTCTTTTTTCAGTCCCCCTCACAAGTTACAATTTAAACTTCTGAGCAGAATAAGAGCATTACTCCTGTCAACGAGGCAGTCTGCAAGTGTTTCCAAAAGGCAACCTGTGTACCTGTTCTGATGTGCCAGTAGGGATGTTCGGAAAACCCAACACAGACTAGAGATCCTTCAAAAACTTCACCAGTCCCCAAATCCAAATCCAACCGTAAGTAGTCACTGACTGAAAACCAACCCATCTCCTTTCACCGTCTTAAGCAGAACAAGAATGAGCACAACCCACTGCGGAGGAAGTTATACTTTACTACATATTAGAGACGTATCATAATGCAGAACAGGTATGTTAGATAAGAAAATAAACATCTTTTTCCTTCTTATGACAGTAATTCCTCTTAAGCCTGACATTTACCTTAACCTCTCAGCCCAAGAAGAACTGCTAAAATAAGGCAAACCTCAAAATACATTAAGGACGGTGAGAAGCTGCAACGATGAAAACAAATCTGACCGTTTATCAACCAGACCTTGCAACGCCACAAGGTTTTGACATCAGACCGAACGCTGCTAATAAACCGAGAGCCCAGGCCAGCTTATGAACGCCCGGTTGCAAGCTGCCTCGCGTTCTCGTTTCGGTACTGTCACCGGTGCTGGACCCCTGAGAGCAACACGACCTTCCCCGACCTGGGACCCCAGGCTGAGAACCGAGGGGGCTCCCGCACGAATAAAATTCATCTCCCGGCTCCGGCTCAACCGCAGCTGCGGGCGCGGGGAGACCCGCCTGAATCCCCCCCCTCCCCATAAACACACGAAGCCAACGCTACCGTGGCAGCTCCGGCGTCTGGGCCGCCAGCCGCGCCGGGGAGGCCCCGCTCGCCGGGCCCCGACGGGAGCCGCAGCCCCACGACGGCGGGAGTGGGGCCCTCCCGCCCCGGGAACGG
>Ga0181612_118508_pt1:0-5000 | contig 13279 bp, 11 predicted proteins | sample HoacroProtozoa21_FD_119630 | JGI IMG/M metagenome (GOLD analysis project Ga0181612, IMG submission 119630) | Hoatzin crop microbial communities from Cojedes, Venezuel. Combined Assembly of Gp0051906, Gp0051904, Gp0051908
AGATTGTTGGGAAATAGACCTCTCAGAGTCAGAAATCACTTTATCATTGCTAATTACCAGTATATAAATTGTCATTCATTTTTTAATTTGGAACTCTCCTTCCAGACTTAAGAGAGGGCAAGAACCATGTTAGTCTCTGTCATGATTCAGAACAACTTTTTATTTGTGGAGTGAAACCAAAAGGACAGAGAGGACAGAAACATTAGGCCCATGCAAGTGCCAGCTATTTGGGACACATTCCCATGTGCAGTTGCACAGTCCTTCTATATATATTTATTTTGTGTACCGTGTTATTTCAATCAGCAGGCAAGGTGGGTTTCTTGGGAAAGAAATTCTTCCCTAGAAGGCATCCTTAGCTTGCACACAATGTCTTTTTCTTGAAATGTCCTCTATACAATTTATTGTAGTTTTACACCGCAAAAATCCTATTATGCCAGTCACTGTCAAATATAAACATCCAAAGATAATCTTCCCTTCCCCACACCCCAGGGATGGTCCTCGCCTTAGAAGCCAGGTCTGTGCACACCTGATCATGCTTAGATTGTTCACACCATTTCATTCAGTACATACTTTGAAAACATGTAGACTTCTTGCTTCAAAGAATATGACTCAGAGAAAAAATAATAAATCAGGACCACCTGCCCTTTGAAAACAGTTCTTCTGTGGTTAACAAGGTTCACTGGCAAATTCCACGACATCTCTAAAGCTAGATGTGAGAAGTCTGGATTTCCCACAAGAAGGCGGTTTCCCCAGTAGTCCGCTTAGATAAGGAAGGCACCCTGCCCCCAGTAGTCACACATTCCTAAGGCTTTAAAAAAAAAACAAAGGGGAGAGAGAGAGAGAAATGGAGTTCATAATGTACTAGCTAGTTGTGAAAAATCACTCCCATAAAAATGGGCAAACAACAAGGCAGCTTCCTCCAGGCAGGTTGAAAATACTGTGGGAATGATTTCTTATCATCTGCAAAAGCGGGTTGCACTTTCTCTCTTCACGTCTCATTCACACAGATGTTCACCATCCATTTCAGTACCACCTACATTCTTTGCAAAGCTGCCATCCTATGGATATAGCTGAAAATTGGCTAAATTAAAATAAAGAACTGTGAAAACAAAGTGTAGAAAAAGTGGGAAGGAATCCTAAGGTATCTAAAATTTTCTGAACAAATTGTGCTTGGATTCTTGCATGCCAAATCTTGCAATTTGGCAGCAAAAAAACTATAGTCCGGGAACAAATGTTAAACATCACTATCAGATGTTTCTCTTTGTTTGGGATCCATGAAACCAAAGTTAGTAGAAAAGAATGAAAGTGAAGCCCACACAGGAAAGAATATGCTGAACCAGTTCTGTAGGAAAAAAAGGCTGCCCCAAGTATGCTTAGACAAGTGTGGTAGTCTATTATCGTAAGCATTGCCATTTCACAGAGAAGGAGACCACACATTTCATTCTTTTCTATAGGTTTTTTAAAAGGTGTCTTCAAGCTACTCTCTGAGGAGAAGAGCTGGTTAATTGTAGCCCTGCTGGATTCCACATATCACAAAGGGCTCAACAAGAGCTAAATAAAGAGAGTTTAATCAGATCTGGAAAAGATGGTTTTTAATGGAAGTGAATTCTGCAGAGGATGATAATCATTAAAACTGAGGAGTTAATCAAAAATCCTAAAACAAGAAGGGAAATTTGAAGCATCCAGGAAACATTTTCCCTCCTCCAACTCAGATCCTCTAAAAAGTAGGTGAAAGAAAAAAAGAGCAAAAATTAATAATGATAAAAAAAAAACCACAAAATGATCATTTCTCATTCACCTCTTCAGCCACAGCAAAGGAGAAGTTTCCAACTCCTGAGTCAGAATCACAGGACAGGTTATTGCACGGTGATTACTTTGAGACGGTGATTAAAGGAGTAATTTAAAACACTACGATTAGTAAAGGAAAGGGGAAGTTAAAACTGCCTTGGGAAAATTATTCCACATCCTCTACAAAGAAGGAAAATAACCTATCCTTGAATGCCACTCTGGAGGACATAATTAAAGAAGAATGAGAACTCCCTAACAAAGGAAAGTGTTTTAATGGGGCAGTACACGAAATACTGAGCCATCGAAAGAGAAAAGCCGGTGCGTGTGGGTGTTGGGGAGAGGGAGATTTCAGCACAAGCTCCAAAGGCAAGCTGCGGCCCTAGCAAAGGAGGCGGCGAGTCCTTCTAGGGTGATATCGCTGCCCTATATGCCCCTTTAATAAGGAAGTGGAAGGCACTTCTGAGACTAAATGATGCGACTGCAGCTGCTTCTTTGCTGACACCCTTCTTAGCCACCTGCTTTGCCAAGATGATTTTAGCACAGCATCATGAGATAAAAGAGCAAGCCTGTGCTAAGCTTAAACATGCCAAGTCACTAAAATGTAAAATATTTCTGTCCTTAATTACCAGAGCTAATGGCTTCCTGTCTTCTACAGGCCCTATTGCTTCGATTTTTCAACCTTGGTTTTCAACCTTGCCCAGCTGGGCAAAGCCCAGCACAGCAACTGGTCTGAATTCAATGTTGACCCTGCTTGGAGCAAGAGGTTGGACTCCTGAGGCCCTTCTGTACCTGAATGACCGTGACTTTATGCTTCTCTGGTTAAGGTCTCTGGAAAGTGAATGCTCTATGACAGGGAGTCACATTATCACACTGATTTCAGAGAAGATGTATAATGAAGTAGAAGACAGAGTGATAAAGTGATAGAATGCTCTTACCATCTTTAAGTGTTGTTCAAAACATCGATAAAACCTCTTTGGACATGGTCAAATCATGTATTTAGAAAAGGATTTTGATTAAACAAAACACAAAAGCAGATCGCTCTTTCATTTCCCCAAACAACAACAAAAATAGAACGAGAAGACAAATTCTTACCAGGGTGTGAAATGAGACCTAAGTTAGAAAAAATATCTTTAAAATTGATGTCTTGTGTCTTGAAACAGTGGCCCTAAATACCACAAAAGCTAATATAAGTCCTATGTTATTAGTTTTAGGGGTTTTTTTGACCCCGCAAGTGTACCATGTACCTCATAGCTGGTTACAACCTGCATTTATTGTAGATGACTCTCATATCACTATTTAAGGAATTAATTTTCAGGCTGCAGTCTGAAACTTCAAGTCTTGGGCCACAGCAACTGACATAACAGCATCTCACCTTCATAATGCCTTCTTTTTTTTAAGCTGCATGTTTTTTCAACCAATCCAGCAGGCAATAGCTTTTACTGAAGAAATTAAACTTGAAGACATGGCCTTAATCAGTTCCTTGGGAGCCCAAGCATTGCATAATTGCTTACTGTAAAGGCATGTTCTGTAAAACACAACACTTTTCAAAAGGTATTGCAGTCACCCATACAACACTTTCTGAAAATCAAGTTTGTTCATCAAGCAATTATCTTTACTGTCATTTTGTTCCACTCCTCCTTGATGTGGATATGAGGGAGAAAATACTTTGGTTTTTCTGTACTCTCTATATAGACAACTCATCTTCAGACCATCTGTCAGCAGATGTCTTGAAAGTACAAGGCTGGGACCTCCCAAATGCAGCACCTTCAGTGCCCAGCCTGGCAGCACTGGCCAAGCACCTGCTTTTGCCTCCCTGCCACTGTTCACAGAGATAGCACTGTTCTTCTTACTCCATCTTCTCTAATTAATACTCAGAGGTTTTCTCTTCATCTGTAAAGTTCATTCACTTAAGCTGCATATTCTGCTCCTGGTCTCCCTCGCAACAACTCATCCAGCTGGAGGAACCTCACTGATTTCCAAATCTACCATACCTCTATATTGCCTTCGTTTCATGCCACATATTGCATGCATCCCACCTGCCCAAACTACACACTGCCCCATGCCCTTTACCACCATGAACTTGCCCACAAGGCAACCCTCCATTCTTCCCCACACCCTGCTGTTCTTTTGCCCTTCTTCTCTTCCCATGCACTTCATGGTGCACAGATGCAAAGCCTCCACACCAAAATGGGATCCCATCTTGTCACACGCTTACAACACACCCACTCCACACTGCTGTGCTTTGTGCCAGCACAGCTCCCCAGTTGCCAGCGTGAGCCACATGTCCCAGCTCCCAAGGAGCACAGCAGCAGCAGAAGCTGCTGCTTCTTCTGGATCGAATTACAGGGTGTGAGTGATAGCCCAGGCATCTTCAGGCGGTCAGGCTCGCATGAGGATCTGCACCAGGGGCAAAAGCTGCTTCCACTACCAACACTGGAAACAGAAATGGCTTAGGTACCTCTCTTTACCCTTACTCTAGCCTGAAACTCTCTGCTCCAGCCATCTGTATCTGTGGTGCACCCAGAATACCAGCATAAGACACAGATTCATCTCTTGAAGTCACTGTAAAACAGCCACTGTTTAGTATTTTGTCCTTTAACAAGTAAATTGAAATTACAGCACCTTTAGCAGCATTTGACAGGAAGGGCCTCATATACACAGCCTATAAACCCCAGTCACTTATCTGACATGTATATGTACGGGTCATTATCTTTCCTGTATTTCAAACCAATACTTTGCAGAAGAGCATCCATTTTTCAGAAAACATTATACAGAGGTTCTGTATTTAAACCCTGAACTTTAAGCTTAATGGCTACCTCAGTCACATTTGCAGAGGGAATAACTTCTTACTCAGCATTCAAAAACACAAAGTTCATACAGATCTGCAAGAAAACATTTTAAAACTGCTTATAGCCTCCTAACCAGCTACATTTTCTTCCTACACATAGATATTTGCAGAACGTAAATATTAGTTATAGATCTGCATCAGATCTAAGAGACACAGGTACAAAAGGCACGCTCCCATTTTTTATTGCCATTTATACCCACCCACACATACACACTGCAGCACAGTTAATTTTTAAGCTATTGTCTATCTTCCAGTACAGCTGTCTAAATAAAACTGGGATGCAAACAATTTTCTTAGCTGGTATTCAAATACTTCTGTCTTCTCACAGATTTGCCTGCTAAACCCTTCGGCAGTTGAATACCAG
>Ga0181612_118508_pt1:10000-13279 | contig 13279 bp, 11 predicted proteins | sample HoacroProtozoa21_FD_119630 | JGI IMG/M metagenome (GOLD analysis project Ga0181612, IMG submission 119630) | Hoatzin crop microbial communities from Cojedes, Venezuel. Combined Assembly of Gp0051906, Gp0051904, Gp0051908
GTGCTGCCAGAGCAAGAAAAATACACATTGTGTTTTTGCATTTGAAGATCTATTTTGCTTTTCTTTTTTTTTTGCAATTCCTGTAAACTTCAAATTACAACACTGTATAAAACATAGTGACATGTTCCCTGAAGGTATACTCGTGAAAAATTCACAGACTAAAAGTGATCACAGCAGCAAACTGCAGGATTTGCCGCACATCTAGACCAGAATCACACTTGGGGATTGTATTTGTTCTTTCCTTTGCTCCTGGTAACGCACTTCAGATATATGCAAAGTAGTACCGTATAGAAACCAATTTTCCTTGGCATTGTTTATCCAAGGAAGAAGCAAGAAGATGGTTACAAAAACAACATGCACTGCAAACGAAGGACAAGATGGGGGAGAGACGGGATATAATTTAGAAGGAAAACATGCGGAGCTGTGCTGGAGAGAGAACCATTCTGCTGGAATATAGTTGTTTTTACAGTCAGCTTCTTATTTCAGGCAAGGCAGTTGCACACGGTGTGACCTTTCTGTGAAACAGGACCACAGCGACTGACTGACAACGCTGCTTTCAGTGGAGTAGTTGCGGCTTGTATACACAGATTGATCTACATTAAAACTCCTGAATTCAAAAACAGATAGCCATGTAGCTACAGCAGCATAGAGCTACTTACCCAAAAGCTCACCAAGACTGTGCTGACCTCCAGGCAGCTTGTTATCAAGTACTCAAGGGACCGGATTCAAAGCTGCACTTACACATGGGCTGAAACACTGATTTACACGGAAGCGCCTTCCACTATGTTGCTTGTACGGCCGTGGCTGACTGCTCTTCCCTTTGTTTAGACCATCTTCACCACATTATTTTCTGATAATCCTACTCTCTGCCTGCTGCCACAGTTCTACACAGCACATTTTGTAATTTTAGCTTTGTAAATCGTTCAAACACCTTGATGCATACATACAAACAACCAGAAACATAAAGTCTGTAACTTGGAAAGCCATAGCTTTTAGATGCACGAGAACATGACCTGGAAGAAAAGAAAAGGAAGTGAACAGAGGGGAAAGGTAAACCAGAAGGACTTTACTTAGTACTTCTTGGCATCCAAAATCTCCCTCTGGCATGAGCTATGTATGACATTTAGTAAAAAGGGAAGTATCGAGCCCCTTGGTAAAATGAAGCATCTACTTAAGGATTGTTTATAATCAAAATCAAAACTAGAAGGAAAAAAAAGCCTGCAGTTTAAAAACTTCAATGCTTTAGGGACTAATAAATGGCTGTCCATTTTGAATAGGTTCCAGTACTGACGCGTTGTCTCATCAGTAAATAAAGATGTTAGCAGTTTACTTTTCCTGACAATTAACAAATTGTTTTTAAATATCAAGACCAAATGTTGGCATTCTCCATAAATCTCTGCGTCAAACAGGTGCCCACGAGATACTCTTGCCAGACTGAAGTATACATGAAAGCCAAATATAAATACAGTTAGCATGATGCTTTTAGTACTTAAAGCCAAATTCAACACTGCTGTAATATCTCTGAATTAAGTTATGTGTCCCCAGTGATGAAACTGGCTCTTCCTTTATAAACAGATTCCATAATTCTACTATAATACTGGTTTTGTATTCAAAAAATCCAGGTAGTACATACTTATCACTGAAATACATTAACCAAAGTGTCTTGTAATTCTAGGTGTCTCAGATAGCTTTTGAAAAATTATATAAGCTTTACGACTGTTAAAACAGATTTCAGAAAATGGATGCTTCAGTAAATGCAGTGAGTAGTGTACTGTTAACTACTTTCGGTAGAATGGGTGGCAGGAGTCCACAGGCATACATTGTAAATCAACTCAATCAAGCCCTGTGCAAATGTCGAGGGTGACATTATGTCTTGGTGTTGTACAGGAAGTCAGTCACAAAGGTGTCCTGAATTCAGCTCACCAAAACAGCAGGTCCCAAACCACTGTCTATGAGTGAAGAGGGGGGCTTAGGTGTTGCAAGCTACCTTCACGGGATCTGTCCAAGCAGAAACACCTCCAGGCTTCTCCAAAGGGGCTTCAGCACCCTTCTTCTGAGACATATGTAGAAACTAGATGTTACCCAGTAGGATTTATGGCAGTAATTACAGCAGATGTGTTGTGGCCATAACAGCTCCTGCTCACATTTCTAAAGTCGCATTCTTCCTTCTTCTCCGGGGATCTGGTTTAAGTGACGCCTTAGTCTTTAAAGTATGTTATCTTTGTTCTGAAGGATAAAGCAAACAGACCCTTTCCTAGTTTGAAAGGTCATGCCCTTCACATGCTTGAAGTCTTCAGTTGCATTTTAACAATGAATTCTGAAAGACATTTTCTTACTCTGGAAGCCAAATTTATGGTGGGTACTTCCTCTGTAACTTGACGTGGAAAAATAATTAGCAGCTGAAGAAAGAAGACATTTTAATACAGTTAATAGTGTTCTTAATGAAGAATATCTAATGAAAATTAGAAATGAGATGGACCTACTAGGTCTTTCAGTCAAGTCCAGCTTTTGTATTCGTATGAATCCTACAACATATCCACCATCTAATTCAGCGGTACCTAACTACTCTCGCTGGGCATGCACAGCCTGCTTATTACAACAGCAAAAAAGCACCACGTTTCTCTATGGGCATGTCATGTCAACCTGGATGACTGCAATAAACCCATTGTGGATGCTTCCCACCCCAGTTCCTTCACCAGATTTGATGGATCCTGGGTAGGGAGTGAGGGAGGGTGAACAACAGATAAGACCATTAGTGTGATTTATCTAGCCTCCAGCTTGCAATTCCCCACCATTCTTTAATAGCCTCATTGAATCCAGGCAAAGAGAAGTGTTCAGGTCAATAAGCCAAGCAGTCCTGGCACTCTCTTCCTTCCCTTTTCTCTCATCCTGAGATAGGTCTCCTCCTTCATCATATGGTAGACAGGATTCAGAGGTTTAGGAAAAATGAGGCAGGCTGACAACATCAGCCACAATTATCTATTGTGGCCAGCAGGTTGAGGGAGGAAATTCTTTCACTCTACTCTGCTCTGGTGAGAGCCCATATGGAGTGCTGCGTCCAGCTCTGGAGCCCCCAGCACAGGAAAGACATGGACCTGTTGGAGGGTGTCCAGACAAGGGCCACAAAGATGATCAGAGAGCTGGAACAGCTCTCCTATGAGGAAAGGCTGAGAGAGTTGGGGTTGTTCAGCCTGGGGAAGAGAAGGCTCCAGGGAGACCTTACAACGGCCTTTCAGTACTTAAAGGGGGCTTATAAGAAAGATGGGGACAGGCTTTTTA
>Ga0181612_123083_pt1 | contig 13279 bp, 8 predicted proteins | sample HoacroProtozoa21_FD_119630 | JGI IMG/M metagenome (GOLD analysis project Ga0181612, IMG submission 119630) | Hoatzin crop microbial communities from Cojedes, Venezuel. Combined Assembly of Gp0051906, Gp0051904, Gp0051908
AGGTGTCCCTGCCCGTGGCAGGGGGAGTGGAACTCGGTGACCTATCATTTCCCTTCCAACCCAAAACATTCAATGATTCTATGATTTTTATTAGTTTTCAGTTGCTTTAAAGACTATACTTTAACCTTTCGACTTAACTGTAGTTTAATCACTTTTTTTACATGGGAATTTAGTAGGCTCTAAAAATGTCCCAGAGGATGTTTGAAGGCACTCAGGTGCTGTGATGGTAGACACAATAAGCTCAGTGCATGTAAGGACTAAGACAGAACTTACCACTATTTGTTTATGATCATCCCAATTCCCACCCCCAATATCTCTGCTTCCCGTTATTAGAAGACTGTCTTATCCTTTATGAGGTCTCTCTCTACCCTTGATGAAACTTTCATAATTTTTTTTTTTTATACAGGAGCATTTAGAATTTAATTTCTTGTAATAGTGAATCCATATTAACTGGATATACTTTATGTATATGAATATGTGTCATTATCTCAGTATCTTTCCCCTGGAGAATTATATAAGAGACGCTATTCACCACGCTCTACTAGGCAAAGCAAAGTGATCCTTTCTGTGCCAGGTCATTTTGGAAAAATATAAATCCACCGAACAGAAAATTCAGTCTTGAACAAGCAAATCTTGTTGTCGTGGTTTAACCCGACGGCTGACAACTAAGCACTAGACAGCCGCTTGCTCACACCTCCCTGAGTGGCACGGGGAGGAGAATGGACCAAGAGTAAACCTTGTGGGCTGAGATAAAAGGCAGTTTAATACGACAACAAAGGAAGAAATAATAATAAAGAATATGCAAAGCAAGCAATATATAATACAATTATTGTCACCTCCTGAAGACTGACTGCGCAGCCTGTCCCTGAGCAATGATTGTGGAACATGCAGAAGTCATGAAACTCGTGGATCCCTACTCCCTGGCCAACCCCCATTTATATAGTGAGCATCAGCTCTGTGGCATTGAGTAGTTCCACTGGCGAGCTTGGGCCAGCTGCCTGGGTGTGCTCCCTCCCAGCTCCTGCACACTTGAATATGGGAGACTGGAGAAAGTCCTTGATTTCACAGCAACAACTAAAAATATCAGTGTTATCAACATTCTTTTCGTACAGATAAAACACAGCAGCTACTGGGAAGAAAATTAACTCTATCCCAGCTGAAACCAGGACACTTGTAGATGGCTCAAGGATTTTCACCCAGATTTCTTGGAAACCTTATTCTCCTGCTATATCTTGCATCAGAATAGCAGACAAATTGGTTTCATTTTAAACAGTGTAGAGGAGTCTATGGGTCTGTGTGTATATGTCTGAGATCAAGGGGGAGAAAAGAATGATAACAGACAGCTAATACTTAGTTTGAAGAAGTGCTTTTCATATGTTGAAAGGGTATGTATAATCGCAAAGTGAATAATTTACAGAAAGCTTTGGCGAGTTGGGAAAAGAAATCTCTGTATTTTATCAGAATGTATTCAACCCTGAAGAATGACATTTCATACAGTGTAAAGCTCTGAAGCTCAGAATTCAACTATGGAAGAATTTGGTACAGATATGCAAAATGTGGCATTTCACATAAAGAATCAAAAGTACACCAAAACGATATAGAAATGAATAAGTATTTTGTTATAGTTATTAGCTTCAGTTTGATTAGTTAATAAGGTAAATGGGGATTATTGTAAAAGTGTGGTGTGACATCATACAAAAATGCCTGTACTAGTACAGAATTATAAAGTTACACAATGCAGCAGAGAAATAGTGGATGGATTTGCAGAAGCCTCACAGAGAATACAAAAGAAAATACAAATTACAATAGAAAGATAACGACTTTTGCCATACTATAAACCAGATTGTGCAGTCCTCCAACATCCACAGTGAAAGAGAATAAGAGCTGGGAGGTGGAGAAGCAACAGATTCTGCAGAGTGAAGGCTCTTACAGTATCTCATTCCAGCACTGCACAGCACCCGCTGTGTTAATGCACACCAGTGTCATCAGTGTACCGGTGCTGTAGTACACTGTGCTCACCAACACAGTGGGTGTTTCCTAGCTGCAGTATTTGGCAGTAGGCAGGAGGTTTCTTGGGCTGGAGAATGTTCTTTCCAAGCTTGGTGTCCTAGTTTCATACACAACTCTGTTTCAATTTGAATCTTGTATGTTCATTTTTTCCTCACTTCCAATGCCTTGCAGTTTTCTTTTAGTTCTTTACACGTATTTCACAACTCACTAAGTAGCTTCACAGAAAATTTTCACCAAATATTTCATTAACAGTATATAGTCCAGGCCTAAAATACTAGAGCATGCATCTCCTTTGTGCCTGTCAAAGGCCTCTGTGATCACACAGATATATCTCAGACCTCTGATGAGCTCTGTTGATGAACTCTGGTGGCTACTTATCCACTTGAAGTAGCCTGGGCAAAAAGTCGTTGCAGTTCAGGGCACATCTCTGTAGGTTGTTATTTGTGTTAAATTTCAAGGCTATTTTGCCTGCCCCAGAGTCTGAAAGTTAAAGAAATGTAACTGTTAGAAAGAAGCACCTAGCAGCAGCACTTTTTTTCTCTGATTCAGGCTGTGTTTCCACAGTAAGGTTACCAGGTCTATTAATTATTGGAATGTCCAGCAGTACCAGTTGACATGCTTGTATATCTATCAGACTACCCTCTACAGGCACAAGCAAACAACAAAAAAAAATGGCCAGTGCAAAGCAATTAGTCAAATCTTTAGAGCAATACTGAATCAGCGGAGTGAGATGGTATCAACCTTCCACAATATTTTTGGTCTGTAACCTGGCACTGAAAAGCCAGATTAACTTTATTGTCAAGTCAGGTGGAGAGTTACTTGATGATGAAGCAAAATGCCTAGCCAGTATGTTCAGTCTGTACCTCGAGTATGTGTATATCATTAGAATGTAATGAAAGTGGAGCAAAGGAAGGTATGATGTGCTTATCCTTCTCAATTGTTCAAGTCATAATAGAGCAATAGTATCAATCTTAATCAATCTAACGATATCTCATGTACTTTTATTTTGTGAAAATAGGTTGTTATGTGGTACAATTGATGCCGCCTAAGAAGTACTGAAGAAATGCATATAAAAATCCGTTTTACCGCCCCAGACTGGAGAACTCTGCTTTTTTTTCGGTGACAATAATCAATACCATCAATAACCCTTCTGTAAATACTATTGAGTATTTTACAATATAGCAGAAATTCGTTGTACATTTCGGTTACATACAGACTGTGAAGAAGTCCATATGAAAACCTTGAAAATCTTTGTCAAGTACTGTAGTTGCTCGACTTTCATATTGTGAAAAAGATTTGAATTAATTTTACAGGGTTAAGATATTCAGAGTCATTTGGGCCTCCAAAAGACTGTGAAAGTTGGTTTCTATTAGTGTACCTACTCTCATCAATACTCATCAGAATCTTTACTTAATGTCAGTAATTGCTAAAAAGTTTTAGATCAGTAATTTATTTTAACTTAATATAAAGGGAAACTTGAAGAATCCAGCAGCTGCTGTATTTGTTACAGCAGTACACAAAATATTGTTTGTATAATTCCGTGTAGCCCATTTCCTTCCTGAACTTTTTTTGAAAAGGAAGAATGAAAAATTTTTAAACAAATTCTACTCAGAACATAAGTGGTATAGATTCCATGAGTGGCTCTTGTTCCATTGTTTCTCCTTCTTTCTTTTCATAATTCCATAGTAACCAGTGACTCCGAACTTCTGGAAACTACTCTGCTCCGATTATATCTTGTTAGTACTGGGGGGTGGGGGAGAATTGCTTATTTATTGAATCAACACAGATTAACTCTGTGTGTTCATTCTAGAGGCTGTACCCCTTTTGTACCACTTTGCAGTGAAACAATGAAAATGGGTTTTGCTGAAACTACCAACAAGATTTCTGCATTGCTTGACCGTATATTTACCACTTCAATATACAGCAGCTACAGTGGTATTTTCCATCTGTGTCACTGTTTTGGGGAGAGAGAGCGAGCGAATCCAATGCTTATTTCCAAGGCAAAATTGATTTTAACTAGAACCAATGCATTTTATATTCCTGTGCAACTCAAGACTAACTTAGTATTCATGATGTTTTTCTTCACACAGCACTCATGTGGTGTGTTTCATTTGCAAAGTGGCAAGCACAGGAATAAAGGCCCAGAGGAATATAACCCTTCTACTTCATATGAAAAGCAAATTCAGTTTTCTTAGCATTCTGTATCTTCATCATTGGGCAAACCTGCTGCTAGTGAAATTTTCTTCTGATGTCCAGTGCGTTTTCTGATAAATTTTGTAACTTGTTTAAAAGGCAGCTGCAGTTTGCATATAGTCAGCAAACGTCTGCAATAATTCAAAAGGAAAAGGTAAAACATTAGCATTAGACAAAATGATCAGAGAAGATCAGGTATAGCAGATGCAAATGATATTAATAGCTGAAAAGAAAGTGAGCTAGACTGCTTTAGGAGGCTCAGTAGTGTCTGGGAAAAATAGGAGATTTCGCTTTTCCTGCCACACAGAACAGCTGTTGGAGGAGCTGCAAAAAAGTCTACAGGAGAAAGTCTAATGACAATTCTCATTTCCACCTTGATGGAAAATGTTTGGTTTTTCTGATTTCTAACATAATTTATTTACTAAGTACTGAGCGTAGATGCAATTTTGTATGGTATACACTTAGTGGACATTGATAAATATTGTAATTGTCCTTGTGTCATTGGCCTTGTACTGAGAACATATTCCTAAGATCAGAATTTGGCACTCTATGCTTTTGCAGTAGAAAAATAACTGTTTGCATGCACACAAAAATGACTGTAATATGCATTTTGTTCATTTGACAAAGTACATAAAACCCCAGATATCCAGCTGTGTTAGCTTTTAGATTTTCAAGGCAGTAGACAAAATCTTGTCTTCATCTTGGAAAGTTCCTGAGACTGAATCTGTCTTGGAAAGCCTTTTGTTTTTGTTTTTGTTTTCTTGGAGGTACAGAAGGTTCTTAGCAAAGTTATGTGACTTTTCCTAAGGTGGAGGAAAAGAAGAATTAAGACAGGCTCTTCTGGCTCCCAATTTCATGTTATTAGCCATCTGATCAAGCCAGTTCTGTGCTCAGCACTGAGCATGTTTCAAAGTGCTTTGTTGGGAGGATACCACAGATACAAAGGGGAAAATGTGTCATTTGGGTGTGTGCTGTGTACAGCCACCAGGTCTATCACGCTGTTTCTAAAAGAGCATGAGAGTCGCACAAATTCACAGCAACTATTAAGTCACTTAGTAAAATTCACAGTGGAGGTCACCGTGTCCACACCAATTTTTCTCCTCTTTCCACTCCTCCTACTCAGCAGGCAAACAAATATGTTCTGTGTGAATATCTATCACAACAGACTGGCAATCACTGAGCAACCAAAGCAAATTTCTGACAAAATCCCTCTGTCAATTTAGTAACAAATCTAAACACCGCAAACTTTACTATGATGAACAGAATAGAGAAAAGAAAATGCTGAATACGTGATTCTGCCATAAGCTAAAGAAAAAGAATTAATTAAAACTCTAAGCAAGAGATGATGTCAATTTACTTTCTCTTCTACTGTTCTCATTTTTAACTTTCTTCTGTCTTAACTCCACCTCACGTAATTTTTCTCATTTTATTAATCTTCTGATGATTTTTTTTTCTCCAAGATCATATTTTTGTATCCATAGTTATAGCCACTCTTCTCATATCCATCAAGGTGCCACCTTTGTTCCTCTGACTAATTGTTCTTCTCTGTTCTGGCTTTAATTTTTAAAGACCAAAAGGTCTTGGAAGTTCTGAAAATCCTACTACTTAATAGTTCATATTGAACTCGTGTTAAACTGCTTTTATCTTGCAAATGTCAATCCTTCTTCTGTCTAAACTGGTTGATCTTCCTTCAGGTTTCATGAGTATTTAGTCATCAGCAGTTAGAGCACGGCAAATGTTTAGTAATATTTTTCAAGTACAAATGAAAATTTACATTACTGGAAGTCGTTAGTAAAGAAAGGAAAGCCTAGAACGTCTAGAAGATCTCAGTCACTCCTCTAATCCAAGGGTTAGATTTACATTAGGACATGAAAAGCAAATTCCACTAGCGACTGACATTCCTTTTTCCTGGAAAACAAAGTATTGGAAACTTTTGATTCCCCACCAAAATAAAAATGGAGCTACTTAATTGTTTTCAGCGAGGGGGAACACCATTACAAAGTTTATGTTGGGCATTACTTATGAGTTCCAGATTCCATATCAAAGGATTTTCATTCCGCACCACTTTGAATGATGCAGAACAGGAGCTTAAATGCTGTCACAGACCAGTATGTTAATTGGTCAGCAACAGCTCTTGGTTCAGTACTCCAGTCTAGGTCGATGGAAATAGTTTCATTAGCTTTACTGAGCGGTTGATACGTTATATATAAGGTTTTTAAACCAGTGAACCAAATCCTGCCTGCCTTTCTCTTTAGTTTTAGTGGGAGTTTATAAGCAAAGTAACAGAGCTCAGAAAATGGCACACTATCCCACTTGAACTAAAGGGAGAATTTTAGGTAGGTGGAATGTAATTATGAGACTGGAATTCAGCCAGGATTTGGGCGGGAGGAGTTGTGGATCTGTCAAGCAGCTATGAAACGTGTCTCGAAGTTGTCCCCAAGGCAGAGGGAAAAGAAATGTTTTGTCACCTACACAATATTAGGCTAAGAATTCTGTTCCATTTCTCTGCTTTCAAGGTATGGAGGTAAAGGGGAAAAGTGACAAATAAAGAGAGCTGCTTTGCAGAACATTCAAAGTAAGGCAGAGAAAAGTGCCAAAGCAGGGAGAAAATATCAGTGAGTTTCACAGCATGTATGTTTTTTTCTGTCCCGTCCTGTTAGGAGGTGGTAAGTGCAAGCAGGTTGTCTAGTGTTCACAAAGGCAGTAAGACATCTTGAAGTATGCAGAGTATGGGCTAGCTTTCAGTCAGTATTTTATATATAGTCCTTTGTAGGAAATGCATAGGGAGAGGAAATTAAGGTGCAGAAACCTCATCAAAATCCAATTTTCTGAAGCATTAGAACTGGCTAAACAGACCTCTGTTACCGGTTATCATTAAATTATGAGAAGTCCTTTATTACCTCTCCCCACGTGCATGCAGTCCAGAAATCCTCTTTAGTGAAGCTGGCATTTTCAGGAACCAGAGCCGTGGATCAAGTAGTTGAGACTTTTTTTTGGTTCTACTCTATTGCAAGAATTAAGGATAGATTTGTGGTGCTTCCAGTCAGTCTACAAATTGACATTACAGTAATTAGAAGTGATCGTCTTGGTTTCTTTCTTCCCCTTACCAGTTCAGTCTTCCTAGGCAATAACATTCTCTAGAGATTAAAGTGACAGTCTGTAGTTAAGTTAGGAAGCAACATGTCAGCAATAGCTGCTGATTGCTGGATTGGTAGTGTTGGACTCCAAGAAGACCCACAAAAAATAAATGTAACAAAGTGGAAAAGCTTTATTTTTAATCAAGCTTCTCCCTGGCCGTGCTTTCCTCCAGTGAAGTCATGTTTTGAAAGTCCTGTCTGTTTTCATCTGTAGGTTGAAATAACATGTTATTTAAAATGTTTCAGTAGTTTTTCCATTCCTTGTTAATTTTAAAATATTTTCCTTAAGTTAAAATTAGTTCAGAGACTGTTAAGAACGGCAGTGCTCATTTGTTTGGTTTTTTTTGCCCAATAATGTATCTTTACAATAGAATAGAAGTACAGATCACATACACGTACAGTAAAAATAAATGTTATTTTCTTAATCAGATTATCAAGAATGTGAGCAAACCCAAAGCATAACCCCAAAATTCAGAAATGTCTATAACAGAGATATTCTTTAGTTAAAAAAACCCCGAAGAACTCAAAGACTCTGTTTAATTCTGTAAGAAACTATAATTAACTTTGGTAATAAATGTTCTTTCTAAATAGCTACACAGGGAAGCATCTTCTGAAAATGGAATATAATATAATCTTAAGGCAATTACAAAGAATTTTTTGATTTGCAAAATTTAGTATAATTATGTAATTTTCTTTTGTGTGCAAGCAGGCTTGGCATTGAACTCCCACAACATGATGATTCATGCGGAGCTGGTTATTTCCTAGTGAATAGCAAGAAGCAAGCAAAAATTATCTTTTGAATGCAACAACTCATGAGTACAATGCATTAATCTAAGTTTACGGTAGAAACAATGGCAAAAGTTCACTCTGATGCTTGAAGACGCTGTACCAAAGGTGTTATCTGGAACACACGAAGGCCTGACAGGATGTCTGTGATGAGCAATGTTAAAATGCTCCTTTCCTGCGATGTACAAATGCTTTCAATCACCACCTTCAGATGAGTTCACTCCTTTAAAGATTTCATTTCTTTGCCAGTATGTTTGCAATGAAGTAGCTGTAAGAGTGTGTTTGACTTCATTATGCACTGTGAAAGGTGAACATATTGCAGACATTTAACAGGTTCCTTGTATCAGGCTTGTTAAAAACGGAGAGCTTAGTAAATGCAAATGTTGCCCAGCTGAATACATGGTGTTACACGTGTAGATATATCAGTTTGTGAGTGTAAGAATATATGTAGGCAAACTAAAAGTATATATAGGTAGTGATACCCATAATCTAGATTTTAATGACTAAGTGTGTACTCCTGTAACAGAAATTTGCTGATCTCAGTGTTATTAGGCCACAAAATAATTTGGATTATGCCACACTGTTGTTGAGAGCCAAGCAAATACTATTAAATTATTTACAAATAAACTGCTATTTCTTTTAGTTTTCAAAGTCCTTTAATTAATTTATTACTGAAAGGTGCTTAATCACATTCTGAGAGTCCAGTGTTCATCACAAACAAGAATTCAGCTGTGGAGAAGGCACACTTTGGATGAAGTGGCACCTTTTGCATTTTTCCAGCACAGAGAATACAATTTTTTTAAGCTTATTTACAGGTTTTTTTCTGTATAAACTACTCTTAGAATTAAATCCCTTTTTAAATTTCAGCCAGATGTCAGTGGTGCCCAGTGACAGGATGAGAGGTAACAGGTACAAATCATGATGTGGGAAATCCAAGTTAAAAAGTGGTCAAGTAGGTTTGCCCCGATGGGCTGTGAAACATGCATTCTTGCAGATAATCAAAATGAGACTGGACCAAGGCCCTTGACAACCTGCTCTAGCTGACCCTGCTTTGGGCACGGGGATTGGAGTAGCTGAGCTCAGGAGGTCCCTTCCAATGTCAATGATTCTATGGTGAATATTAATCAGTAAAATGGATTATCCACTGCATTCGGAGAAATTAATTTTTAATTAATGTATCCTTTTGAAAATCAAATATGCCTGTACTAACACAGCTTTTAGAGTAGGACTCTTTTCTGGAACTCATTTTTTCCAGTGGATTCTGACTCTGGCAAGAACGTGTTGTGCCATCTCTCATCATTAACATATACATGACATGTTCAGAGAACCAAACGAAGTGATTTTTACAGGACATATGCTATGTGATTTGAGACATATTAAAAGATAATTAAGTATATTAAACAATAATTTGATTTATTTCATATTTGTTTTATATGGGGATATAAAAACTGATTCATGCCTAATTCATTTCCCAGGCAGTATCTTTTCATAGCACAGATGTTTAGCAAGCAGAAACAATGCTGTCTCTACAGTATTTCTCAAGTAGTGTTGGAGAAAAACTTGACCAGACAGTCTGTAATCAAAGGAGCAATCACATAAAGAGGACAAATACATTTGATTGCTTGGAAGCAAAAATTAAAAACAAGATCCCTGAATACTTCTAAAATAGTAAGTTGATCAGAAATTGACTGGGACAAATAATGTGAGGACTACTAAAAGCAGTTAAAGACAGTTAATCAGGAGAGGAAAAAAGTAAACCCAAATTCTGTTGCTAGAAGTTTCTTCCCAGTGCAATAGACTTAAAGTCAACAAAAATGGTCATTTCTTCTTTGTCAATCTGCTCTGAATTCTGATTTTCCAAGCAAAATGAAACAGTGCTGTACTATGATTGACATTGCCCAAAAAGACATGCTGATGGTGAGCGATAGTAGACAAGCATTGGTTTGTTAAGTTGTGGGTTTTTTTAAATACAATCAGACAGAATGCAGGGCTTATCTTTTTGAAAAGCTCACAGTGATGTTCAACCTCCAGTTGTACGGCTTGAAAAAGCAACAGATATTGTGTTCCAGCCAGCCAAAACTGGGCAAACAGGACAGCTTCCCTGAGAGACAGATATAATTTCAGCTTTGGCCTTGCCTGGGTAGAAGTCTGCATTAAGAGGTATGGTCAGGCACTGACAGACAGGATCTGATGCGACTTCTCCTGGTTGATTACATTGTTATTTTTTTTCAGTCTAAAACAGGTACAAAGCTATTCTGATTTTACACATACTGAAGGATTCTAATAACCAAAAATGGAAATATAAAGTTAAATATGCAAAGAGCTAAATACAAAGTTTATATTTATAATTACTCAGACAAGGTAATCTTCCACTTCTGTGTTAAAGCATATTCTGATTTAGATAGCTGGCATGTTATCATTGCTGTAAAACATCATTTGCAAAAGACCACTTAACACATCTTGTGTGAAGTATCTATTATTAGCAGGCTGTTGATTTTTAAAGAGGAGGAGAATACTGAAAGCAGAGGTGAGAATAATGATGAAATTTTGTTTGTGTCAGTGCAGTTGTTAAGGAGGTAAAATAAACCATGAAAAGTTTTAGCAATTATTATTTTGGAATACCGTTATTTTAGAAATACCTAAGAGGCTGAATTAGAAGTCAGGTTTAGAAACAAACAGAGGTAAGAACATGGACATGAAAAGTAAAATGTCCTATTTGAGAGCTTTTCCAATACTGTCTTGGCATACTATCTGTCATTCTCAAACATTCTTGCGGAGCAGTCAAGGTCATCCAGCATACATCATGCTACAAAAAAACCCACCCACTGTGTTGGTCTGTGACACTAATGGGATTTGGAAGAAGCTAGCCCTGATACGATTTTCACCGTACCAAGTAGCTCAGAGGTCAGAGGTCTCTCCCTGCCATAGTCCACAAGACAATAGAGATGTACCTACACTTGCAGTTCAAAGTCTTCATTTTGATGTCCCTTATCATTATTTCACCGTTTCCAGGTATTTTTTCCTGGGACAGATCTGCGTCAGGAATCCAGGAAGCCAAAGTGTTCTTAAACGGTAGACAAAAACACATGGACAATTATGATATGTTGGCTAAAGTTTTGCTTTTCACCAATGTTCTGAAAGCAGTTTGTGATGTATTGAATGAAATTGCAGATTTATTAATAATTATGTTCTTTGTTTTACAAGTAAGAATGACTGTGTCTAGACATCAAGACCCTTAGCTGATCAAGAGTCCAGTCTAATGAAGCTGAAAGGAGGGTGGATCTGAGCTACTCCTGTGTTCCTGAAGAAAGGGGTTAAAAGGGATTTTAGTAGAAGTAGCATTACCTAATAGTTGCGGTGCATTTAAAGAGAACTGATAGTGCCTATCGATTGTCTAAATTAACTAAAGCAGAGAGTCTTGTATCTGCATACAAAGGGTGGGACTCCCGATCTGCGGTTCTGTAACTCCGCAAGGAGCACAGCCAGAGACGGACAAAGCGCTTGGAATGATTATAAAGCTTGTAAATTTTTAACGTGCAAGTTGGGCTGCCGTAGTGCCTAACCACTCTCCTAAGTGACGGAGAATGGGAACTGGTTAATTATTAAAGTGGCAGAGCAAAGGAAATCACTCCTTAGGTGGTTTGGGCTCGAACCTTGGGAGTATTTAAAGAGGGGGAAAATTGGATACAAAGGGGAGAAGAAAGATTTTATTTGAAAGGGGCATACCTGACTCCCACAGGGTGGAAGGTAGCCTTAGATTGGGAACAACCTCCAGAAATCCTTACAAGTCCTGGGGTTGGCGGGCAAGTAGGAGTAATTCCCTGCTTCACATGTGGGCTAGCTCCTAGATTATATAAGAATTGGCACCAAGCTTGGGTTCTGTTGAGGTGTAAATCTTGTGATAAAAAGTAGTACTGTGTATCAAGGAGGCGAGGAGCGCAGAGTCCTAAGTGCCTTCCCCGGACCCCGTGGTTTTATAGTTGGGAGAGAACTCACCAAGAAATTGAGGCAGCGAAGCTGGTGTGTGGAAGGGAAAATTACATTCCGGAAATTTGGGAGAAAGATTGAGAGGAAACTATAACGAATTGTAAGAAGCGATTCGCGTGGAAACTTATTTAAAAAATAGCAAAAGGCAAATTAAAGGGGCAATAAGTCACGAAATGGGTAACAATCAGGGAGGAATTTTGAGAAAGAGTCCTTTAAGCTGTTTGCTTGCTCACTGGAAAGACATTGCTGGGACTGGAGGCATAAAAAGTAAAAGGAACCTTATCAAATATTGCAATCAGTGGTGGCCTCTATATAAATTAGAAAATGGGGTCAAGTGACCATTAAACGGGTCAATAGACTATAATACTCTTTTGCAGCTAATGCTGTTTTTTGAGGAGAGAAGGAAAATGTGATGAAGCCTTATATGCAGATATGTTTTTCACCCTCCAAAGCCTTCCGGAGTGACAAAGGGACTGCGAAATGATGCCACCACAGGAACCCATGGTACTCGCACTTGAGCGAGAAAATAATAAAGAACTCAGAGGTAAACTGAGGCGGCGTTGTTCGGCATGTAGCATTGGGCAAAGATGTACTAATCTGACTTGTTTAAGCCTCCCCCTCAACCACAGGAACAGGATGTGAACTCGGATGAAATCCCCACTCCTCCAGACAGCACCTGGAGAGATTGAACAGGGTTCTTCTGAGTCCCCATCCCAATTCCTGGATCGATTGAGGGATGTAATGCGCCGTAACACACTGCTGGACCCTGGGTCAGAGGTAGGGATACAACAACTAGTCTCCCTATTTTGAGGTCAGTCTACAGGAGACATTAGGCGCAAATTCCAGAAGTTGCATCCTACAGAAGGTAGGAACTTGGAAGTCCTGCTGGATGAAGCATGGAGAGTGTTCAGCAATAAAGAGGGATGCAGGCAAGGGCAGAGAATAGTGACAGTTGTTAGGGAAGAGGAAGGAAAAAGGCCTAGACAGGAATTATCCCACTTGGGTAAAGACCAATGTGCGCTGTGTAAAAGATTTGGTTATTGGAAAAGGGAATGTCCAAAAATAAGGAAAAGGGACGAGGCCGCCAGATAGAAAAATAGCCCATGTAAAGGAAGATTGACGGGGACCTGGGGAATTCACCCTAGTGGATCCACTGGTTATAATGA
>Ga0181612_125220_pt1 | contig 13279 bp, 5 predicted proteins | sample HoacroProtozoa21_FD_119630 | JGI IMG/M metagenome (GOLD analysis project Ga0181612, IMG submission 119630) | Hoatzin crop microbial communities from Cojedes, Venezuel. Combined Assembly of Gp0051906, Gp0051904, Gp0051908
ACCTCACCCATTCTGTGAAGTGCTGGAGCAAGGAGAACTGGACTGCTCCAGCCCAGGGAGAGTCTACGAGCAATGAAAAACGGGCGAGTCCCAGCCCTGCCCCAGTGTTCAGGGGCAACGTGCCGGTCTGTTGTACAGATCAACAAACTTAGCCCTTTTTGATTTCAGTCTTACCTGTTCAGCAAAATACTTACTATTCTGCAAGCAGAATTGTGTCATTGTAGAGGCTTTTTCAGTTTATGTCTAACTTTGTAGGTTGATACATCTAGACATGCTTCCAAAGATTCCTCTAACTCATCTTTAAATTAGGTTTTATTTCTGTATCTGAAGAGGAACAAATGAAGAATCTTTATTAAAGCCTAGTCTTCTGTATTTGTTTATTAGAAAATAGGCCATAAATATTAATTCCAAGTAACACAGAAAAAAGCTTACAGTAACGCTGTGCTTAAAAAGGCACTGTATATTGTAACATTATTAATTTGTAGAAACAAATTGCTGAAGTAACCTGACTGATAGTCTGTGCCAATCATAACACGTAATAGCTGTGGGCAAACACAGCATATAGTTGCTAGTGTGTTTTCTTTTTCATGTGATGGTTGTAAGCAATTCTTGCCAGATGGGCTGATAATGTAATTAGGAATAGTTGTGTTAAATGAGGCAGTATTTAAATTGGCAACTAATTTTCCTATCTATTAACCAGCCTGAAAAAGAAGAGCTGTTACCCAAATGATTTCTAGCTGCTAATCCCTAACAAGAAATGTAGCACTTCTCTGCACCTTTTTTTTTAAACACTGTCTAGCAAATTATTTTCTGTAGGGTTTATTGTGTGTGGGACAAAATAAGAAAGAGAGGGAGCTAAGAGATGTTATGTGTTCAGGGGTTGTTAGATAGGGTGGAATTCTACTAAGCCAGTATATTTTGATGTACAGCAGCAGCTCATGAGCCACTAATGGGAGGCTTCCTATTTATAGTCCCTACATGTGGACAAAAAGACGTTTTTACTTTGTGATGGTTCACTGTGTGGCATACTCCATCAAGCAGAGTAGGACTGTAGGCCCTATTTTAAGTGTGTGCGTGGGAGAAATCATGAAAGCACAGCAGGACAGGATTTTGAACGGCGTAGGAATGTTAGTAGCGTGGAATGGTCACTCTCTTTACTGGGGATGGGAGAGAAGGGGAAAGAAAGAGGCGCTCTTGGGCCGAGTTACAATCCCAGAGAAGGCGTGATAGCTTACAGTTTTCTTCACGAACTCTCACGGAGCCAGCTTCTTTGGTCTGCTGGCTTGTGCGGTGGAACCTGTCAATTGCCTGTCATTAAGACTTTGACCGAACCCCAGAGTAAATGTGAGGCTGAATGAGATTGATTATTATATTTATGGCTCTATCTGTGCAAATCATTCCTTCCCCCTGCCTTGCTTCAGCTGAAGCAGTGATGAAGAGCCAAATACATTTTTTTTCAATCTGTTTTCTTCTGTCCAGTGGAAAACTTTATTGCTTGACCTAGAAGGAGCAGACCCATTAACTTGAAAAAAAAAACTTACAGTGGATTTTTCCATGGGCCAGTCTTTTAATGGGGATGAAGATTATTACTAGCGCAGTGTGAGTTACCCAGGGAATCACATCAAAGGCAACAGCACGACAGGGTTGCATGCAAGCCCTAGGACTCCACACCTGGAAAAGGCTGTGTATGCTAAATCATGCAGAGAGCTGCTTCAAACAAATGCATTATGCATTTGTAGCCTGTGGGGTTTGTTTGGTACATTTTTCTGAAAGTTACCAAGAACTCCCGACCTCAAACTAAAACAGCAAAGAGAGACTGAACACGAAGTCTGCGTAGGGCGTAGATCAGAACAGAGGCAAGGTCTGTCCCTGATAGAGGCTGCTAGCAACCTCTACGCAACAAAAAGTGAATGATTGGTACATTTTACCACTTTTCCTTGAAAATGTGAAGGAAGTCACTTTCTGAATGCATGGTGGGATAACTGCAAACTGCTGTTCACCAGGCTGTTAAATGAGGCATAGATAATGCCTGGTGCTGGTGACATATTGACGCTACTTGCTGTAGCATATAGGGCAAGTGCCTGAACCACAGACAGATGAAGCTTCGCTGAATGAAAAAAGGTGACAGATCAATAGGCAATTTTTTTCTGATATCAAAATACAACAATATTCAGCAACTGAAAGCTTCAAAATGTTAAAGACATCGTAGTAAGTCGAGTTATTGAAGCAGGATAGTATACGGTAAGTGCTATTTGATGTTGGCGCTAAATCAAGCACTGGGAAATTTGAGGGATCCTTGAACTATTGACGCTGTGTGTGACTTCCAGTTGAAATAAGTCATTACAACTGGGTTTTTTTCAGTGTCTGTACCCCTTCAGAGTAGAAAATATATAAAATGCATGGCCTAAGGAGGCTTCTGCTTTCAATGTTCCTGACTTTCAGTAAACAGTTTTGAATTTGTTTCTTTTTATAAGCACAATTTAATGGCATATAGATAGGGTGTCAGATTTCCTCTGTAAGTCTGTCATGGCAGAGGTGGATGTTACGATCTTGCTCACTCTATGGCTAGGGATCGTTATGAACCTCTTATTAATATTCACGCTATTTCCGTATAGGAAATGCATCCAGCACAATAATCTCCAGGCATGGTACTAGGTGCAGATTTTATGTCCCACAACTGTGGTAAAGGTGACCTTCAGGGGAAAAAAATGGCTTTTGTATTTGCTGTCTGCCTGCTGCTATGTAGGTCTGAAATTGAACTTGGAAGACACAATTAAAAAAAAAAACCCCAAGGCTTTCCTTCTGTGCCTCTAAAAGTGAATGGAAAGTAGACTTTCATTGTTTTTAACGCTGGGCCTGTGATCCATCAGCAGTCTTTGGGCAGTTTTTCCTCCATACCCTCCTTCAGTTGTGTCTCTCCGACCCTGGCTTTCGCAAAATCTGACTTCATCTGACACTTTCTGACGACACAGGGTGATCACTAACTAATCAGCTCTTGATGACAGGAAGTGATTCACTCAAGGTGGCTCTAATAAATCCAAAGAACCTTCTCTGCCTGTCCTGAGAGCTCTGGTTCACCTTTTGTGGGGCTTCACGAGGAGACAGCTGGAGGGGATGCTACCACCGCTCTGGCTCTGCCTCAGCAGCAGGGTCTTCTGTCCCTGTGGCAGAAAGGTAGAGGCACGGAGAGGTATGACCACTCTCCAGCTGTCACAGCCATAGCTCAGTGAATCAAGTTGAGGTGCCTCTGATTTCAGTTCTCATTAGTAAGCTGGGTGGCGAAATGCAGTGGCTGGGGAGGGAATACTAAGTGCATTTGGCTTCATCTTTTGGGAGAGGGCAGGGCTGACCTCTGGGTACAGGGCAGGATGGGCAGCCCTGGACCATAGCTCCTTTGGTTGCCACCCCGTGACTCACCAGAGCTTGCCTGAAGCTTCCCCAGCAGCACCATTAAACCGGCAGCAAGGCAGTACGGAATAAAGTAGGCTCCAGTGGTGACAACATGAAAGAGTTTCTTAACGAGATGTGAAGGCACTAAAGAAAATTCAGACCCAAAGGGTAACCAGGAGAGAAAGAGAACTCAGTAAGTTATACCCACCCCAAAATGAGCTGCTAATCACTGGCACTATTGTGAGGACTACAATAAATCAGTGTCTGCCCTGGCCGCCTGCATCTCATTACGCACAAACATGTGGATAGAGAATGTCAGCCTCAATAGCGATCTGTCATGTGAATGCTGCTGTGTCCGAGTGGGCTGGCACTTGCATGGTTAGCCGGCTTTGTATTTTCTTTTTTTTTTTTTTTTTTGGGGGGGGATTTCTGTTTTTTTTTGGAAATGTTGATTTGTTTTGTACTGTGGGTAGTAAATTTGCCCTTTTCTTCAGTGATTTGTGAATTCTGTGATGATAGCATTGTATTTAAGATGCGGGGGTAAAATATCTTTCATATATGTCATATTTAGTGATTGGGGGTTTGTTTGGGGTTGTTTTTATCTTTTTTTTTTTTTCCCAAAGTCCTCCTCTGTGTATGGTGTCATGCAGATTACTGAAGCTAGGGCAACACCTACATGTATTTATGCAGCTGATGTACAGTGCCTATTGCTCAAGCATCACAGGCTGTCTTGGCAAGGCTAATTAATTTGAGCCCTGCAGCACCCCTTTGAGGCAACTTTTGTTGGTCCTGATAGATGCACACATTGTACCTGCTCTTTGTTATTTATTTTTAATACAGTTTCTATCCCGGAGAGGAGGAAAAACTGAATAGTTCTTACTTTGTTAGGTAGTTGACAAAATGTTAGGCTTTTGATATTGTTGAAACAAAGTGTGTAGCAAACTTTGGATTTTATTGCAAGCCACCCCTCAGATGTTTTTATTGTGTTTTAAAGCCTCAGCTTCTGAAGCCAGGTGAACTCGCAGACCTCCCTTTGTTTTAGATGTCTCTGTCTAACTCATGTGGTTGCAAAGTAAATTTTAATGTATTGTCTCCGATTAATCTAAAATCTGGGATGCAGTGAGGCACTTGACTAAGGTTGTGGGTTTGTTTCTTTTTAATCTTAACATTTTTTCATGATTAGGACTGGGAATACCAATGACAGAGTGTGTGTATAGTTCAGAAGAGCGTCCCACGGATTACTAGTTGGTTTTGTGTCCATGTTTTAATTTCAGACCTCCTCAGTCCTATGCTATATTAACCAGGTAAAACAAGGGTAGCCATCTCCTCCCTCCCCCTCAATGTGCAAACCAAAGATGTTTTTGAACATTAACCCATACTTCTTTTGTCTATGCTCGGTCTTAAACTTGTTAAAGACAGATTCGGCATATCTTCTCCAAATGCTTTATCCTCCTTTGTCTTTAGTCTCCTTTCTGAGCTCTGCCCTGTTTCTCCACTTGCTCTGTCAACACTAAACGCATTTCCCCTATGGTTCGCTCTTACCCTTCCCATGTCCAATTTCAGTGCTAGATCCCTAGCTATCTCATGTTTTAAGGAGTGATGACGACTACCAAAGTGGCTGGTTCAAGCTGGCTTTAAATCACAGGCAACCCAGTCCTGATTTCTCATGCCCTCCTACAGGAAAATTCTTAATTCCTTAGTATTTTTCTGGGGAGCAGGTGTCCCTTACTGCGTAGGGCATAATTTCGCAGTCATTTTAAGCCAATCCAAATCCACACTGTTACCAAAGAAGGCAATCTCTCTTTTCTAGTATCTGCTCCTACCATCTCTTTTCAGGTCTATCTGACATGGCAGATTGCTGATTTTTTTTTTTTGGTAACTGTAGGTGAGGAACCTGATCTGATTTGCATCACAGCTGCATAGGTACTACTGCTTATGCCAAGAAGACATGGGGAGCCTCCAGCCAAGAGCAGAGCAGAAGTGTGACCACTGCTTTTGGTAGCAGTACAGTCTGTGACTGACTTAAATTGTCATTTAATGACACTTTGTTTAATGTAGTTTCAGCGTCTCACTTAAAGAGGTGATCATGCATCCCACTGCTCGCTCCCGTGCTGTTACCTTCTGCTTTGTGCTAGCACAAGCCGTCACGTAGTTGTGGTGAACCAGCCTGCTAACGTGAGCCAAATGGGGAAAGGAGGCCTCTCGTTTTGTCCCTGTGGTTTTGTAAGGCAATTTTTGGCCTAAATCGTCCTCCCAATTAACTGGACAAGTGGCCCGCTCTTAGGCCACCTTTCAATCCATGCTTTTCACAGTGTTTATAAATCTGCCATCCTCCTATTTAAAGGCAGTGAAGGCTGTGGTAGCTTGTTGCTGCTCGGGATGAGCTGGGCAATGTTCCTGTTCTCTCCAAGCCACGAGGCAGCTTGGTGCTTTTGCTTATTTCGGATCAGTCTTGCACTCAGTCCCTACTTAGAAACCTCATAAGCTCTGAGGCAAACAGTGCTTTAAACTGTGTGCAATTCAGCCTGAGTCGTGGGCAAGCCAGGTTGCCGAGCCACATGAGTTGGGCCAAAAAAGAAATTTGAGGTGGTCGTGAATTCATGCGCTGGGCGAATATGAGCTTGTTGGGTTTTCCCCCTTCCAGGAACGTGACTATTTTAAAGCGTTCCAGGCGCTGCAGCAGCATATCTTTCCCAAAACGGACACTTTGTATTTATTTTTCAGGGCAACTTTCAACATAATTTTAAAACTGAAGATACTTTTGACAAAAACTTTAATGATTTTTTTGTTTGTTTAGTTGGATATGAAAACCACCTCTCCTCTCTTCTGTTTCGGCAGTTAAATATTCTGGTTGACACTGGGAGCAGTAATTTTGCTGTAGCAGGTGTGCCGGGTCCTGATGTCACCTCCTACTTCAATACCGAGCTGTAAGTACCTGTTCTGCACGCCGTGACGGGTTAGGGTGTCTTTTAGATTCTGACTCCTCCACACGAAAGAGGTTGGTAAGGTAGTTCGTGGGGCTTCTGTGACACCCCATGAGAGTGGGATGTTTGTTGCCTGAACGGGCAGATTGGCCTTGCCCAATGCGAAGTCCGGCCCGACACCATGAACCATTTCACTAATGGCAGCGCATCTCAGCTCTGAACGCGGTGCTGATTAGAGCTGGAGAAAAGGGAAGAAGATTACAGGGTAAAAATTGTTTGCAAAATCACACCAATTTCAGCCAATTTCTTATCCAAATAGTCTTGGAAGGCATTGAAAGTTTAAATACACTTTCACTTTGTTTAAACACAAAAATTAAAATCCAATAATTGTATCTGTCACTTGACATTTCATCCAAACCCAAAATTGGTTAGTCATAAACTAATTTGTTGTTTAGTTTGGCCAAGGGCCTCAATCAGTTAGCGATCTGGACAGACCCCGCGGAATCTGTTTGTTTATAAGATACGACCTGGTGATTTTGGTGCTTATTTTGCACTAAATTAGCTGTGTTTAGCATGAACTGAAATTAGTCACAGCCAAGCACAGCTTTGTCTGCCTGAATCATTCTGTCTCCTTTCTTCCTTCCTTTCTGCCCTCCTCTAGTTTCAATTATTTCAGGTAAACTTCTCCAAAACACAGTGTCTATCTTTAGCTGAGGCATGTGGATAAAAATGCATAGAGGAGTGGGAGGCTGGAGAGTTATCAACATTCTCATTAAATCTTGATATATTGTAACATGGGGTTTTGCACTTTTTTTCCAATAAGATACACTGGTAATGGAGGGAAAGCTGCTTACTAGAATAGCCTTACCTCCTTTCACATATTCAGATGTTAATGGAGAGATTTCACATCTCACTCTGATATGATACGGATCTGGAAATCCAGAATTTGCACTTGAAAGCCATTTCTGCGCTACTGGAGAGATTTATGTGCCAGCTATCCCCTTCCATAGGTAGTGGCTAGAGGAAACTTAATTGCAAGGAATTAAAAGCACAAGCATTCCTTCTCCCTTTTCTCTTAAGTGATGTTATTTTCTCTGGAAGGGCAAGGCCTTTCTCGTAAGAATCATGAAGCATTAGAAAGTGCAACGATGGCAGAGGTTGTGTGTTGAGAAAGGTTGTGATATCACTGGAAGGTTACAGTCTCTTATCAGTGTTGTCAGTGTACACTGTGTTTTAAGAACTCTATATCAAAGTTAGTAATGAAACCTTGAAATTTAGGCCCTGAAGAGTTAAGGGTGCTTTGTGAAATGATTCACACTCAAGTCATTATAGTCCAGAGCAATTGCAAGAGCAATTTCTGGTTTGGGTTGGATTGATGAAATACTGCAATATGCCTAGAATAAAGTGCAACCGTTAGCATGCTTGAACCTGGCTATACCATGCTTCTTCCATTTTAAATACTTTTAATAAACTTAGATAAATGTCATCTTGGAGGGATTCTGACCCCACGGAAATCAGTTAGATGTTTCAGAAATGCTGTTTGCAAGGAACCACTGTAGGTCACCTTGTACATACCCCAAATGAGGCAGGGCTGTCAGATCAGGTCAGCCATGGCTGAATCCAGCCAAGTCCTGTAAACCTTTAACGGTGGAGAATCCGTGCTCTCTCTGGGCAGTGTGTTTCAGTGCTGTGCCACACTCTCCTGTGGAGCAAATATTTCTTAATGTCCGACCTAAACCTCACAAAATGTAACTCGTGGGTGTTCCCCCTGGTGTTATTGTCTGGCACTGCAGAGAAAGGTTTGGCTATGTCATCACTGCAACTGTCTTTCAAGTTGTTGTAAGCTGCTGTGACATATCCGCTTCACCTCTTGTTTGCAAAGCCAAAGTCCAGCTCCTCTCAACCTCTCATCGCAGTTCCTGTGTTCATGGACCCTGATTTATCTGGTAGCCCTCTGCCAGTGCCTCTTCTCTTTCTCCAGATCCCTGTTGGACTGGGTTCCCACAGCTGGCTGCAGTCTATTCCAGGTGTGGTCTCACCCGTGCTGACCCGAGGGGGAGAGCGACTTCCTTGGATATGTTGTCCATGGCCCTCCAAATGTGACCTGGTGTAAAGTTTGCTGTATGCACAGGGCAAGTATGCTGTTGGCTCTTACTCAGCCAGGTATCTACCATCACCCCAAGTCCTTCTGAGTCATTTTCAGTTGCTTCCCAGTGTGTCCAGATGCATGGAGTTGTTTCATCTCAGCTACAAAACTTTGTGCTTCTCCTTGTTGAAAGCCATGAGGTTTCTGTTGGCTCAGTCTTCCCATTTTTCAAGGTTCCTTTGGATTCAAGGTCTGACATTCAGCATGTCAACTACTCCCCTTAATGTAGTGTCCTGTACAAATTTGCTAAGGGTGCAGTCTGTCCATCGTGTAGGTTCTTGATGAAGACATTGAACAGTTTTTTCTCCACTCACAACTCCTGGGGCACTGTGCTTGTCACGAGCCTGATGCTGAGCCAGCGGTCGCTGCCCTTTGGGCCCAGTGGCCTAGCCCATCTTCAACCAACACAGTGGTCTGTTTGTTCAGCCACACATCCTGAGCTTCCAAATGGGAATGTCATAGGAGGTGGTGTCAAAAGCCCAACCAAAGTCGAGATGTGCTACGGCCACTGCACTCTCCTCATCTGCGTAGCCTGTTGTCTTGTTGTAGAAGGCAATGAGGTTGATCACATATGATATGCCTGTGAAGTGCCTCGCTGAGTGTCCATGATTACCTTCTTGTCCTTCATGTACTTGGGAGCAGATTCCAAGAGGTGGTTCTCTGAGATTTTTCCTGACTTGAGGTGAAGCCCAGTGGCCTATAGTTCCTTGAGCCCTGCTGCTCATCTCTTTTTGAGACTGGCCTGATGATAACCTTTTCCCAGTAGTCAGGCTATCTTCCCTGGTTGTCATGATTTTGCATAGATCATAGACAGGGGCCTTGATATCACATCAGCTGGATCTGTAAAATTACCTAAGAGTGATCTTTACCCATAGGTGTAAATGAGACAAATGACCTATGGGTGCTTTTCGTCCACTCTATGGAGACCACTTCAAAATTAGATAAAGAGGTTTCCTCTCGTCTGATAATCATTCCTGCAGTTTTTCCCTGTATTGTCATGAATTGCTTCTGTATCAAAGTCATAAACTGCAAACTGAAGACGAGGGGAAAGAAGGTCTGGTAATATGTTAATAGGACTGAGTTACAGATGTGTGCTTATTAGAATATTAATATTGTGTTGGAGAGAGTGATGGGTTTTAATTTCCTGATTGCCACGCTCTTAGTTTAATTTTATTCAAATGATCAAATTTTGAAATTAAATGCGTGATTGTTTTTTGACTGAAATTGAGGAGGGTGCAGAGGAAAGGCATAAGCTTTATTTCAAAGGACCCAGAGAGTGTGTTGTTAAGGAGGAGCCCTCCTTGAGCAATTTTAGAACTAACTTGTTAAATGGTGTTGTGTATCGTGTAATTTGTCATATAATTCTCCTGTTTAATTATCTGGGTCTTTCTGTACAAAATAAATAATGCTATTATCATGAACTCTTTCATGACTTGGGGTTTTGAGTGGGTCTGGCAAAACTTTGCTGTGAAAAGTTTAGAGTCTGTTATGATGGTCATACTGTATAAGCCACCATGATGTATAAGGTTTTGGGAAATGGCCTAATTTGTCCTGAACTTAAAAGAGATCACAGTGTTTGTTTCTCACACTGTTCAAAGTAACAAGTAGTTTTTGCTGAGTGTGCTATATGTGATAAAAGACCTACTTAAGCAGATGTATAAAGGGATTTTTACACTTGAAACTAAATTATCAGTGATGGTTCTGTAGTGGTATATGACAGAGTGACATACTCAGGGCTTTCAGGACTGTCAGTATTCAGCAACAGCATTCAGTCTTATTTCAGTATGACTACTACTGCTTCGCCATCAAAAGTTTCCAGAGAAAACCACTCAAGAGTTGATCATTCCAAGATATAAGGAGGTAAAAAAATTATGGGCAATAAATTGAGGTAATACAATAAGGTATATATCAGCAAGCAAAACTAAGCTGTTGCTTTGCAATATGATCCTGCGAGTTTGGTTGTGTACACTGTACAGTTTATGGTTTGAGGGAAATTATAAACTTGTTCCAGAATCCCTGCAAATTAGATGGGACTGCTTCATTAAAAATCAATAATTTATGTTATGGAATAGTCTTTAGACTGCTAAGTTGGTTGTTGGGTTTTCACGTTTGCTTTGTCTTAAAGTCATTGGCCCTGAATCAGTTATCTTGTGCCATCCCTCTTCACTAGAGAAGGGATCAAAACTCCTGTTCAGATTTTTTGGTCTGTTGCTGTTTTCTGTCCCTTCTTTGCCATGGCTGTTCATGGAGACATTGATTTGGTCCTTAGGAAAAAGGGAATCAGTAAGTAGGAAAATCTGAAGTCCTGGTTTGTTGCAGAGTGGCAAGTGAACTGGGAGACCCTGGAATTAAGAAGCAATATCACATTTGTTTGGCGAGGTCAGTGTTAAGCAGGGCTTTCTGTGCAGTGGATTTGCTGTTACCATGTTGAGTACAATATTTTGTCAATGTTTTGTTCAGTGCTGTAGGCTGGTGATGAGGAGTAACTCTGCATGAGGAAACAAACCCATTGCTAGGTTTCTGAGCTGAGGTTTGAGGACCACGTTTCTGTTGGCTACTGTGGTGAGAAAGTAGTAATGAGAAAGGAGAAGGAGAAGGGAGTAGTGGCACTACAGCACCATTATCTAAGAGGCCTTTTTCCTCGCATCTGGCAGAGATAACCTCTGTCCTGCCAGAAAAGTTGAATTTCTTATTTTCTTATCATAGCCACGACAGCTTGTTTGGAATTTTTTGTGCAGTGTGTTTGCTTAAAACACTCAGCCCATGAATTGGAACAAGCCTATAGTTTTGACCTCTAAAGACATTTTCTTCCCTTGGATCAGTGAGGTGGAAAAACATGGGCTGAATACAGTCAAGAAGCTGGAGCAGGAAGTAGTTTTGCAGAGCAGAGTATAATTACTGCCACAAGGATCATGTGAGGTCCCTTCCCACACTGGGTATTTTGCTCCTTGAAGGAAATAAGAAGGCCTGCTCTTCAACACGACATTTGTGCGCCTTACAAATGAGAGGAGTATCGTCACATCCATTTCTACAGGTGAGGAAGCTGAGGCACAGAGTGTGAGGAGTCGCCTTGTCCTGCCTTTCCACAGGGAAGTTCACCAGCTGTGCTGGAAAACGAGCCCAGTCTTTCTGCATCCTGGTCCACAGCTCAATCCGTCGGACTGTTACGCTTACAGAAGAAGAGCTATGTGCTGCTGCAACTGCTAGTCATGCAGCGTCTGTATTTGCAGATTTGCTTTGCTTTATTCTCCCAGCACTCACTTTTCTCTCTGATTTCAAATGTTTCCACTTCTGTTGCACAGTCAGACACTTTTTTACATGAAGAACCCTGTATTTTCCCTTCCTTTTCCTGCCCCCCCTAGTTCCTCTTATGTCACTGATTATTCAGACTCTATTTTGATTTATAAAATGTACTGCCAGTATCACAGCAGTGCTCTGAAGAGCCTGCCTGAGCAGAGATGTCCCTTTGTCTAAGCATCATACAAATGCAGAATTACGCAGAAAGGCAGAACAGCAGTAGCAGTGACCAGACACAGGTAAGTAGCAGTATCTCTGGAATTTGTGCATTTTGAAATGGAATCTCTGGAGCCTATTATCTCATTTATTTCTGCTGCCTTGCGTGTTACAAGCTACTGGGCCCTGAAGATCCTTGAAGGGTGAGGTGTTGGGAATGTCAAGCACTACTTAGGGTTAGAGCCTGGCCTCTTATTGCTCCCCGCCCTTCCTTAGCTAGGAAGAGGATCAGTTGCACGGTCCATGTGGCCAAATTGTTCCACAAGATAAAGTGAATGGGTGGGAGTTGTGTGCATTGCCATCTGAAGGTTGTTCCCCATAACAGGCAAAATCACACTGAATTCACTATGGCCAGTTCAGGTACAGGAGGCTGTGAAGCCACCTCATGTGGCTGTTTCTGTCAGAGCAGCAGTTAGATTAGAGCTGGTTTGATAAAACTGACTGTGCTTGATAAATCACCTGCACTTCCTATTGTTTTACACACATGTAAAGGTGGTGTTACGAAATTAATTTACGCTTGCTTTTGTTTTTTTAAACTTATTTCTAAAAAAGCTGTCAAACTAAAAGTCTGTTTGGATGAACCGAGCATGGTCATCTGCTTCTTCAGAAGGGGAAGCAGCATGCCAAGGAATGGGACCAAAATAGGTTGTAAGGAATCTAGGAGTTTCGTAGCTCTTCAGTAGTGATGAGGGTAGAAGATGATTACTATGTTTATGCTACAGGATTTTAAAATATAAAAATCTGTTGATGTTTTTTCTCATGTTTTTGTTAACCCTTCTAAACAAGATTCTTTTCCTTTCTTTGCTTGCTGTACTTAACTGCTCCTTTGCCTTTGCTGCCCTAGTCTAGAAGGAACTCCTTCCTTTCCTCCTCTAAGTCAGTGAATCATTTGTTAATAATATCCAAATCTACTTACTTCCTGATACAAAGACCAAACTGCAGATTTAGAAAACCTGTGTCTTACTGCTGATACTCACAATAATATTCCAATTTACCCCAAATGGATTTTTAATAATATTAATGAGATATTAGTCTAAAGCTATTCAGTTAGCCTGGCATTTCAATTTTAGATATGAGTTCAGAAGCTTTTCATTTCCTAGCGCCACTTAATACGTTCCATCTCCAGTTAAAGAGTATTGCTCCTATAGTGATGGACCAGTCTGAGTTGGGGACATACAGCACTCAATAGGATAATACCTTAGATTAAAAAAAATTAAAAAAAAAAAAAAAAAACACGAGCAGAAGTCAAAACTGTCTATCACCTCCACCACACCCTTCCTCTCCTCGACCCTCCTGCCCCATACCC
>Ga0181612_151110_pt1 | contig 13278 bp, 7 predicted proteins | sample HoacroProtozoa21_FD_119630 | JGI IMG/M metagenome (GOLD analysis project Ga0181612, IMG submission 119630) | Hoatzin crop microbial communities from Cojedes, Venezuel. Combined Assembly of Gp0051906, Gp0051904, Gp0051908
CAGAAGAGTATTGTTCCAGCAAGAGTTTTGCACTCTCCCCCTCCTATGGCCTGATCTCCAGAGGCAGTGCCTGCTCCGGGCTCTAACTCGTGCGTGCATGCACACATACATTCAGCCTTGCCTGGAACTCTGCACTGCTCCTTCTTTGGAAGCTGCTGAGGGAGAACTAGCAAGAAAAGATGTTCCTTAGGGTGAAAGGAAGATTTGAATTACAGATTATTCCAGCTGGTGTGGTAGGTCCCCTGTTTAGCATTCAGATAAATGAGTACTGCCACATTGTCTCAGGGTTTCTCACTGTATCTGTCTATACTTGCTCTTGCCCACTCTTGCCCCTTGCCTCAAACAAAGCTGAGATTCTGGTTTTATTTGACACCTGTACAGCACCTTGCACAACGGGTTTGATTTAAGGTGATACCTGGATCATATGAATACACCGCTATAAGGAACAAGCAGCAAAGCCCCAGGCTATGTGACAGCACTGTCCCTCTCTTTTTAGGTTAGATTTAATTTCCTTCTGTTGCAACACTGTGTGGGGAGTGAGAAACGACTAGTTATTTCCCAGATAAGTCTTTGCAAGCACACAGCTTTCTCCTCAAGTCAGGGGAAGTAATGGAAAGGAGACTTTGTTTTCTGAGAGTTTGAATTTGCCAGAAATAAAGACTCTCCCATTCCTCAAATGGCACAGCAGCCTATGCTAATCTCCTCTGTGAAACACCCAATTCTGTGCAGCAGATGAAAGGTTTTTCCAAGCATAAGAATGGACAGCGAAGAAGGAAGCTTTACTGTAACGTAGTAATGATTCAGGCTTCTTTTTTCTTCCTCTGCCACTTCCTAAACACAGTGACGATTGCCCACTCAGCTAGGAACGCTCAGGAGGCTGTCCCATACACTGCGAATCATGATCTGCTGAAACAGGTCAGCTCCTGACACAGGTGCCAAAGGTGGTGCGTGGACAGACTTGGCAAAGCTAGCTCCTAGTTCCCACTGAGTTTCTTCTTGTACCATCTCAGCTTGCAAAAGTAAAACAAATCATGTAAGAAACACTACCAGACTTCTACTTTAAACTATCTGAGCATCACACAGGTCTAAACTGTACAGACTTGAACCTCCAAACCCTGAATCCGTGTGCCATTAGCATCGCGTTGTAACCAGGTGAACCTACAGGCCCCTGTGCAAGCCTATACACACACCTGCAAACATAGCTGTCCCTGCCCACAGCCATGACTGTTGCTAATCCTTTAAATTTATTACTGAGTTTCAGCCTTCATTTTCACAAATGCTTTGGGAAAGAAAATAAAGATGATTAGCCTCATTTAGAGAATGGAAAAAAACTCTGAGAAGTGGAAGGTGATTAAATGGCTTGGGTAGGGTCACTCTGTGTGGCAGCGGCAGAGACTGGAGCGACTCTAGGCTTTGCCCCCCTGTCTAGTACCCAAACCTCAGATTTCCCTGCTGCCATATGAGAATAGCCCACAAACCTCCAGCTCAATGAGACATCTTATATCTAGAATTATAATAGCAGGATACAAATTAAAAGAGCTATCCAGGCTTAAGACTTTCAGACCACCATTGGTCAGGGTCGGACATTGGGACAGACTTCACTGTCCCCTGTTGCACAGCTGTGTAACTGGCCCCCGGTCAGCAGCACCGGAGCACATGCTCCAGTGATTCTCCAGAAATGCAGCAGAACATCATACACAGGAGCAAGCCCTTGCTTTGCAGAATTGAGCCCTTCACAAAAACCGATGATTTGGGATGAATGGCTGATATAATCCAGAGTGGTCGTCTGAACTCCTGAGGCTGCACAAAACATTCACAGTGAAGCCTGAAATCAAATTAATCTGAGGTTTTGGCATTTCACTGTAATATAAAAACATTAGTGTGATTGTAGGGCAGATGGAGTTTTGTAAGCTTTTGTTGAAAAACAGTGCTTTTCTGTAGTGAAGATTCATGCAATTTGGCTGTAAATTTGTCTTATTTTGTACTCTGACTGTTCTGTTTATATTAACATGAATTTTTTATGTCAGCACATGCACACTCACACATTCTTCCTCTCATAGTAAAAAGAACAATTATGATTACTTTAATGGGGACATTGGACATTTTCATGTATTTCGTAGCCTCATCCTCTTGTCATAACTAACCACAATTTGTACCAGTACCGTATCACAGAGATGTAACAAGATACAAGCTTATGCGATTTCACCAGTACACTTGGAAAACTATACTAGTTCTGGAAAAATCTCCTCTCCCAGCATCTGCTGTTGATTTAGGTAGGATACATCTTTATACATAATTATGCATGGTTTAATGACATCTTTTCTCCGTATTTATACCCATTTATATCTATATTTACCTATACACACACAAAATGAAAATGCACTGCAACAAAAATTTTAAATGTAATTTGCTCCCAGATTGAGAAGTTCCTGGCCAGGTCTGAGCTTGAAACACATTTTAATAATCTCCTCACATTCCTGACAGAACAAAATTTATCAAGGAAATGCAACTGACACTTCAAAGAGACACTAATTATTTGGATCCTGTGCTTAGTGGGCAATTTGCACAAATAAGCATTCCCTTACTCCATTATAAAAGCAATGAAGACTTCTACAAAATATATATATTTTTAAATCAGCCCTATCTGATGATGCTTTGAATGTAAAAATAACCTCATTAATGCTGACAAGAATGCAAACCTAGTCTCTTGAAAATGTGAGAAGACCACAGGAATCCCATGTGACTCTGACTTCCTTGCCTTATTGGAAACATCTGTGTCTGTTGGTAACCTCAGACCAATTCCAGGTTTGACTCCAAAAAAAAAAAAAAAAAGAATTTCACAACCTTTTCACGCATCTCAGCTTCTCTGAGTGCACTTCAAAACAGGTCCTTTTGCTTTGGGATAAAAGATGCATTTTTAAAAGCCTTCTGCAAACTAGACCAAAGTTTCCTCCATGGTTTCTTCTTGCCAATGCAGACAGGCATGTGGCCAGTTGTTGCAGATATAATGACGTGCTGATTAGGACCTGTTGCTGATATCAGAAGCCAGACCTTTCACAGAGCTATAGTGGTCAAAGCCAGGTGAGACTGGCTCAGGCTGCTGCCACGCTATGGACAGGCATCCTTTATGGCAGTTCCTCTTGAAGAGGTCTCAGCTCTCTGTTGTCCAGAAACATCTAACCCTGTATCCAGCACTTACTAGTCAGTTGTTTCTATAACTGTGCCTTTTGCAGTGGAGAAACAGTCCTAGTACCAGGCATCTCAACATTGATTAAAGGGTTAAGGACACAAACAGACAAGAGGCAAAGAGAAGGGATTGTCTGAGGTCACACAGAGGAGCAGGACTGCAATCTAAGCTTCAGTCCCCACATTATTCACTCCCATGTATATAAATTGCAAATTCATTAGTCACTACCTTCAAACCAATGTCATGTTACAGACTAATGTGAGCTTCAGGGCAGGGGACATCTCTCGTGACAATCTGTACGGTCCCTCGGAAGCTGCACGGGCTGCAGCAGATAAACAGTAACAATTAGTCAACACAGTGTTTGAAGCTGAATCAATGCTTCATTCCACGCAAGCGATCTTTTGAACAACTCAGCTAATGCGCTGGCAGTCAATAAAGTAACTGATTATAGCAAGGGATTGCTTCTATATGAAAATGATGTAATGCTGGGATTAAGTCCAACTCCTTTTCAGGCTCCAAAGCAAACAGAGATGCCTTTCAGTGATTTTTCATCTGGCCTCACTTTTTTATGTTGGCCAGTGGGTGAATCAAGGTGCCCATTCGACACCACCAAGAGTCTGAAATCTGCTTCCTCCTTTTCTTTAGGAAAGAGAAAGAAGGAGGTACAAACTGCTTTCAAAACAGCTCCTCCTTGTAGATTTTAGGAATTCCATATGGTCAAAGTTCCTGTCTGCAAATTTCAGGCTGCTCTTTACTAGCCATAAATTTTGCCTGCAAGGGTTTGAATATTTATCTAGTCTGAGAATGCACCACATGGTGGGTTTTTAATCTGGTGGCTCCGTTGGAGGCTGCTGGTTACTGTAGGATGCTTCGCTAATCACTGGTTCTCTCATTCCCAGGGCATGTCCGTGCTGTAAAGACTGCTATGGCTGGCAGTCGGTACATAGCTGGCAGCATGGGCGTGCTAGTTTGCTGTTAAGTAACTCTGAAGTATTTATTCAGCTTATGTTATGAAGTCTACGTGGAGTGGCTGTACAGTATGATTGAAACAGAGCTAGTTAGTCTGAAACTCCTCTGGGTGACTGCCAGGTGGATGAACCAGAGCGCTCAGCCAGCCTCCACTGCCTAGCGTTCCTGCAGAGGACCTGGGAGAGGAGCGATGGATGGCCTGGTCGCCTGCGTCCCAGCAGACAGCCTGCACCACAGCACCCTGTGAAAGGATGGCATCGGGATGAAGTCAGGAAAGCTGGAAAGCTGCTGCTGTCCTGCCTTGTGCAGCAACACCTCAAAGCCCCGCTGATGGCCTGAAGCTTCCTGTCTTCCCCGACCAGCAAGGCTGGGTTTACACCAGTGCATCAGGGCTGAAGTTTCAAATCCTCTGTGCCTCCACTTTAAAACCACAGGACTGGCTTGGAGTTGTCAATACCAGCTCTGATGGGCCCCCTTTGCTGACAAACTGGGTAGAGCACTCCTTTACCTATGCTTCCCAGTAAGACAGGATCAAATCCAAATTTGCCAGGGGACAGCTATCAAAGCCCACAGACTTGCAAGCTGGAAGATTTTGCAACCTGGTGAGGACCGAGTCTGTCCTTGCTGCGCCCCTGATCCACCCTGCCTGGTCCAAAGGAGCGATTTGGAATCACATGGAGAGGCCACAGGAATTTATAGCCGAGCTCACCACTGCCAAAACGACTCTTAGGCTGGCTAGTCTTTAGCGCTGGCAAACCCTACACCAGAAACAGATGGCTGGCAGAGCATCTAGGTGTCTGTGTGTGAATGTGCAGGGCTGCCTGGGTGCGAGTATCCTCCATGGTGCTGTCCCTCAGCATCTCCTGCACTAGGAACATCTAAACCTGTTGGATATAGCCAGCTGGCCTCAGTCTGCGTGTCATGTCAAGGAGGTGACGTGCCATATCTCAGAGCACTGTGTCAAAAGACAGGTACTTTCCTCACACTAGCTGTCAGCCATCAGACATATCGTACGCTTGGCAGTCTTCCTGGCATGTGAGCATGTGTATGAACATGCCTGCTAAGCGACCGAGCGCACAGGCCATGCATCCATCACAAAAGCGGTCCTGTCTTTGGGCAGCAAAGGGTTGAAATGCTCTCGCTGTGGGTGTTGTTGCAAGCCAGAGAGTTGCCAAGAACTATGGCCTAGGTTGGATAAAGGAAATGATGAACAAATTATTAAACCCACATTATCAAATACCTACTTCAGAGGAACGGTGGTGTTTATGAGTAATCAAGAAGCCCTCTCATTCCGATACTGGTGAGAAGTCTCCAAGCTAATGGCAAGGACTGGATCCAAGCTCATCAAAACCAGCCCTGACTTCCCAGGTGGGGGATTCTGGCCACACAGTTTGCACGTGTAGAAACTTCCCATCATTTCAGCGCAACACATCTGATCCTTTTCTTTTGCAGCACTGTCTGACAGACACAGGTTTCATTTTGAAAAAGATTTCCTGTGGAATTGCTCCTTTTCCTAGCTGTTTTTCTTGCAAGGAAAGCAAACTGTTCACACTGGCTCAGGACTGTCTGCGTCAAAGGCACTGACAGCTGCAGCCAACACTGGCAGATATTTCCATGCTGCCGTCCCCATCAATTCAGCACTGACCTTCCCACTCGATTTCCAATCACCCCAACACAGTAATGGGTTTTATGAGATAATACTTGATGTTTTCTGACCTGGGAGAAGCCACCAGCCTCAAGGTAGCCTGAATCATGCAGCTTTGCATCCTAATGTTTGGACATGCATTTAAATGTCTCAGAAGAACAGTGGCAGAGAAGAACAGAGGGAGATTGGCCGGGATCAAATAGGGCTTAGAGTCTCCTTATTTTGTGAGGTGCAAATTTTGCAACCTTTCGCTTTTCTTTTTGACTAATTGGTCTCCCAAGGCACAGTTGTAGATTGTGACAGTTCAAGTTAACTGCAATATTGCCTCATTTCTTCCCAGTCCCTTGCACAGAAACCTCTAAATGTTGTAAAGCCAGCCTTCCTAATGCCCAGCTCTCATAAAAATCACTTTGCACATCCACAAAGGAGAAAGTGAGGTATGACAGACTAAAATCAGCATCCAAATCATGGGTAATGTCTATAGCCAGATGGGAGATGATTCAGAAATCTCAAAGCTGAACCCAGTGCTTGAAAGCTACATTCTTCTCCCTACTTTAAATCTGAAGTAGGGAAACAACCCCCACATTTTTTGCTGAATAGGGGAGGGGGAAACCCTGCCTAATTCTGCCATTTCAGCTGTGTAAACTAATGAATGTCATTTTAGTGTTTTACAGTGAGTTGTCATATTGGTTTTGCCTGTACTGTTGGGAGTGACATCACCAGGTAGTTACATCACTACTGTAAAGGAATAAACATAAATTACTCATTTAAGTCTAAAAGTGATTAAAAACATCAAAAGGGTCACACAGTTATTCAAAGGCGACAATCAGGCTCACAGTTTTGTTTACATGAAGGAAAAGAAGTATTCTAAGAGCAGTCTACCCTCACAGAAAGTCTGAGAAGCACTTCATAGCTACACAGGAAAGTGCCCAAACATTTGCAAGTCCTACAGGGGTCAGCAGGAGAGAAACAGGTATTTTAGCAGCTACAAGCCTGGGTGCATTTTCAGCCAGCTTCTCTTTCACATGAAATTATACCTGCACCCAAGTCAGGGATCCTTTATAGCACAGCAGAATCATAAAGAGCTTAATTTACTTTGAGGCTGGATCATATAACACCTATATGGGCTAATTGCTATTGGTGATGCTGACAGGACACAGAACTGCATGTCTAAGACAGACATCACCAAAAAGGGATGGGGCTTCTGTTGGCTGCAATAATGTGAAATGCTGCTAACTGTATCGGCTTCAGTTAAACTGCTCTGGATTCTCCCTAGCGTAAATGGAAGTGGCATCTTTCATGTAAATAATCTTAGCTTGTCAAGTCAAAAAGATTATTTATAGAATAAGCATTCTGCCAACCCTGACTTCCATGGGAAAATTGCCAGGCATTAGCAATCTGTATGTTATGCCCTTTTCTCCCAGAAATCAGCATCATACTCAGCAACAATATTTTAGCAACCCTTCCCCCTTAAGGAATAAAATATTCAACCTTTTTATTCACAAAACTTCATTGGTCTGCATTCAACGGAAAACCTTACAGGAAGCCAGATGTTACAGAACTATGATTCTCCACCAAAAAATTACACTGTTGTTTCATGTGCAGTTGAGTTTCTCGAAGCCTTCACAATGCCACACAGTTACTTACGCTTTGGGCCAAATATATTCCTGAAGCAACTCCAATCTCCTTTGTCGATTTATATCAGAGGCGTGCAAACTGACCACATAAGGCATTAATATAACTGACGTTTTTCACAATGAGGTAAATATGGACAGAGGCTCAGAGAGGTGTTGAATCTCCTCCCTTGGATTGGGAACAGCCCTGGGCAAGCGGGTGTAACCCTCTAAATTGCAAGGCGTTAGGGGATGTCTTATGGCTACCACAGGCCACCATGTTCACCATGTTGTATACCTTTAACACAGTAAATTCGCAAAGCTCAGGCGCAGCTCTCACACTCCCTTCCCAGCTGCATGTCCCCGTGTGTCTGCTGGGTGCTTAGAGCTGAGCACAACACACGAGCATGTGTTGGTCACCAGCGCTCGGCTAGGTACCTCTAAAGATAGCTGGGGATAATTGGTAGCTCTATAGCATCCTGCTGCCATAGACAGTATCATTCCTGTGAAGTGACAGAAGTCCTTTCTCTACAATGGCTTCTGTTTCCACCCATAAACACAATCATGTACAGAAACTTGCACGAACCTAGTTTTTACTAGAAATACATGGGAATCCTTCGTCCTTCTCACACAACAATCCAAACCTCCTTCTGCAAACTTTGCTTTGTAAGAGTGCCCACAAAGTTTAAATTTCTGTAGCTAAATACATATATTTATTTGTACATTCAGGCTTTTATTACAGAACATAAGATTTTAATGAACGAAAATATGCAGAAATATTCCTTACTATTCATTAGAATTAATAATGTAAAAGCAGTTATATTACCTAAGAGCAAGACAGTACTGGGAACTTCAATGGGTATTTCTGTCACTACTCCCGGAGAGTTTTCATACGTGAAATTGTATCAGCCAAACTGCACGAACTGCAGTTGCAAACAAAGCTGACAGACATGACTGAATTTTAGTTTCTAAGCCGTCATGAGTATCTGCCTTCAGTCCCACATGTAAAGGCAGCCAGAAACTTTGGAAGGATTTTTTTTTTCCCCTAGCTGTAAAAAAAAAGTTCTGAGGCACAGTACCTTGTCTCCTGGCTGTGGGCGCATCACAGACACACGGTCGTAACCTTTCCGCAGCAAGACCCAGAGAGCGTCCAATTTCCCCTGCAATCAAAAGAAACACAGTGTTATCATCTGTGCAAGAACAACTGCGCCGTGCAAAGTGAGGTACAGGGATAATGCAGCTTAGACCTACACATTTTTTACTTAACCATTTGCTGTGCTTGTACAAGATGCTGGAGAGCAATGTTTTCCCTCACAGAATCTTGCTCTGCACTCGCTGCAAGTGCAGAGGAAGAGGCTTTCATGTAAAACATAAGCAGGTATGTCCGACAGTCAACAGTACCCGTGTGTCTAGCCTTCACGTGTCCTTTTGAAAATCTCCAAAGGTAATGGGTTACTTAGATCTCTCTTGGGCTGAGAGAGAGTTGAAGACATACTCAGCTCCTGACATCGTTGCTAGCAAAACACTGAATCAATGCAGAAAGCAATCAGATGAAGCTACACAATGCACTTCGTAACTATTCTGCCTCCTCCTCTGGATGGTTGAGTGGCTTGCCTCTAGCTCTAGGTGACCTATGTGACATATCAGAAATAATTTTGATTTATGTGTCAGAACAATCTGCTGGGGAGAACTGACCGAAAAACTGTCTCTCCGCGCAGCCGAGTCACAGCTGGGTGCTGTGTGACAACCTACTCCATCTTCCATGTCAGCTACACGCTACCAAGAAAGCATCAGGTTACAGGGTCTCATAGAACCTCCCCAGACCCACCCCACATGCCAGTTAATATTTGTATCTTATCCAGGCAGTAACACACATCTTTCAAAGTTCTCCATTCCTATGATCTCAACGTCACCTGCCCTCCTCAACACATTGCACTGGTTTTGACAAGCTGTTCACCTCATTGTGTGGCCTCATACCCAACAGCCCGTACCCAAATGCACGTGTGCACAGAACAGACCCAGACAAGTTTTTCTCAAAACCCAACACGTTGAAATCTCTTGTTGACAGAAAGTTTGGTTGAGATGTGGGGTCTGACCCTCCCTGCCATTCCTGCAATGCTTCTCTGCAATGCAGACAAAGCGTTCGTTCCTGATTGAAATTCAGCAGCAAGACAAAATGCCAACCCTGCAGTTATTTTCCAAATGAGCTGAACAAGGCCAGAAGGAGCAGCACAGGGCTCTGCAATATAGAAATATCCACTGAATCATCTATTCCGAAACATACAGAATCCTGCTGAAGGGTTCCCTGCTATATTCTTGTCCTAATAGGCCAGGGTTTCACTTTCAAAATTAATTCAGCTTCTGGGAGACCTGCAGAATGGCCTACATGAGTGCAGCACACTGGCTGGCTCCGTGGAAGACTACAGACACACCACAAGATGAAGATTAATTTCTCAAACTCTCTTTCACATTCAAACTTCATTTGACCCTTGGTCTGTAAAGTGCTTAACACGCAGAGATCCGTAAAAATTTCTTGAGAGGGTTAACAACAGACAGTATTTCTTCAGCTTTCCATCAGTACTGTTCTGGATGCTACAAATGCATAATATGTGTTTGATACAAGTGGTATAGGAGCAAAACCCCTCCCAGGAATACTCAGTAAACTTTATTGTACCTGCAGAGATGGAGACAACCTACTTTGAGAAGGTACAAAGCTGTCCCTTGGTACAAAACTATTTCCTGCAGCTGAAAGGATCAAACCCAAAGACCTAGCTACCCCTGACTGGACTCAGAAATTCATGAACGATCTCTACCCACTTCCTGGGGAAAAAAAAAACAAACTACTAGAAAAATTTTGTGCTAGCAGAATTGTCTCATATAATTACCATAGGACAAAACTAAGCAAATGGAAATGTAAGCGGAATATTGCAGCGGTGGTGGGAAAAGAACAAGTAGCTTCATTAGCAGTAAGGAGGCTTGCTTTCCTGAGAGCCTGGGTCTCAAGGCTGATCGTGAACTTCAGTGTTTGTGACAGCGAGACCTTCCTGGCAGCCACAGCATTTATAAGGTCCTTCCGTGACACTGGTTCTCTGGTATCTAATTAAAGACTCAATGCACTCTGTGGACACTCTTCCTTTCATGGGCACATAGTCTTTCTCTGGTATCTAATTAAAGACTCCATGCACTCCGTGGACACTCTTCCTTTCATGGGCACATAGTCTTTCACTTCCCTCTTCAAGAAACCACTAGGGCCATAATCCTCTTTGAGACCTATATTCCTCAAGCAGCGTGTCCAGCCAAGGGTTCAAAGCTTATTTGGGAGTTGGAGGGAGGCATGGGTGGAGACAGACACACAGAATGACTGCATAGATCTTGTTTCCATAGGATACTGGGGAAAAGACTTCCTAAAGTGAGAGCCAGGAAAGTCTGTTATTCTCAAAGGAAGACGCAAGCAACTCCTGTGTTTGACTCTTCTGCATTTGGACAGCACCACCTCTTAGACTTGAGGGAAGCCACTCCTGTCTATCCTAATCCATCTTTCCCCCCACCTCAGAGCTAATTGAAGCTCATGATCTCCTGTCCTCTCTGACAAATTAACTACCCTTTTCTTCCATTTCTCCTTTAGGAAACCAGAGGGAAAATTACAACTTTCCATGGAACAAAGAAGTCCTTTTTGCTCTACAGTCCTAATTTCCAAAAGCCTACCATGATTTACTGGGAAAAGCCAAGAGCTCCATCTTTGGGAGTCTGAATGGAGCTTCAAGGTCTGCCTGAGACATCTGGGTGCAAGGGAGGGAGAGTGGATCATGGAAAGGATGATGTTGCTTGAAGAAATGAAAATGAAAACGCGTTCACTTGGAAATATAAACACTTCTGTGCTCTCCAGTGGATGAGCTGTGTCTCTGTGTTTGGGAACTCCTTTGCAATTAAAGTACAAGGTTGCTTGGAGGAAAAAAGATCTGGAGGCAAATAAAGCTTTGAGTCCTACTAGATATGAAGTCCAGATAAAAGAAACAAATCAGAGCAGATGACAAACAAAGGAGGGCATAGTTTCAGCTATTGCTTTAACTCTTCCTAAATTCATGGTTAATTCAGCACTGTATCAGCCCTGGTCTAGTGAACCACCTGACACCTAGAGTGCTCCTGAGACCTGGTATCTGGTGGTCTCAGAGGCAGTTTTGTAAGCTGCCTGTAAATCCAAGCTGCCCTTGGGCCTCTTCTAGCAAGGAAGCTGTGCCATGTCAGCTTTGTAAACAGAGACAGGAGAAACAAAGGCTAGAAAACGTGCCAGGGACACATGGATTAGTAAATGCCTAAGTAGCCTCCACATCGACACACCTGAGGTTTCTTTTTGAGAGCACCAGCTGTTGCTTCAACCTCAGCCTGGAGGCAGGTCCTGCATGTGAGTTTCTGTGAATGAAGAGTGAGTTTAGCCCTGTCTTGCAGTGCTTTCTACATTATTTTTTACAGACTGATAGTGTCCCTTTTGAAGTCAAACAAGTACTGCAAACACTCTGAGGAGCAAGAAAGGAGACATAGCTAGGTAGACAGTTGGATAAAAGCAGAGGTAGAACTAAGAGGTAGGAGAGAAGCTGCTAACCAAACCAAAGCATACAGAGCTGCGCGTCTGGCTGTACCAGGCAGAAGTGCTTTATAATCCTCCATTTGCATCTACATTTTGTGCTGCCCCTCCCTCTGTCAGATGAACTGAGGATTTGGCAAGTTTATTTAGAAGTTTTCAGACTTGTCATTCTCTTTGTATTATTTGCAGTGGCCTTTCACACTGTTGAATGGCATTTTAAAAGCAGGATAATCCAGTTGGCATCGTGCTAAGAAGTAACAGCAGCAAATAAGAACAACAATAACAACAGCAGCAATCTGTTAAGCATCAGTAGCCACATTTGCTAGCAAATAAATCCCTGAAGCACTTCAAAAAGCAATCTATCTACTCTCAGCTGTCTACCTACCTTACAGATGTTACTCTGGGAAGAGTAACAGAGGGAAGAAAAACTCCACCAGGTAAACTGGCAAAAGACAGAACACTAAGTAAAGGCTGGGACTTGTGCTGCATGAAGAAAAGGAGGCCCGTTGGCCAGCGAGATTACTGGCCCTAAAATGTGAATTGCCTGGGTCTGTCAGATTCAAGCTACCTTGGTTTGCTGTTAATGAGATTTAATTCCTTGCCCTTCTCCCTTACCAATGATTTTTTTTAAAGTAGCTAGTTACATGCATATTTATCTACCTTCCAAAGAGGTGTTTCAACCAGTCCAGTGGTGGAAATTTAACATCTGCTTCAACCAAAGGAGCCAAGTGCACTTGGAGCATGGGGATGAGGGAAAATTTAAGCTGAGTATCAGGAGACATTTCCTATGGGTGAGGTCTTGTAGTCTGAAATATCCCCCCTGAGAAGTGGTGGAAGCCTCTATGTTATTTTAAAAACCAGACTGGAAAAAGCAGTGAAGGATAGATTCAAGTTAGCAGTCCTGCTTTGGCTGCGAGTACAGACCCAATGACCTAATAGGCTATCCCTCCTCGCCTCCCTCTGCCTGTTACCAGTCTGTGATAGCTTCCCTGCATAACAATGCAAATTCATCCTCCTCTGCTCACATTTTCAGGACAAGAGCTTCTGCCAAGAGTGCTGATGATTTTTGCCAATTTTGCTAATTCCTTACTGAACAGGGAGAGCAATAGCAGGACCCCTGCTTCAGGGGAATGTTCCCTCCAGTTCTGATGAGTGCTCACGATTGTACGTGGGGAAAGTGTTGGATACAGTTATCCCATCTGCATACACTGTGTTTCTGGGTGCAGCCCAATAAGGGGTGTGATGACAATTAATAATTAGATAAATTCATGTCCACAGACAG
>Ga0181612_127486_pt1 | contig 13276 bp, 15 predicted proteins | sample HoacroProtozoa21_FD_119630 | JGI IMG/M metagenome (GOLD analysis project Ga0181612, IMG submission 119630) | Hoatzin crop microbial communities from Cojedes, Venezuel. Combined Assembly of Gp0051906, Gp0051904, Gp0051908
AATAAAATAAAATTAAATTAAAAAAAAAATAGATCTGAGTCCATTTTCTGTCTGTGTGTGGATCAGGTCACCAATGGCCATCAGAGCCCTTCCTCTTCACTGGTCTAATTGCCTGGCTAGAGTCCTTTGCAGACACACAGGAAACTTAAGGCTTAGATGAAATTAAGACCATCTAACTCCGCCCTTTGGTATCCCTGTTCCTTAGGATGTGATGATGAAGTTCATCCTACCCTCAGGCCCTTGCTTCACATAACGCTGAACACTCACTGCATGGAATTCTTGTGTTGTGGTACTGCCCCAACGCTGACTGCCAAGCACTTCTCCTTGCTCCCAGGGAGAAGGTATGAATCAGAATAGCTGTGATATAAAACATCTTCCCAGAGACACCTCTGGACCCATGTCTGTAGGCATAACTGAGTGGGGACCCTCTTGGGATTTGGTGCAGGGTTGCTGGATGAGAAAAGTAGACCTTACCTCATCTTGCAGGAAAGCAAAGGACTCAGCTTGAGACCTGAGGCATGGGCTGAGCTTTGCACCCACGTGGCAGGGAGCAGGGCAGGTTTTGTATCATGAGAGGCTTCCACAGAAGGGAACTAGGACCTTGCCAGTGTGCTTCCCTCCAACCAAGGCATGTCCCAATCCCTGCAGCAAGAGAAGAGGAGCACAGAGCTGTGTCTCCAGATCGTGAGCCCGGCATAAACACAGGCATTTCTGCAGCATGTCCCCAAATCTTCGGCTGCAACATCCAGACCCCTTCTGCACTTTTGTCTTTCAAGTTGAATCTGCAGCATTTCACCAGCACAGAAGTATTTCTGCCCTTCTCTGCAAAGCAAGGCAGGATGGGAAAAATACATGTGATGGCGAAGGTGACAGCTGAACTAACCCAGCTCCCATCACCGTGCTCTTTAGCATCCTGCAAGTGCTCTCTCTGCATGTCTGCAAGGTGCAGATTGTCCAGGAGATCTCTGATGGCACAAGTGGCCAGAGCTTGTGCCTACCATCCTCCCGCTTCTCCCAATGCCTGCAAGCCCTCTCCAGCCTCGTCTCCTGCCCCAATAGCCTGCTAGTTGCAAATGCTCCTACTAACCAAATCCCACGTTCCCTGAGACACAGCATGGGGGCATACACAGGCAGGGCCACAGCACCCAACTCACACACAAGGACCCTAAAGCACTGAATTGTCTCCTTTGGGAGTCCCCAGTGGGGCAGGGACCCAGAGCACCCATCCACTTGGGAGGCCAAGACAAAGCACAGCCACCAAACAGCACTGCAGCATTTCCAAGGCTGATTGCTCTCCTCAGCGTCCCTCCCTGCCTCTGTAAAGGTGGGCCGTGCACAGACTGAACATTTTGTCTCATCCTCATGACACACCTTCTAGGAAACCATAGTTAGCAAAGCCAAGCAGGTAGAAAAAGATTCAATATAAGTGTAACGGTCCCCCAGACCACCTCTAAACTTCAATCAAACAACTCATAACTTTACTTATGACATAAAGAAACCTTGTTCTTGTAAGATGGCATCACTCTGTCTCCTGTCCTTCATCCTTGATATGGCAGCTCTCACGGCGGCTGTGCAACACCCACAACACACATACCTCTCATTAGTCACCAGAACTCACCACCTTCCTTTCTCCTAAACCTGGAGCCACTCCTCATTTGCAGCGACTCAAGCAGTGGCTTGTTGTTGTTGAGTCTACTGTGATACAGAGAGACTCCAGCAATAAAAATGAAGACATGCAACAAATATTAATATAAACATGGCACTTCCATTGCCTACAAAAAGCATGTAATGTGGATGCATCCACCTTTTCTCCTATATGTATTCTCACACAAAATTAGCAAACAACATCTTTTGCAGAACCCTAAAACCATTTTAAAAAAGATCAATGGGAAAGTAATATGCCAAAAAAAAATAATAGTTGCCAAATGAAAAAGTACCAAATGAGCAAGGCGATGTGTTACTGGGGGGGTCAGGGAGTACTTCAGGTCAGGGGAAGTGAGGGATGCTATCAGAGAAGGCAGCTGATGGGGGTCTGTACAAAGCCTTCCCAAGGAATCTGCCTTGGTGGCTTTTCCCACAGCATCACACAACACAGCACAATAAAAATGTTGGTGATGAAATAACGCAGCTTGTCTTCGGACACCTCTTCCTGCCTTTCCTGAATGAAGCGGTACTATGGTACAGTAAGGCACCGGTGAGTTTTCCAACAGTAAAACAAGGGAAACCTTCATTTTGGACACCTGGGGTCCGACGCAAGGCAGGCTGCAAGCAAAAGAAAAGCTCCTGCCACAATATAAGGGCAGCACTGTGCGATCAGGTAAAAATTCCTTTTTTTTTTTTTGCGAACCTGAATTTTATATTCCTGCCTGCTCTACCCAAAGGTTTCCCCTGCCTGCTCTACCAAAAGGTTCCCTGCCCTCCATAGGCCTGCACCATGCAGCAAGTCAGACCACAGTGATTTATAGCACTGGGTGAAAATCAGATGAAATTCCGTTGTTTCCCACTTGAGCTGTAAACTAAGCAAGCTTGGGTTTTTCTTTAGGCTGAAACCGACACACAAGGGAAAACCTGGGGGGACGAGGAAAAGGCAGAGGTGGAAACTAGGTAAGCTGAAATGAAAAAGTGGGGTTTTTTCCTGAACTCACGTGAACCCAAACCACTGACCTCCATGCATCCAAGACCCTCTCCACATCAGCCTGTAGCACATAAATCTAACACTGAACTTGGAACTGAGCTTCAACATGGTTTCAGCCACATGCAACTAGCCCAATTAAAGGGTTGGGGTTTTTTTTTCAGCGCCTGGTTAGGTCCTGCCTGCATTTTAACTGGGAGAAAACTTGCATTGCCAGCAGATGTTGCCACTTCTGCAGCGGGGTGTAGTTTGGGGCCACATATGCTTGGAAAAGTTGCGTGCTCAGGCTATTAGCAAAGGCAGGGACAAGGTTCGCTGTAAAGATGAAATGCATTAAAGAAGCTCACATGCTTTCTGGTCGTGCTGTGCCAGGCATCAGTAAATGTGACCAGCTGAAATTGCCTCAAAAAAAAATAAAAGGCGGGGGGTGAGGGGGTGGGACTACTGGAACCCAGAATTCTTTAAAAAGAAAACAAAACCTGGAAACATTTGCCAAGTGAAACCAGACTTTGGTGATTATTTTGTAATTATTTGTGGTTGAAGGGACAGAAAAAACTCCGATATTTAAATGTGCTTATTTGTTTGTTTCAGTGCAATTGCTAATGGTGATGGTTAACAGGGAAAAAAAAAAAAAAAATGAAGAAATGTGTATAACACAGTGCCTGCCCCTCACATTAGTTCCCAAGCCAACCAGCAAAATCATAGTCTTATCACTATGGGCCTTGTGTGGACTTTGTTCGTAAACCTGTCTTCCAAATCCTGGGTAGTAGCCAGGAATTACCCTATTACAAAAAAAAAAAAAAGAGGATATCCTGGAGGATTATGAAATACATTTCCCTGTAAGCCATACTCCATCCCTGTTGTTGGCATGGAAAGCAAGGAAAAAAGCACATTTCTTGCACATTTTTTAAATACATACACTTAAGAATGACTATGGGATGCTCTGAAATGGCTCTGTACCCCTTTGAAGTTCTGACTTCAATCTGAAAAAGATCTCAGGAGTCCAAGTGTCTTTGTGAGCAACAAAACTTGTGCCTTGACAAGCCCAAGGTGGGATGCAAGGACTCAAGCTTCCCCTAATGCTCCCCTGGCATCCTTGTCTGCCGTCTGTGAATATCCAAGGAAAACTATTCTGCAGACTCCCCAGCTGGGATATGGTGTCACGCTGCCCTGCACACCTCCTCTGGCTACCATGAACAATTGCATGTATAAAAGAAAAAGGTTCAGAGCTCTTGCTTATTAGCAAGGATAAACTCATCACTTTCTCCCACCAGTAAGATCTTGAGTTTTCAGCTCAAACAGCAAAGAGAAGCCAGCAGAACTCCATGCATCAAACATCAACAGCAAAATTTACCAGCTCAGTTGGTTGTTGGCTTAGGATGTGACAAGTTGTAGTCCTGTGGGCTTAGGAGGTGACAAGTTCTCCCGAAGTCCATCAGTGATTTAGGAACATACATTCCCCTGACACTTAAGACATTTAAGTACTTCTGAAAAAGCCTGTCTAAGCAGGAATACGAAAGTCAAAACCGGGGCCTCTGCTCCTCAAATAGTGGCCTTGAACTGGATCAGACCAAGACCATCAGGTCCTGGATACGATGTCTCAGGCATGCCTAATGGCGGTACAGCACTTTCTACCACCCTCTTGGTTCCTGGAAGAGCAGCTGCTGCCTGAGACTGTTCCTGTATCCTGCTGGAAGCCACCCAAGCTGTGAACAAACACTATGGGTTGGCACTGGAATATCCAAGGCAACCTGAGACCTTTAGGGTTCCTTCCTAAACATGGAAGCATTGTGCACGAAGCTCCTCTGGGTACTCAAGACGGCAGCACTGGCAGATGTGACAGAGGTCCCGTATGCATCTGGAGCAGTGATGGAAGACTTGGCAGCATAACTCACCAGTCCTAAAGTGGCAACATCTTTGAGCAACTGACTCCAGTCCAGGATGTCTGAAACATTTTTTCCATCCAGCGACCTTATCCTGGCCCCTGCACATGAAACACTTCGGGAGGGTTGTGTCCTTCCCCTGCAGCGTGGCACAGTGAAGAGCAGAGTGCTGGCTTAAACTACAGCCAGATGGGTTCAGGTCAGAAATTAGAGAAAACTTTCTACTAAGAAGGACAAACAAGTACAGGGATTAATCTTCTGGAGACAAGCTGGCTCATGTTTTCCTACCCGGCCAAGCAATCTGCTTTCCTAAGGAGAAAGGGACAGGAAAGGTTTGGGGCTCCTTGGAGAAAACGGAGATTGGGGAAATGCTGAAGGAGCCCTTCAAGACTTACTGGGACGGCAGATGCTGACCACAGGAGGAGCAGCAGCGTCCTCATTTGTCCCTACCCAAGGGACAGGGCTTGCCTGCCCGGGGGGTCCCCAGAGCAGTGGTGGCTGTTGCAGCAGGGATGCTCCATCCTTCTGAAGGGGTCTGAACCCACCTGGTGATCCTTGCTAGTTGGAAAGAACCCGCTCAGGCAATAACTGCCAAAGGCTCATTTTGACAACCGCCTCCTTGCAATGGCCACCAGACATTGGCATTAGCTGGATTTATAGTAAAGCTTTATCTGTTGCCTGCAATTCTAATTTGTGGTCCGTAGGCCATAAAACTCCAAGTTTTCCAGGCAGGGAGGAAAAAAAAAGTGACGATTGACTGTTACTGCTGCTTCTTTTTTTTCCACTAGAGCTGTTCCTTATGCAGTTGTAACTAAATAGTAACCAAATAGACTGTCTAATGGCCATTGCTGTTTATTCCAAAACTGTATGGATTTCCCATTTGTAATTCAAAAACCATAGGGTGTAACTTTCCTTGCTTGGCATGAAGCGTGGTCGAGCTTCTAGGATACAGAGACAGTCCTGAGGAAAACTGTTCCTGCCTTGAAGAAGGATCCATGAGAAATAAACTGCCTTTCCCTTTTGGTGAATGATGTATTTTTTAAAAGCATCTCCAGCCTAAGCCGCAAAACTGCCATTTGCTTCTTAAAGTGAGTATTTATTAGACTCTGCATAGTTAAATCCTTTTTATTCCCACTTAAAAACTACTTTTTCTTCCCCCATGCATGGACAGTCTTCCATTTACACTTGAAATTGGTTTTTGAAATGAGCTTCATCAATACCAAACTAAAAGGAAAAACAAAATTACACAGCCTGTATCATTTCATTTGAGACACAGGATAAATTCAGAACAAACTCACCATCAGACTGAAATCTGGCTGCCCACATTGAGCTCTACAGCGATTCCTGCTTTCCTCTAAGGGGGTGTTATCAAACCACCCACCCCACCACACACCAAGGATGCTGCCTCTGTCAGCACATCGAAGGACTGAGCCTCGCTGAGATTCACCTGCTGAAATGCTGCAGTTTGGGGGCGGGAGGGGGGGTATGGAGCAAAGTTCCTCTCCCTCCTGATTGAGGAGAAAATCTGGCAAGTGTTTTAAGATTTGCAAAGTAGTCACAAAGCTGCAGAAACCAAACAGAAGGTGGTGGGGAAAACGCAACTGCTCAGAAAGACGAGGTTCGTAAAGTGTGGGTGTTTCCATATTCCCATGATATCTGAAAGCCTGAAAAATGTTGGCCTGTTTACACTGCGGAGTAATGTCATTGTTGGGGAAAGCATCCAGGCTCTGGCTTATTATTCCATGCTGGTGTATTATTCAATGCAGGTAAGATCTGGGGTTGGGTCTTGCATTTCAAGAAAGGTGTGGAGCAATGCAAAGGTGCAAAGAAAGGCTGAGGAGAAAAGAGCCATCATTTCACACAGCAGCACCTGCAAGCCAGGTCCGGATTCCACCACAGCTATGCAAAAGACCCCACAGAAAGGACACCTCAGTAGGTGTAAGATGATGTAAGGGAGATTTAGGGAAGCTTTTTCACGAGGAACACCAACAGTTGGAATAAAATGCATGAGAAGAGTGTGGGTTTACTGGGGAGGAGGTCCAAGGCACATCCCCGGGAATAGGTTAGACAAGGAACGCAGCGAGAGCGCAGGCGAGCGCCGGGGTGGGATGGACTGGGCAGAAGGGCAGGGTCCAGCCCAGGCGCAGCTCAAGGGACCACAAAGCATTTTGGCAAGCGGACCCTCCCCGGGAGCCAAAGGGCAGAGCCGGGAAGCTTCCTTGCAGTCCAATTACCTCGGCGGGAATCTAAAAGATATTCCCATTGCCTGCGAAGCCATGTGCCAGGTCTGGTGTTTGTTTGTGTCTGTGTTTATTTCTCAGAGAGTTTCTTTCTCTGCACCCCAGGGAACTGGCTGGATGCAAGCTCTGGCCTTCTCATGGAATAAGAATTAACTCCTGGATCTTGGCAGTGCCGGGAGCAGACCAGCTCCTGCTGAACTGCAGCCTGACGAATGTCCCACAAGCAGCAAGACACCCAAAAAGCAGATGCCGTGTGCCTCCCGTCTGTCCAGAGACCCAAAAAGCCCGGGGTCATCTCTGTCCTGTAGCGTTGTGTTGCACAGCGGGGCTTTCAGTGTTGCTTGGGGACCTGCTGTGCTCCCACTACAGACACAATCATCCAGATCACCGTGGGCTTACAGGGCCCATGATTCACAAGTCCTTGTCAAATTTAAAGGTGAACAGGGGAGCAAAAAACCAAGAGCGAAAGGCGCAGTACTGTCTCAGACATGGAAATAAAACGGTGTTTGCCCGAGCCCGGTTTTCCGCTGGGCTTTTAAATTCCTGAGCTAATTAAAATCTTCTGGTACAAATTGGTTTTGCTTCTCCAATGGACCACGCTGACTTGCACGAAAGGAGGCTCTGACCCATCCTTTCAGGGGCTACTTCTGTTTTAAGAAAGCATGAATAATAGCTGAAACATGTAGGGACTTCAACATTTGGGGTAATTTGGCAAAAAAAATCCTTTCTCCCGACCCCCAGTGGGAATAAACCAACGTCAGTGCTTGGGGCTTGCAGGAAAATGAATCGCCAGTCTTGGACTTCCCGCATCCCGGCATCACACATTCCTGCCAGCGGTGAATCACACGGAGCAGACATGGCACTTGCCCACTGTGACCCAATTTGGACTTGGGGAAGTCTGGGCAAAAAGGGGGAAAGTGATGTGAAGGAAAAAACCCGAGTCACTAAGAAAACGGGTCTGGAGGCTCCCAGGTTCGTACCTACCCAGGGGACCTCAGCACTGCACATGCCTGAGCCACGTCAAGCCCGAGAGCTCGTTGCTCTCTCCCTGTTCTTGTTGCTGGCTACAGAGGAGACTTCAGGGCAGCTTTAGGCACTTGAAAAAGAAAACGCTGATGCACCAATGCACACCTAGAGTCATCTACACAGAAACATCAAGAATATCTTCTTGCGAGCAGCAGATGCCGCAGAGAGGAGTGGGGCTGCAGACTTGAAATATCAGCTGCTCAGGAGCCAAATGGGAACGCAAACAGCCAGGGCTACTTAGCCAGCTCCATCTAGTAGCCTAAATTTCATTTGAAAGAGAGGTGGTCTCTGGAAGAGCACAGGATCCATCTGATTTGTAATCTAATCTTCTCATGACATTCACGGCATATAAACTGTTTTCCGTGGAAACGTATCTGCAGAATGATATGCATGCCAGATGCCTTGATTTAATTAGCCCATATAATATCCTTAGTTATGTTAAAACATCTGACCCATGCTAAGAAGATCGGGTACTTCAAAGCCGAGTGAATCATTTTTCATACCAGAGAAAAGGAACATCGGAAGAGCCAAATTCACAGCGGACACCCGTTGACGTCCCGTTTGCTAGTGCGTTTACCATTTTCACTGACCTTGGAAATGACTGCCTCACCAGCTAAGTATTTTCTTCCAAACTCCAGGGTGGCGGTGTCCATATTCCCGTTGGACCTTGAAGAGGGTCCCACACGAATGTACGTCCAGCTAAGACTGTCCAGTGGATTTTGTGCTGGTTCGGGGTGGAATGATGCATATTCACCACGTTTCTGTGGCATTTTAAACATTCTCTAATGGGGAGCAAACACAGATCTGCAGCAGTTCAACCAGCACAGAGAGCTCATCAGCGTTATGGAAGTCTGAATGCACAAATAACCTTTAACTGTCCTAATGTTTGTCTTTGGATAGCATACCACTGTGGGATTCATATTTACCTGCACCTCATTTCTTTTGGCCTCTCTTGATGCACGAGCACATATTCTGAGAGCAGAGGAACAAGGTTCACGCACCGGCAATGGGAACAGTAAAGCTTCCTAGAGTTGTTTGCATTGGCTCAACGGGCTTTGCTGACATCTTTGCATCATTCATAGTCTATGGTGCATGAAATATTTAGGGTTATCACTTAACCAAGAGTTTATGGACTAAACCCAAAGTTCACTGAACACCCAGCAAGAACAACTCCCAGCAAGAGGGACCAGACATTGCCTCAGGCTACCAAGTTAAAAATAATTCTCAACTTTCAGACTTCACAGATGGCCTTTAGGCTACAGTTCTGGTTTGAATGATGGGTGATTCAGACAGGGCACTGTGGTATTGTGTCGTGAAGGCCATGAAGATGCTGCAGCAGGCAGGGAAAGAGCAGCTGGCACATGTGAAGGCACAGATGACCCACCTCCAGACTGGTGGCAGTCACCGACTAAGGTAAAGAAGAACCCCTGCTTTGACGTCTTGGCTTTAAGAAAGTTGTGCTAATGGAGGTTGGTAATTACAGGAACTGGTATTTGGAGTGGAGCTAGGGTAATTGGAAACTTCTGTTTTCCTAGGTAGCATTTATAGGAGGCTTTATTGGTTGCTTTGATGAAGGTAAGGACTCGAATGCCTTTAAACAACAGAAAGTCTCACAACACATTCATTATAAAGCAAAATTCCTTTCCAGCCCAACAAGAAGTATCTGGAGGTGCATGTCCAAGTGCTAGAGTGTGTTGAGATGTGAGGAGGACCGGTGGCACGCAGCCACAAGGCTCAAAGACTGCAGCATGCAAGACAGAGCCAGGCTCTCCACGGCTCAGCACCTTCAACCTGCCCAGCACTGCCCAGCAACAAAGCGCTGCTCAGAGATGCCACACGCACCAGCACACGACCGAGGCTTCTACGTATGTCCCAGCTGAGCCCAAGCTGCAGCTACCATTAGTAATTTGAAAATAAAAGTTTAAAAATTAAGCTAAATGAAATATTGCATCTACTGCATCACGGGACTTTCTGCTACTGACATTGTCATAGAATAACACTGATACCATCCAGTAGAAGAGAAAACTTTCAGAAGCTGCTTTCATACTGATAGGAAATATTCAGTTGCTGAAATTTTCCAAAATTAGGACTTGTTGGTAAAAACTGTGTTTTGTGGGAAATGAAACAAGGGATGAATCTATTGCTACATTCCAAGTGCAAACAAAAACCAGTTCAGAGAGGCCAGAAACACCCACAAAACAATCCCACGCACTCCCTGTGCCTCCGTAATCTTCTGTGCCTCCAGCTGGTACCACAGCTCGCAATGCCGTGAGTGACACCACTACATGGAGAGAACAGTACTCCGTGCTTCTAAAGCAATTTCTTAATTTAACTTCCAATTTATGGAGGCATTTTACTATCCTTCAACTCTGATTTTCTCTGAGAAAACGCAGATCCCGCTTTGCAAAATGTTAAATAAATGGATGTCGCCAAATTATTAAAATTAAAGGCAAGTGCAGAGTTGGCCAAGCGAATCATGGCTGGAAATCAGCTTCCAAAATTCCCTTAGCAGCTTTCAGATGATTGTGGCAAGACGCCATCAGAGAAAATGTCGTGTCTGCAAGCATCACCTCACCCTGGTATGTTTGGAAAGCTTACAGAAAGCCCGTGCCACGGGGAGTGGACTGCGTACAGATCGTACATCACCCGGCTACCTTCTGGGGGATGGTCAAAACCATTAATTGATGACAACTGTGGCTGTCCCACATCATCTTACCCATCTTGGCTTTATTTTTCTCTCTGACTTCCTAGTGACAGAAGCATCCTATGAAAATATTTCGAGATGCTTGTTCCTGGGGCTCCCAGGTACTTACCACCCGCCACTGCCCCCTTCTTGCACAAAGCTTTCAGCCAAAGGCTAACTTGAGCTTGCAGTAACTCACAGCCTTTGCTAAACATACGTTTGATGGGAACTGTGAATTTCCAGCATTTTACCTGTAGCTTTTCACTCACTCATGTGCGGCGTGTTTGGCTGGTGCTTTCTGGGTTGGGATGCTTTCGTACCTTTTTAAGATAAGGATCGTGGCACACGTGAACTCCTGGCCAGGCACACTCAGGCTGGCTGATTTTCTGTTGGAAAGATTTGTTGTGCATTTTACAAACACCAGATGCTCGATGATGGGAAAATAAAGCATACTTTCCAGTAAACAAAAGCAGATTTCATTTGTTTCTGAAGCATAAACAACAAAAAAAAAGTGAAAAAAAAGTGCAAAACAGAACAGTACAAATCAGGCTCGTACATATACGTTGGGGGGAAAAAATGCTGAAAGCAGCAGGAAAAGCGTGTACCTGGAGATGGGTTAATGAGCTCCACAGCGCAACGATGGTCCCGGGGGCTGCGCGGGTGCAGGAGCTGGGTACCCTGTGCGTGCTGCCCCGTCTCTCAGGCACACCGCAGGTGAGCCATGGACCTCTCATTTTTCTTCCAGGTTGCAAGTTGTAGGGGACAGACAGCTCATTTGGGGGGGGACATAAGACTGAAGGAGCTGATAGGGAACAAAAAAATCAAGCAGTTAAACTAGCAGGGGCTTCCTCAGCAGCGTCTGGGGAGTGGAAGTAACGCATGCTAGAGGAAATGCTTTGAGACTGCCTGAGATTTACTGCAGTCTCGGTCGGTTCTCATAGCCCAGAGCAAACATTTGAACATCACAGAGCGCAAGGCAAAATCTCTTCCTTGCTGCTGCAGGAAAGGGAACTCCACATTAGATCCTAAGATAAGATTAATGAGTGTCAGTAATGAGGAAAATGTTGCGATGCCGTTATATAAACCAAGGACAGACTCACCCAGGGCTTTTCTCCCCAGCCATACATGAAATTCAGTGAGAGGTGACCAGAAACCCCAGCCTGCCTACTCCAGAGTGATAACCGAGAGGGGACAGGTTGAGAGCGTGCAAAATCACGGCTGGAGTCTAGCAGCCCTTCAAACAATTCCATGTTTATTGTCCCGATGTTTGCCGCTCAGGCACACAGATCTCTGCCAGCTGACGCTAAATCTCCTGTTCTTTCTAAGCTGCAGCACAGAGCACCCACCCAGCAAGGTCATGGGTACCAACCTGGGGTGGCTACTGCATAAGCCTAGGGGGAAGATGCACCGGGAGGCAGGAGGGAGCCGCATCTGAGCAAGGGGAATATCAAGGCTGGAACTGTCAGAATTTCAAATTAAGGCTTGTTTTGCTTTATTTTTAATCGCTATCGCCATAATTCCAAACCATTTGATCGCTTTCTTCCAATTTAGGAGAACCTCTCTTTTTGCCTTTAGAGAAAACACTGGCACCAGCTTGGACAAACATCTCCCAAGCAAAAATAGCATGGATCTTAAAAAAGGGACTGTGCCCTCGACTGGAGATAGCTACAGGGACTAAATCCTCAGGTACCCGAAACGCTCTACCACCTGAGCTGAAGAACGCAAAGTGTCCGGGTGTTGCAGACGGAGCCTGCCCATCTGCTAACCCCTAGGAAGAACAAAGCAACCATCAGAAATGCTTGCAGCGTAAGCTTGGAGGGAGTTTTCCAACAAAAATGTCGGAAAAAGCGAAGTTGTAAGAATATCAGTATTTTGAGGGATTACACCAACTTCAGCGTGCTTTCATGCCAGGGCAAACTGAGGAGCTGCATTTCCAGAGCAGGGTGGAAAGAAAGCAGAAGGAGAAACGCGAGGTCTGAAGAGCCCTCTTCGGCCTGTTTTGCAGGGCCGGGTGGGAAGCCAAGAGCTTTGGGCTGCTCTGAGCAGCAGCAGGTGACAGCAGCCACCTTGCACCGCCGCAAGCTGCCACGGCACCCCAGGGAAAGGGCAGGCCGGCACCGCCAAGCTCATCAAAGAGGATTTGGGGGGGGGTACAGTCTGCAGAGGGGACCCTCGGCTGCACATTCCCGATGGTTTGCATTTCGATTTGTCTGCCACGTCCCTCCAGTCCAGGGCTGGCAAGGCAGGGGTTGGCAATGGTGCAGGAAAGCACTGCTCGCCCGTAGCCCCCTTGCAGGCAGCGCGGTTCTCCGGCCCCCTCCAGCGGCTACAAAACATGAGGAGGAGTCAGCTCCAGGCTCCCAGGCCGGCGGGATTCAGGCGTTCGCAAATCCAGCCCCTGCACAGGGCAGTGGTCCCCCTTCCCACGGCGAAGCAAGTGATTAGGCAGACAGCCAGGCTCTTGCGCTGGAACATCTTTATTGAGCTACACGTGGATCCAGGCCCGCCACAGGTAACCTTCTACCTGCTCCCGCGCTGCGCACAAGCGTTTTACACCAGGCAAAACCAACAGACCACTGAGTAGCACTTCTGGGAGTGGGACTCTGTCACCTCTACTCTGTCCTGGAAAGGTTCTTATGCTGCTTTCTTCACTGGAACACGAAGGGCTAAAGAGGTACAGTACCTCAAAGGCTAGTTTTGGTGTAAGAAGTTTTGGCTTTGGGGATGGGGGGGGGGGGGGGGAACAAAACCACTTAAACCAAACAGATGCTGTTCCTCTGCCTTTTGCAAAACCCCCAAAGAGGGGGAAATT
>Ga0181612_138933_pt1 | contig 13276 bp, 7 predicted proteins | sample HoacroProtozoa21_FD_119630 | JGI IMG/M metagenome (GOLD analysis project Ga0181612, IMG submission 119630) | Hoatzin crop microbial communities from Cojedes, Venezuel. Combined Assembly of Gp0051906, Gp0051904, Gp0051908
ATGCACCTTTCCAAACACTGCTCAAAGACTGACGGGCATGCAAATCACTCCGGAAACTACAAAACAAACTGCTGTACTGTTAAAGCTGAGAACAAGAAAATAACCTTTTGCGTGAGTCACGCAGCAGCTCTTTTGTATGTAAATATATCCACAACCCATCAGCATCTATGGGGAGTACAATTTACATTCTGAACGATCAAAATGTTTAGTATTGGCAGAGAAAATGTTTAAGAAGGGAGAAGGCGGCGGTTTAAAATTTAGAAACTTAGTCAACCGTGCCAGATTATGATCTCAACTTCTCTCCCTCCAACAAATACTATGCTCCATAAAAACAAAATGAATTAGAACAAAATGCTTTTAAATTGAAATTTGGAAGTTCCTCTGATTTTCAAAAGAAAGAGGGGAAGGCAAAAAATGCAATAAATTTCAAAAAATTAGTAAAGAAATATAAAACTTGGCCTATTAAATGTGATTCAGAGATGGGAAGCACAAGAAAGACTAACACATGAAGTGTACGGAGCCATAACATTTGCAACAGCTGTGTTATGAAATGCACTTGGTATTCTGGGAAGCAAGAAACAAAATACTTTGTTAAAACACTTGAGGATGTATCAGTGACTGAAAAGGAGAGAGACAAAAATCAAAATCACAGTTTAACCATTAATGCTGTTGAGGACAGGGTCTCTGGTACCTCGTTTATGCGGTGATTCACTGAACAAGACGACACAATGATGGATGCACCACATCCCGGGGAGGCTGCGCTCGACTCCCTGAGAGTTGGCGCGGTCCCTCTGAGTGACAGTTATCTGCTCAGCTTCAGTGCCAAGTACGCCTGTTAGCCCAGATAAATCCATAGAGCTCAGCCCCAGACCTTGGTCCAGTCTTTGCACAGGTTGAAAAGTCTCCAAACCTGATGCCATCCTTCGGATTTGTTTCTAATGTTTCAAGGTCAATTTTTGACTGTGTTTTGTCTTGTTCCTTCAAACCCTGTTCTCAGTTGTCAGTCTCAGTAGTAATTAGCTTGAGTATATAAGATATCCACACACCTGTGTTCTGTCAACATGGTGAAGGTTAAACCAGACAAATAAATAAAACTGAAAAGCACCATCCAGCTTGCTGCAGAACTCTCATTGGAAGAAAATGAAACCCAACTTCAAGTGTCTCACAATTCTGTGATGATAGGGCTATTTTCAGGGGAAAAAAAGTAAAATTCAGAGACATGACATTTGTACGCTGGGAAATACTGTTTTCCAAAAACCTTGGCTACCATAGTAACGTGATTTATTCTATACTTGCTGCAGTATAGTCAATTAGCTCCCTAACTGAAAGACAATTATCATAACTAGAGATGTACCTGGCTGGAAGACTACTGAAATGCTGCTTATGAATGGCAAAGCAGAGTGCTCCAAATTCCAAATTAGCAATCATTATTGTCAATCATAGAGGACATTTCTGGCAGTGGTTTAACCTCAGCGATACAAAAGGGCACATTTGTCAAATGGGTGCTGGCAAATCCCAGTGACCAAGATTCCAGAACATGTCCTGCCGCATCTGTGAATCTGTATGCAACACAGCTAGGTGGAAAAAGAGAGAAGAAAGAAAAAAATGAATTGCTATTGTATGCCTTTACTGCATTCTGTGGCCATTACGGATATAACTTCCATCTGGAAAACTTAACAGAGAAGGATTTTTGTGAACAAATTGCAGAAATCCACATATATTAACATGCAAAATTCAGGCTGTATCCAACTGTAGCAAACACTAACATCATTATAGTGTCTTTGTTGCAAGAGGCCATGCAGAAGACCTCTGAGCTGTCCCTACCCTGTGTGAAGGGTTTGTGCTGCCTTCGTTACCACCGGGGATCTGGGTAACCTCCGCATTCATGTTGCTCCTCCTTACACTGGCTCCGTGGGCCATGCCATGGCTTTTCTCCAGCATAAGTGTGACCAGATGTACATTCTGAGATTGTTTGAGTTCAGCTTTCATTCAAGCCGATAAGCTGCTAGCAGAACTTTTTCTAACATACATCCCAGAAATGTTCTTTGTGTCTTCTTTGCATATGTCAGATACTGGCCATTGGAAAAGAGAAAACATCTGTTCTAATCCTCCCAAAGGAACATATGTAAGTTTTTGTGCTGTTTTTATGCAGCCTCAAGGCCTTTTATTCAGCTAAAAAAAAAAAAAAACCCTTTGTAAAACTGCTGGATTTTTTGTTGTTGTTTTATTTTTAAACCAAGCTACTAGGTTTTGTTCTTTTTCTTGTAAAGCATCACAAAGCCATTTCCCAGGTTGAGATGGCCAAGGAAAGGTCCTTTGCAGAAATTTCCTCCTGAGAAACAGCTGTCCTCCAGAACAAACTAAGCTCATCCTCAGTGGAAACTAGCTTCTAGACTCAGAGTTAGTAGACCTTACCCCTGCTTTGTATAGTTTTGGGGGATTTAAACCTTTTAAACTAATAGTCTGAATGCTTCCCCCCACTCCCTGCCTCCCCATCTCCTCAGTGAACTCCTAGGAAGGCGCTGTCACCATGGTGGGGGCTGGCACAGCAACAGCATGAGCGTACAAATGCCACTTCAGCTGTGAATGTGAAGAGCACAACAAAAGCTCGTTTTACCCACCAGAAACCATCACTGTACTTCTCTCTGTCTTCCTGAACAGATGAGAAACTTCCCGTGGTGTTCTGGAGCTCCAGATCCTGAGAGCAGCTATGAATAGCAGCTTTAAATTTAACCAAGGTTGGAAAGAGAGTGAAATCTAGACGCTACAAGATGATGCCAGTTCAGCTGGCTCAGGAGCCAACAGAGCCTCCCTTGCAAGTGGCACGGAGATAAATTCCAACCCATGGGGCAAACAGCATCACCATCGGCATCCAGCAACACTGCAAAAGTGGGATGACTTTGCAGGACTTAACGCACTGCTAAGCCTGGAGCAGTACAACTCTCCCAGGAGTTGTTCCTGCTGGCAGAAGCCAGAAGGATGGTGAGACCCAGGTGAACCTTCTGGAGGTGACAGCACATTGCACTGACTCTTGCTGAGCAATTTGACTCCTGTGTTCCTTTTCCTATAGCTTGTTCAAGTATGACCAAGCTAAGGTAAGTGAGCCTGAACTTTTGTTCCACCTCAGTGACTGGATTGCCTTAATGCACACTCATGAAGAGCCACACGGTAGTGACAGTGGAGCTGGATGGCAGAGCACCCGCTGACTTCGGCAATGACAAGAAGAATCTGTGGGTCCTCTGCTGGGATTTGGTTTTGTACATTTGGTCTGGCTTTGCCTTCCAGTTTGGGATACTACCAACAGTCACTTGAATCTCCAGAGGTAGCCACTAGAAAAAAAAAAAAGATGCTATAAATTTAACTAGGACAGCAGTTGGGAAAGGGGAGGGGGAGGCTGTTTGAGAACTGTGGGTTGACTGGTGGTCTTAGAGTATAAAAACAATATCCTTCTGACACTAGTAACTAGAAGCAGGCCTCAGATTCTGTGGAGTTTTCTTGGTCTTTATAGAATAAAGACAGAAATCTGGCTCTATTTCATCACAGTTATTAGCACTCAGGCACCCCTCCACCCTTGCAGGAGATTAGTAGTGATAATGCATCTGGTACCTGCCCCAGCAATAACAGATCTATGTGGAGAAGACTACAAGAAATTGTTTGGACTTCTGCCCAGTCCTAGAAGTCCCACCAACCATTTCCAAAAGTCCCATCAGTTTTTATGGCTTGTCTCTCAAGAAGGCTGTTGAAACCTACATGAAGGAGACACTTTAAAAAGATTTTTGCAGACATTTATTTCTGGCCAAATTATGATTGCTTGGAGGAAAAAGAAGCCACCATACAAATCTTGTTAGAGACTACAGCAGGAACTCACAAACCCATGCAGAACTGAGATAAGCTAAAAAAAGCAATAGCATCCAGGAAGGAAAGACAGACCAGCCAGCCAAATGCAACTCTAATTCCAACCCGTGACAGACCCCTGGGGCAGCTCCAAAGCCACTTAGCACAAGCATGGAGCTGGGCCAGGAGGAGACACTGGCACCAGAAGAGCGGCTCTAGCAAGTCCAGGCTGCGATTTGGTGTTATCGCTGAGGGGGACAGACTCGGACAGGCGCGTTACCCCCAGCACCACCAGCACACAGCTCCCCACCTCAAAGCCCTCCAAGTCAGATAGCTCTGGCAACCCTGTGATCCCCGAGCTCCCTGAACAGCAGAGCGTGTGAGCCTAGGAAAACAGTAACAGCACATCTGCTAACGACACAGAAACACGCTGGCAATGCTCCGTGCGGCTTGGCAGGGGAACCGTCTGCAGTCCAAGGTCTAAAGGGCAATCGGCCTTCAGAGACGCCTGCAACTTCAAGGAACTCCGTCCTGGAGTGAAATCGGTGCCTCTGCAGCGCACAGCCCACACTGGGCCCTGACACACGCCAAGCGAGTGCAGTGCCTGCTTCATGTCACACAGGAGGTGAATTTCCCAGGAGAGCTAGGGGAAACAAGCACACAGAGCATCTCCAGAGGCTTATTCCCTGCGCCTCTTGGACCCCTCCAGCAGACCTCACCGGAGGGACAGCTCTACCAGCACAGGCAGAGTATGTGGGGCACCAGCACAGGATTACCAGGTGCTGGGAATATTTACTACAGCAGGGACTGGAAAATGCCTTTTTTTTTGCAGGTATACAGTGCATAAAGCTGCCAGGAAGGTGACTGTACTGATTAGCCTTGTGCAGGACTGTGGGACTGCTGACGACTGTCTGGCCTGGGGGTCCCCAAGCAGCACTCATCAGTGCTGTAGGAGGAAAGTAAAGGAGAGGGACCAGATACTCAGGGACCAGACATTTTCTAGCGCTGACAGCTAGAACACTCCCCGCAGGCTGTGTCAGTGCTGCCGTATCTCCAGACAAGGAGCTCTCTCCCATATGGCTACACCCCTTGCTTCTCTTCCAGTTGCTGGAGAGCAGCTCCCAACCTCCCAGTCCAGGGGACCGTGTTTGCTGGATGCTGTCCCTGCTACAGACACAGCGGGAAGGCCAGGGGGGCATCTGTTCCCAAGACATTTATGATGGTGCTGGTTTTTTCGAACCATGAGTTTGAACAGAAACTATGTTGCACCTTAAATGTCACTGCCAGGCAGAAGGAAAGTCATGAATCTTTAGCAATCTTCCCAACATCATGATTTTCAACCAGAAAATGAATATATATTGGAAGAAACACTACAGCTGTGATTGCCTCAGTGAAGCCATTAACAAATGCAGTGTAACACGTCCAAGTGCAGTCAGACCTGTCTGGGGGCTGCTGGGTCTTTCTCACATCCTCCTTCTCTCCCCGTCCCTCTGCTTATTGTTTACTTCGTTGTTAATCCCACCTAATTTAAAAATAGGAAATTGATTTCTTATGTATCCATTACAAACCAAATCATTTCTTTATTACAGCAAGGATCATATTTCATAAGCAAGTCATGGAAAATTAAAACCATGCCTGTTGCTTTGATGAAATAATGGAGAGAAACACTGGAGGGGAAGGCACAGACAGCTGGGGGCTGTCATGCAACCCGTGGTGCAAGTTAACTCTTTGCAGGCACCCACAGCTGACAGTTTTCCTCCCCTAAACTTCTGATTCTAGCGCTAAGCACTCCCTTGTTGCTGAACGTCAAAAGCATCCAATAGGAGAAATGCAATCCCTCTGAACAAAGTAGGTCAATGATTTTGGTGGCTGGAGATTATGTTGTTAACAGCATGCTTGCAGCCTGCCTGTATGCAGAACCAGATACCTCTCAATATTAACACTACTGAAATTGGGTGTCTGACAGTTGCTGCTGCACATTGTACACAATACAGGAACCCACAATACCAGCCAAACATTACCCCAGAAGTCCTTACAGCATAAATATTTCCAGGCCCTGGGCATATTAGACTGTTGTGCCTTGCTCCCAGGTGGGGTGATTTATGCAGAAGAGGAACCAAGTTTCCCTGGACAGATACTCGGTGCTGCGCACAGGTTATGGCAGTACAGCAGATACCCCAGCCAGAGCAAAACTAGTTAGCGGTGTACTGTGACTTGGGGTGGATTATAAATTAAAACAAAATCCATTGTGTGCATTACTGAGGATTTATGGGCTGCTCTATGAACCTCTCTGTGGAGCAGACAGGACAGGGGTCCTCTGGAAAGTAATCCAGATAAGTACTGCAGCTCACAGGACATTGCAACATCCAACCCAAAGTTCATCGACTACTTCATTAACATTTTGATCTCTAGGAATTACAGCCAAACAAAACCTCTTCAATTTTCCTGTCGGAAGCAAAAAGATCAGTGAGTTATCACCGTACAGAATGTTTTCTATAATGTATTTTCTATAGGTGTATCCATATAAAAATATCATGTCTGACAACAAAGAAAAAGCAAAGCTATCGCAACAGACCACAAGCAGACAGACTCCATGATAGTGAAGGGTAGCAGAAGAGATTGTTTCAGAGCAGTAATTCATGTCAAGTCTGTTCACCTCTACAAGCACACCTTTTGAGCGAGAAACTATTTGCCTTCACTTCTTTGGGAGAAGAGTCCCATTTTGAAAAAAAATAGCCCATGTTACAGCACCTTGCAAGACTGTGTTACTCTCAAACTCTGCTGTGGCTCAGGGACTTGCTGTTCTCCTTTCTGGAAGTTAGGGCCAGAGACATTACCATACTAAAGTAATTCTTACGCCAGCTAAGGGGACTACAAACACAGCCACCTTACCCAACCCTTCCCCTGCTCTGGGAGGAGGCCAGTCAGTGAACAGCAGGCATTTGCCAGTTCGCTCCAAAGAGCTTCCTAACATGTGAGCCAAAGAAAGTCCTTTAAAACTCTTTATGGTCCTTTTGCACTGATGATTCTCAGAATTGGAAAACAAGTTTTGTAACTCAGCAGGAGTGAAGGAAAAGGGCTCCTTCCAGGAACATCCTGCATCATCTCTCCTGCCCCCACCTCCAAAGGGTTGTCTAAAACTGTGTTGCTGGGAGATACCATGCTCCTTTCTGCTAGCTTCTCTGTTGGCTGCTGTTATGTTGAACCGACTTATTTATGCAATAAAGATACCGAGAAACAGTCTGTGTAAACCACTGCAAGTTACCACCAAGCATCTCCAAGATCAGCTAAAATGGCCAAAGCTTTCCCAGCCTCTGCAGAGTTCTCCCACAGAAGAGGCATTTCAGTTCCTTGTTACGGAAGATGCTTTATGCCACTTTCTGGTCTGCCACGTTGCTCTGTCATGCGACTTTACTCAGTCCTCTGTAGTTTCTGTCAGCATTTTAATGATTATCAAATACATTGTAGAATTATTTTAATGAAGTTTCTTCTTTGGAAAATATCCTCCAGGGGTTCTAACCAGTCTTTGTTTTGATGATACATTTGATAAGACAGTCACCAAAAAAATAAAAAAATACAGAAACATTCATCTGCATTTGCACAAAGGAGCCAGCTCACCACGCCAATATTTCAGTGGAACCACTGGATGTTTTCATTAGCTGCGTTTGCCACTGTGACAGCAACAATAACTCCCAGACAGAAGTCGAGACAAGACGTAGTAATTAGGTCAAACCTTCGGGACAGAGCTGTCATCCCAAAACATAAACGTGAGTTACTCTCCCACTGCCCAAGCTCTGTGAGCTGTGCTGTTGCTGTGGGTTGTCTAAGCTGGATGAAGAACTGGAAGAAATGAGGGTCGTTCTGCCTTTTGCTGTTCTTCACAATTACCCCATGTTTAATTGATCTTGATTAATTATTTAAAGGTAAAGGGAGCTTTCCTGACCTAATGGCAACATGTAAACTGATTAGCTTTACAAAGCCAGCAAAATTATCTGCATGGTGAGATCGACTCTTGTAATGTATTATTTAGGCCAAGTTATCCTGTGTCACCAGCAATGATGTGCTGCCAAACACAAGACCACGATCACAAAGGTGTGACATGGGTCCCCTTAGGGTGAGGGTTAGAGTCCCCCATGCCCTTAGCACCCGTGGGTAGGGAGGAGGAAGATAAGTATGAGGAAGAAAAGGAGGAGAAACTGCCCTGTGCTGTGGTAGCTTGTGGTGCCTCCCGGGGCTGCATCCACGTGGGGCTGGGGGAAGGCATGGAAAGAAGAGAAGCACTTGCGGGTGGGATGGGGGCTGGGAGCAGGCAGGGAGCACGGGGGAGACAGCAGAGCCACAACGAGGAGCGAGGCACCTTCGAAGGCAGGTTTGAGCAGCCCAGCGGGACCCGGCTGCAGTTCGCCTAGCGGAGCCAGACGCTGCTGCTAGCACAGCCCAACCCCGAGGGGCAAATGCAAGCTGGCCCTTTGTCTGGCTCTGTTTCGGCAGTCTTGTCACAGTCTCCCTTCGGTAACATCACTAGTGGTTACAGGGCAAAAACATTGATTTTGTGCAGATAATCCCTATTGTTGCCAGAAATCAGAACCTAGATAAAAGCTTTCCAAGAGTTGTGCTAAGATTCGGATCTGAGCTTTGCAGAGGGAGCAGCAGTGCCCTGTCCGGGCTGATAAGCAATGCGGTAAAATTGATTCCTGGAGTAACTTATGCACATTGGAAGAAAGTGATTTGTTTAGATATCTACAGTATTCCCCATCTCTTCTGGCCAATCGCTAAGGCAGGTACACAGATAAATGAGAAGAAAACACACACGTCACCGCTCTGGCTTCAGGGTAAGAAGATAAGGCTGATAAGGCAGTAAGTGAAATTCTCCTTCAGGCTCCCATGCAAATATGGACTTGGGCAAAGGCTTCTCAGCTGCAGCAGAAATACGTGTGTGAAATAACAGCACCCCCAGGAACAACAGGACAATAACCTCCCATCTCCATCAAAAGATCCTTGTCTAGAGATCTTACAGTCAAAACAGCTGAGACAGAGCAGCTGAGAGGAAAAAGAGGCACCCAGAGCCCCCTTTGAAGGCACAGGGGTGGGCGGGAGGCCCAGCAGGAGGTGGATCTTTAGACACAAGCCAAGGCCACCAGCCCTGAGGAAGCAGCCTCCCCCAAGGCTGGTTCTGTGTAAGGGTGAGGATGCTGTTAGCTTACAAAATACAGAGGCAAGAGAGATGCGGGCACCAGAAGCCAGCTCACAGGACAGTACCACCAGTGAGGTCCCCATCACTGCAGGTTGAAGGAGACAACGCCCATCAAAACCTCCCCACGCTGCTGCCACCAGCCAGGAGGAAAAGCACAGAAGATAGGAACATCCCCAACCTGCAGGACAGACTAACCTCCGTCAGCTGCACACAGAAACCCATAATCCTTCAGTCAGTGAGACCTTTCTTAGCCATCTGGCCATGCCACCAGAGGCTTTGAAATCATCTCCCTCCTTTTGAAACAGACTCATAAAGTCTCATGAGCCATATCACAAAAAAGGCATAGAGGCTTTCTGCCAAATTTCTGAGACTTCAGGGTTTTTCCTCCCCCCGGTTACTTTTACATCCCAACAATTCCTTCCCTGTATTTATTTCTACTCAGTTTTCTACCTCTGGGACCCAAGCAAGCCATGGAACCTGGATTAAACATGCCACAAAAGAATTCAAGTCTTGACATGGCCAAAATAGTGGTTTCCAATGAAACAAAACAAAAGGCTAGGATGAAGTAGCTATGTCAGCAGCTTGTGCAGCGGTGTAAATAGATGTTGCCAAGGGAGACTGAAGAGAGATAAGACTCCACCACACCTCCAGAGCTCACAGAGGAAGCGTTCAGATCCAAACCCCATTTGCTAGTAGTGTTCACCACTCCGACTTCAGCTGAAACAGTGGATAAGTCGTATTTATAAGACAAATGTTTTAAAAAGGGACAGAAAAATTCAGGCTTCCCAGCTGGGCACCAGGAAGACATTTCCTCCCAGGGAAGATTTCATTTCCGAGCCGTAGGACATCTGCAGTCTCCTACCCATGAGGAAGGGACTGAGCAAACCTCAAGCCTGACCCGGGCCAGCAGCAAGAACAAGAGCACTCAGTGTCTGTTGTATTGAAAAATGTGTATTTCTTTGGTTTTTAATCTTCACTGGCAACCCCCAGACCTACCAGGTTGCCTCGCTCCAACAACTCCAAGGGCAGAAACCAGGCAGAAGGGGCTGGCGAGGCTGGAAGAGCAGAGCCCCACGTCCTGCAATGCCAGGGACGTGCACCTGGGAAAGTTTGGGTTGAACATCAGGAAGGTTGATCCTGGAGGGCTGGTGCAATGCAGTAAGGCTACCTGAGAGGTCAAGGATTCTCTGTCCTTGGAGGTTTCCAGGCCAAGACACAGCTGACCCAAAACAGCCCTGGCAACACCTCAGAGAACAAACCAGAGCCCTTCCAAAGTCCCTCTCACCCAGCACTTCCATGAACATGAAGGGAATCGGTGCAAAGGGAGATGAATAGAAGATTGCCCACAAAAATACAACCAGCAGGTACAGGAAAGAACAGCTCTAAAATAAGCAGATTTATGCCTACATGTTAATTAACACTGAACCCGATAAAGCCTAACTACACATTTGTTTTAATTAAGAGAAAGGACCACTTGGCAGCTCTCCCATCAGCTCGTCTACCCCAGGGACACCCACGCCAGGCGAAAACACTCAGGAATGCAGCTCCAGCTCACCCGCTGGCGTAACGTGTTTGTTCTCCAACGTGTTGGATTCCTGCTTGCAGCCGGCTGTATTGGCTGGACTTTGGTCCAAGAACATTTCACCTGGATGTATGAACCTAGCACTACAGCCACCAGGGTAAACATTGTATTTTCAGAGGGCAACACACACGCCACTTTAACTAAACTGATAGACATAGCGACTTTATTAGTATTCAGTCTTTTCAGCAAATTACCAAGGCAGACTGTGCCAGTTTTGCAGAAATCACAGGGATTGTGCTGGCCTGGAGGAACTTTGCTTTCCAAGGAGGGGGCTGGCAGAGCAGTTGTGGGGAAGCTGGAGCCCCAAAGCATCACAGCAGCCCAGGCCACCAGGCTCACGGGCTCCCACTCCCACAGGAGCAAAACTAGTTGAGTTTTGAGGTGGTCTGGGTTTGGAGGGGAGAAGGGAAGAGGCAGCACTGCCGGGTGGCCCAGGCTGTGGTTAGCAGGGTCAGGTGGCCCAGGCTGTAAGCACAGTTTGGTTCCCAGGAAGAAAGAAATCTAACCAGAACCTGCAAGTGTGCATTAGTCTATGCGCTTGGGAAATAATTCCTGCCCCACCACATCCTTCCCAAGGCTGTTGCCTGCAGGCAGAGGGGTAGTACAGACCTTGGGGAGGGCAGCCCTGCAGGACACCTGACCCAAATACCCGCACGCCACTCCATGAAAGCATTTGGTGGGGCACAAGAGCATGCAGGTTTGCAGGAAGGCTGCAAGCAGACGTGTGCCTCCAGCAGAGACCAGAAGCACCCCATGCTCCAGGCCAGGGCTTTAGGGCTGGGATCAGGACAGTGAGGTTAACACACCACCTGCCTTGCTGGCTGGTTCACATTTCCCAGTTACCCCACGCGACATTACCCGTACGATGCCTCCTTCTCTGCCCGAACCAGCTCCCTTGTACTAAGGAATTCAGTCCTTGAGAGCCAGGCTGCTCCCTCCCACACAAGACACCTACTAACCCCAGCCATGGGGTGGGTTTGACGCAGACCCCATCCTGCACAAAGCAGCACAAGGTCCCTTCAGCTGAGGCTGGGTGCCCGCCCAGCAGGGCAGGCTGGCTTGGGTCACGTAATCTCAGCACTGCGTGGAAGGAAGAAGGATTTGGGGTTTCTGTAACTGGATGTTTTGTTTGTTTTAAAAGTACATCTCGTTTCAGAGGGTGCTTCAGGTAACCACTGAAGGGAAGTTCAACGCTAATGGTGCAAAAGGTCCCCCGATGAATACACAAGCGTGCACCACTGTAGAAGGAACATGCTGAGGACTTCAGTTGCCCCACCTGAGCTGAACTGCAGTCCCAGGCCACAAACGGGCTCCTAGCACAGACTGCATTAGCCGAAACATCTTCCATGGGAGGCTAAGCTACCCCAACACACACACTGAGGACCAATGGGCCAGTTTCTGTGGCTCAGCTAACATTACCACTAAGCTACAGTGCCTTGCCCATGGGTTGGAGCCCTTTACTGCAATCAGTATTTAACCCCAGTAACCTAGAATGACCCCGCTGAGAGGTGCCTCCCGTCTGGACACCTGCCAAACAGTTCAGAGTGAGCCTGAACAAACTTCGCTCCCGATGGCAAGGTAAAGCTGGCAGCATCTGCATCCTTTCCAGCCAGAGATCTCCCCCACCCAGGCACCCTCCCATGATAAAGCTTCTGTCCCTGCTAGGGCCCATCGCTCCAGTTTATCAACTATTGTCTGATCACTACCATAATACGGTGCGTATCTCTCAGTATACAGACAGAGCAGAGCAAAATAACCCTTGCCTCCCTACTCACCTCCCATCTTAAAATGGCAAAGTAGCCAGAAGTTTCTGTGCACTAAAAATTATTACAAAAACCGAGGATACTCTGGACTGCCACATATCACACCTACTCAAACAGGTCAAAGCACTACTGGAGGAGGGCGAGTTGTGTGTATATGAGATTACTAACTCCCACTACAAAATGGCTGTCATAACCACCCTCATTTGTCTCGATAGCGTAGTAAAGCAATTGCTGTGACATTGGAAGATAAGGGGACTCCAGCGCCCATTCAGCGCTGCACTGCCAGGGTTCGGTTCCGGAGGTTACCGTGATGAACGCGCTCCCGGTCCTTGCGCAGCAGCCAGACCAAGTCTCACCTCGAAAAGGCAGTTGTGCAAGTGCCCACCCTGGTCGGCAATGCTCGGGAAGAGTTTAGACAGCCCACATAAATGTGTGCACACACGCATTTTGTAACAAAAAATTCTTTTTGTTCCTGCAGACATCATCTGCAGCAGAGGTGTGAGCTGGTTTCCACAGGAAGCTTTTCCAGCAGAAACATCCAGGGGGAGGTAGCTTGGCTGCCCCTTTTTGCAAACTGAGGCAGAGAGGGACCACTCCCGCCCTGCAGAGCCTGGCTAGGGGATGGCCCAATCCCTCCTGGCAGGTCAGGGCCCCCAGGGAAACAACCGGGAGAAGACACACAGCCCAGCAAAGGACGGTGCTTGTGTGCATGCACTGAAGCAGAGCACGGAAGGCAGCCACAGAGCTCCAGTAACTCCCGAGGAAAGCATCAGCTGAGCAAGCCTTCATTCCCACAGCTCACCATCACCCTACAGCAGGGCTCACCCAGAGCCTCCCCACCCCAGGGCAGAGCCAGCTCCCACCACTCACCTTCACGCAGCCACATGTTCCCCTCTTCCACTG
>Ga0181612_171265_pt1 | contig 13276 bp, 8 predicted proteins | sample HoacroProtozoa21_FD_119630 | JGI IMG/M metagenome (GOLD analysis project Ga0181612, IMG submission 119630) | Hoatzin crop microbial communities from Cojedes, Venezuel. Combined Assembly of Gp0051906, Gp0051904, Gp0051908
CCCCCCCCCCCCCAAGGTTTTAAAGGGATTTAAAGTACAGGGAAAAAATAAGCAGTAAGTGAATTTATATTAGAAAGGTGCAGAAGAAGTTCTCCCTGTGCACAGAACCTTTGAGGATTAAAATCTTATGCAGAAATAAGAAGTAGCTGTGAATGTTTGTTAGGGAGCCTACATTACTCAACGCTTCGTTTTGCTGTCCTACAAATTCACAGTGCCGTGGCTGAGCAGTTCAAACAGACTTCGCTCTTTTAAAAGGGATTATCTCTGGGACAGATTGACTCTTTCATTTAAAGGACGTTTTTTAATAGCACACACTGTATATTTTTGTGTACTGATACCTCTCTGGTTTGAAGTCTGTTAAAATTTTTAGCTTTAGAAATACAGAACTGTGGGCTTTCACCCTGGGCCATACAAGTGACTGGTAGCTGAGTAGCAGATCTATCAATTAAAATGTATTTAATCCCCAGTAAACTTAGTCTTCTAGTTAATTATACATAAGGATTGATTAAGGTTCTGATTTAGACTTAGATCAGCGTTTTTTTCATCTGCTTGGATCACTAGAAAGGCTCCCGTAGCCTCTTGCAATGACTCAGGTCTGCTGCTCACGCTTTGCTTAGATGGAGGCATCCTCCACGAGCTATCATCCCGCAAAATCCTTTGGACTCTTGGAAGAACGAAACTTGGTGATAAAAAGGGAGACGGTTTCAAAGTCTCCAAGTTACCCTTTGACCTGCTGAACAAGGAACCCTTGAGTAATCTCAAGCCCGTTTAAAGGAGAAACAAACAAATTAAAGCCAAACAATAATCTGAAAAGGAAAACCAAAGCAAACAGATTGGAATTGGAGCAAAAATCCAATGTGGGTTTTTTTTTTTCAGCTGTTTCCTTTGTGGTGGCCAGAACAAAAATCACTTTAAAAAGCATTAAAAAGTAAACAAGGTAGGAAATTAAGCCATTATCAATCAAACCCAGGGAGGGCAAAGCAGGGCCATCGAGTAGAACGACATGCTTGTTCTGTCAGATGGGAAAGAGCGAGCCTAGGCGAATGCAGCAACACGAGCATTGTCAGGAAGACATTCGTGCACCACTAATGGATTCAGTAAAGAACAAACACAAAACACTTAAGGACAGATACTCCAAAACAAACAGAATGAAAAGGAGATACTTCCCTCTCTGGCAAAGAAGAAGAACTTTTCCATACAGAAATTCTACACTTGAGAGGGATTTTTGTTTTGTTTTTAAATAAAAACAAGCCCAACGTCTACTAACAGAATTAACCAAGACCTTCCTTGAAACAAAACAAACAAACAAACAAAGACTTGCCTCCGTCCTTTCACTTTGAGGCTTTTCCTCAGAAATATTAAAAGAGACTTTAAGGAACTCACAGAATTATGGAAATAACACACCGAGTAAGAACTTTTCACCTAGCAGCTTTTCTTATTTTCTTGCAGTGTTGTTTCCCTGATATTGCTTCTCACTACTCATGTATTCTTCACTGCACTTTATTAAAAAAAACTCCTCTTCTGTAACAGAAGTAGCAGCACATCCTAGCTCTCCGCATAACACATATGGAATGCCGATTACTCAAAAAAAAAGAAATTGGAACAAGTCTTTTCTCAGACTTAGTTTCAATATTTGTCAACATTCACTCCAGACCTACCCCCGAATGCAAACTTTTTTATAAAGAATTATTCTCCTGTAATCCTTGTTACATTTGGGTCACAAAACCCACAGAGGCAGTAGCAGTAGAGGCTGTGTTTTCAAAATCCCAGCTCAGAGTTAGCTCCTGCGAAGAAGCACGAAGCTTCCAAGGCTTTCTCCTGCCGGGAGGTCAGCAGAGGAGGAGAGGCTCCCGGCTTCGCCTCCCGGCACACGCGGCAGCCAAGAGCCCAGCACCGGCCGCGGTTCCCACCGGCGCAGGGTGGGAGCTGGGGCTGAGCCTGGCGTGGGCTCAGCCTGACCCAGCCTGCTCTCTGGCAGCACCGTGAGCTGTATCTCCGCGCTAATATTATTTATTACAGACACCGCACTCTCATTTTATGGCGCATAACAGGAAGGGGAATAAGAGGATTGTTAAAATAGTTCTTGCTAAGTTGTCACACAGGTTTTAATGTCCTGTAAACATTCCTCTCCTTCTTTTACATTTTTTTAAATAGCACGATGTTCAAGCTTTCACGCTCAAAATAACTTTACATTTTAGTGCTAGCAAACCACAATACTCTCAACACCAGGAGCCATTATTAGAGAGGATCTGCAAAGAAAACAGATCTGTGATTTTGCTCCTGTCTCTGCACTGCTAAAGGCCTGAAAGTGCTCCCTTTCAGAAAGAGTATTTCCTCCCATCTTTTTCTATAGATGGAAAAACGTTAAGCCTAGATCCTAAAATTACAGACAGACACAATTATAGAATAGGGGTCTTTTGTACCCTATTTTTCCTGGAAGAATCTGGCTGTCTGGCAGACTAACAGCATCATTACTTCTTAAGTGCCTCGATGTTAAATTAGAGTTCCCCACACACCCTAGGGCAGTTGCAAAACTTAGACCCTCTCCCAGTGTTCCAAATAAGTCTTTCTGGTGAGGTTGGTGGTTTTTTTTTTGTCTTAGATATTAGAAATGTATATAAAACAATGAATTGCCTCCAATTCTTTAGGTGTGCGATGAAAAATTTCCCTCGTTGCTCTGTTTCGGACGGAGCCAGGAAAGCCATCCATTGCCAGGGCTGTGGGAACCAGGCAGGAGTCGGGGTCTGCACCCAGCTCCAGCCCCAGGCTGGGTCAGACCTCGTGGTCCAGCACTGGGATTTGCCTCTGCCACATGAAAACCAGCAGAGGTGAAGGATTATCCCCTCCTGCAGACCCAGCCCAGGGCTGTTTGAACGCTCACAAAACGGCAATGGAAAAGAGGTGAGTGCGGGGATCAGAGAAGGGAATGGGATCCAGGAGACCTGACCACAGGCAGATGGTCCGATCCAGCACAGCCACAGATCCGTGCGTGACCTTGGCCAAGCCACTGCGCCTTTCTGTGCCTCTTTTTCCAACCGTCTTTTATCTGCTTCTCTCATATAGGTTGTAAGCTGTTTACTTCCGACATGTCTGCACAGTATCGAGAACCAAGGGGCCCTGATCTCACTGGTGACCTTTAAGCCCTTCTGCTACACGTTTCATCATAAAATAATTATTCAAAAAGGAAGCAATTTTTTTTAATCGTCTGTCTTCCTTTTCTTAACACCTCTTTAACTCAGACATTCTCAGCAACATTACATGAAAAAAATAGGCTCTGCTCAAAATCTTAACACTGTTTTTCTTAAATGAAAATGCTGAGAAAGCTGCTAGTATTCTTTTGCGTCCTTCTCCCACAGGCCCTCCAGCAAAACTAGGGAAAGCTAGAATCAGCATGCTTGCTGCATTCAAAGTACCAGACAAAGATACTTTTTATTTTGAAAATAGAAAAAAAAAAAAAAAAAAAAAAAAAGCCTGCACGCTTCTCAGTCTTTCTTTGTACACCATAAAGCACCAAACAGGGCAGAAACCTGGTGCTGGCTTCTTTTGCAGGTCACCTCCAGGTTTGCTTTATGCTCTCTGGTGTTACAATAACGAATTTGTTTTTCCATTGCTCTGTACACGCTCTCTGGTCTGACTAAGAGTGACCTGCTCGCTTCTGAAGCAATCGGCTTTTTACAGCTTAGCCTGCGCTGTGTCAACAGAGAGCCAGCAGCGCGGCAGAGCCCCTGGTCCTCAGAGGCCAGGAGCTCCCAGGACTTGAACCGGCCCCGGAGCCTGCCGCCCGCTTCCCGGGTGTCAGCCCCGAGCTCCCCGCAAGCTCATCGGTGACGAAGGCTGCACGTGGAGATCCCCTCCCTGTCGCTCCGCAGGCTCACGGCTGGCTCAGCAGAAGGGCTTTGGTGGAAAGCCACCATGCCCTCGGAATGGCCAAGGATGCAGGGATGCTGAAAGGGGCAGGGGATCCCACGGCTTTTATCCCACTGCCTCCTTCAAGCTGCAGCTCCTCTGCCAGCCGCTGAGGAAGCAGAGTGCCTGGTAACCCGGCAGCCCTGGGGTGATGGCACAGGGACACCCATTCCCCCTCGCCTGCCCTTGCACGTTTGGAAGATGCCGAGTCCCTCCTGGCACCGGCAACCCTGGGCTGAAGGCAGGGCCCTCCTGCGGGGCTGCATTTCACACCCTATATATAAAATACACAGCCATACATTTATTCTGAAAAATTCTTTCTGTGAATTGGTGTTACTGAGGGATATATATACTAACTCCATACACGTGAGAGCTAAGGAAGATTTGTCCAAGGAACTACTTCCAGAGGAAGTGCTGGGCAGCCGCATTATTTGTTTTGTTTAAAATGATTTCAGGCTCGATAATGTCTCTTTATCAAAACTACACATGTGCTGAGAATGCACAGTGCTGTGTCTTGTGAGGCACACAGGAAAGGGTGGATTTAATGCATTTCATTATTATGAATATAGTGGCGCTGTAAGGAGAATCCTGACCGACAGCGTGAAATAAAGCCAAACTTTCAGAGGATATTTTGGGGCCTGAAGTTCCAGTGCTGCCTTTTCGAATTCAGTCTTAAATTCCGTATTCCTAATCCCCTGTTCTGTCTGGACCATCTCATCAATGGACGTGTGTATTATTACAGAGCTGAGCAAGTGCCTTAAAACATTTGCCATTAATATTCATTTGAAAGAAAAATGGAGTTTAAGCTTCCTGGGTTTGCTTTCCTCGAGTGAAGAAACTAGTGAGAGAGTTTATAAATTCACAGTTCTGCCAGGCCAAAGGGACAAGGCAATTGTGACACACTGTGATAACCCCATTTTATTTTGCAACCATCATCTTGCCTATAAGGTTTGGTTACATTTATTTGGTATCATACCCTCCACGGTGGATCAAGGCATTTGTGTTGCTGGAGACTCCGTACCCAGCTGAATGACAATGGCCACAAAGCAGAAACAGAGCCACCATGATCTACCAGCACAGACCGTCTCCTAACTTTCAGTCTAGAAATATAAAGAATTAGTTCTTCTTCACCCTAAAAGCTGATGGGCATAGGGATAATGACCCAATCTAAGACACAAGAGCTACAAGCTCAAACTGTGCAGTGAAGACTTGCAAACACGCTGTTTTTCAGTGATCTGAATATGCTTAGCACTGTTTAAGAGTAAAGTTAAAAAGGCTAAGAAATTCCTTGCCTAAGGATGAATAAAGAAATTCCCATTACCAGAGAGCTGAAACTGAGATTATAGTATGAAATTAAGCACGTGAAGCGCCGAGGCAGTGTTTTCATCGGCTAAGAAAATGGACAGCAGGATCTCACTGCCCCAAAGAGCGTCCTGCAGCAGGTCTCTTTATAGAAGCATCAATGTGAAACCTGTTGGCAGGAGCAAACGACTCCAGTGAGAGATGGCAGAAGCACACATTCACTGGCCAGATCCAAACACTCCAAAGTGGCCTGCACGCAGAGAAGATGGGGAAAGACATGGCAGTAAGAACCTACCCTGACTTGAGACCTCCTGCCCTAGTAACAATTATGTAATTGTTACAGTCTCTTCACACCTGAGTAAGAAACCTTTTTATTGCATCAAGTTTCGTGTCTAGACAGATATACATCGTGAATGAATCACTACTGGCTAGCTTTGAAGACCCGAGCTGAAGATTACTCCATGGTGTAAGCCACTATCTAGACACATCAACACTTATGGAACGATTTTCTGGAGACAGTTCTTTTGGTACATTGCCTGAGAGTATATTGGCTGTGAGAAACTCTGGTTTTCCACTAGTATCCTTAAAGGACTATGAAACAAAGTAATATAGGCTTAGCAAAGGAACCTCTTAATCATAGAGACCTAAGTCTTAAAAAAAAGCCCCACCTCCAAGAAAACCCAGTAAAAAAAGGTAACAAAAACACACAAGTAAGGAACAAATACATGGAAAAAACCAAACAGGCTCGAATTCACCTCTTGGCCCGATTATGCCATTTCTAGGAGCAGTGAGTCTGCCTCTGCTCTCCCTAGCAGGCTTTGCTTCTTTGTGAGAGGGTGTCTCTTCGCTAAATAATTTGAACCCCTCTTCTGCCCCTTCACTTTGGTTTCCAAGGCTCTTTGTTTTGTTCCTTTCCCAAACTGCTAATTAGCTTCTCTGCAAAATGGTCACTGTCTTAGGAAATTCTGTTCCTCAGCTACTCCGAGTGATGCCCAGCTTTCTCATGTGTCCTCTTGGAGGTGCTCCTCTCCTTGGCAAGGGCATGGGGCATCTCCAGCACCGGCCTGTATTTTAATCCAGCACAGACATTACAGTACAGGGCGAAGGATTCGGTGAAGGTTAAGGTGTTCTCAAAAACTGTGTTCTCAAAACCACAGTTTGACTCACATATGCCCCCAAACAATCATACATTAGCAATTATAATGATCTTTAATTAAAAAAAAGAAATATGTTGCTGTTTTTACAGATAAGGATCTATAGAAATACTTGTATAGGTGCCATGATAGTCTATTTTTCAAACTGCATTTCAGTGAGGGAATATTTAACTACCTTACCTACACTACTTGAATCGCATTCTAAAGTGAACCTCTTTAAAGTTTTCTTATTAAAAAAGCTTTAAAAATTAAGCAGTTTGAATTATTTTTCTATGAACCATATAATCTTCTTAAGTAGTAAAAACTTAACTTCAGCTCAAGTCATTCCACTTGGAAAAAGGCGATGAAAAACCAGCAGATTCATGCATCTTGCCCTACGTTTTCTCTAAATGTAACATCTAACCCCTGATTGTGATAATTTTTCACGGTAAAGCTTTCTGAGTGTTTACAGCCAACAGACTTTGGCTTTTATACTGGAAAGTCTGTTATATAAATGTCACTCTCATTTATATTCTCAGTTATAACAAAGCCATCAATGCAGCTGATTCCTAAGAAACCTTATATTTTAGCAACTTGTCCTAGCTTTGGTACTGCATGATGTAAACATGTCGAACACAGAGCATAAGAAAATTTTACCTTGGAGATGCTACATTTTTTAAACGAGGGGTAGAATCTAAATTCACACACTGTTCTTGATAGGTACATCAGTTGTCCAAGTGTTACGTTTTATTTCCAGAGAGCCACAATCACCTAACTATGTTCTGTAGCTGCACACAGATTATTTTGTGGATCACAGTTATCAACTGTTTGGTACAGACAGACAGAAGAAACGACGCTGCGTTGTGGCCTGGACCCTAAGGTCCCACAAGATGGGAATTTGGATTTGGATGCCACAGCACTGAACTTGCTCTTCGGAGATTCCATCGCTGTTGAAACCAGAACCCAAAAAACCTCCCCTCCTGGTTTTTAATCCTGCTCAAACCCAAATATTGGAAGCAGGTTAAGATCTATGAACTAACAGATCTGGCCTCCTGCCACGTGCCGTATTAAGATGCCATATTTAGCTCCTCATTCCCTAATACTCAGACATTTAACCTGTTCCCTCCAGCCCTTCCATCTACTTCCAGTACACTACTAACCAACACAGCTTTCACCCTGCTATTTCTTTCTTCCATTTCTCTCAGCTGTTTTACATACAATTAGTGCCGCTCTCCCATGGCACTGGGAACAGTGACTCTTCACGTGTGCTCCCTCTACTGTCTGCCGGGCTCTGCAGCACCACAGCAATATCTTGTGAGGAAACTGCGATTTCTTCTTGGCAGAAAAGTCTATTACTTGCCATAATGCGAAAAGGTACTCTTTTACACTTATGAAAATGCATATTTAGAGTATAAAGGTCCTGGACATATAGATCTTCAACCAGCTTATGGCTTATCCAGAGCTCCATAAATGAAGGACATTTTGTCTTGCTCTCCTGCGACTGCCCAGTGTGACATGAGAGCGCCTTGTGAGGCAACTGTGGCAGTGACGATAAAATACTTCAGAACTGCCAAGCAGCCACAACTCCCATCAAAATGAAAGTGAGCCACAAATAGTTTGGCTCCTCCCTCCCTTAAAAGGCCAGGCCCTTTCAGTTTTGACGATTAGACCAGACAAGTCCTCGATAAGAGAGCAGGAGGCTGAGCTCCAAGTTCTGACCCAGGGATTTGTGCTGTCCTTGGTCAGACCCACGGCTTCTGCTTGACTTGGCCCCTCCCTCCTTATTTGTCATGGAAAAAGCATCTTCGTGTGCTACACTGGCAATAAGCACCCGTAAAGTGGGGAGAGGAGGAGGAACAGGAAAAGACCTGGTGACCCTCCTGTGCTTCCTTTCCGTGAACATGGATGTTTCCCCCTGCTTTCTGCAAGACAGATGAAAGCAGTGAAGACAACTTTAAATTACAATTAGAAGCTCCTGTTGAGGACCATCAAGCATGGAACAGAGAACGAGACTTGGAGTCAGCACTGTCTACAGATCAAACAGTGAAGCACCACAGCTACTTACTGCTGGAGAGCTAAACCTCCTGCAGTACTTCATCTATGTTTTGTTGTGGCTCACATGGATAGAGACCAGCAAGTAGTATCCTCTCTGTACAGCGAGGAGCATCAACTGAGCAAACCATACCATACATATGTGTTTTTGAAGGGTTGCTGTGGACGTGCAGAACAAACCATACGCACAAATACTATTGGCCAGCTTGTCCAGCCTCCTAGCTGAGAAGGCTATCTACACCACATGTATGCATTATGTTGAACACATCCTGAAGGTATCTGATTCATCGTGCATATGGTACATGAAGACTGCCTTCATATTTACATGGGATGCTGTAACAAGGTAACATCTGTGAAGAAAATGAAACAAAACCCCAAAACGCCAAGCAGTGAAACCTCTTCTCAATATTCTTGAGAGACCTCTTGTGTGGCTTGCACGTAAAGCTAAGATGTAAGGGACTCACACTGGAGTCCCCAAAGAGGTGTAGGGAAGACCACCAGTAGGGAGTAAAGAACGCAAATGGATGGGACAGCTGAACAACACTATCCAGCTTTGATTTCTGGCCATTCCTCATGGAAAGTGGGCCAGCCAATTTCCAGAAATCAGCTGCAATGTGCTTGTTATGTGGTCCTTCACACTGCTACTGAACCTGCTGTCTCTGGCAACGAGCCTGGTGCAGAGCTCCTTGTGCACGAAGGTACGTTTCCAGCTGATGACAGAGGTTTAAGGATATGTCTCTTCACTTCTGTTGAGGAGGGTATTTTCAGGGCTAGGAGTATGGAGAAGGGCTGTAGACAGCCAATTACCTAAACAATTCTCTTGAATCCTTAAGGGCATGGAGCACTTTGTCCCTCTGTTTGCTGGAGCGCTCAGTGCCCACAGTCTGGGTGCTGGATCTACCCTTCCCATGGGTGATTCAGCAGCAAAGAATATTTACTGCTATTTAACAATGCAGTGGTCTACAGACTTATGAGTCAACAGAGAATATATTGGGTGCAGACCTTTTAAAGAAATGATCAGCAGATTATGCCTTGCATTTAAAAAAATAGAAAATATTGTATTTCTTTTAAGAGATGAGCATGCAAGAATAAAATAGATGAAGTAGAAAATACCTTCATACTGTGTTTAGAAATGACAAATTTGGTTGATTACTTTCAGAAATACTTAATTAATATTTAGGATATTATGGATTAAGTGAAAGGTTTACACTGGATTCTGTCTGAAACGTCTAAAAAATAAGCCTTTAAGTCTTTGCTTATGTTGGCAAGTAACCTGGCTGAGTATGAAAGCCAAAGGTATGATTGACTACCTCACATATTTTACAACTGTTATACTAAATAGGTATTTCAGAGTTTACATCCTTACAGAAGAATCCTTAAATAGACTTTCTTACGGGGCTTAAAACAAACATACTTTAGGACATATTTCCTGTTTTGTTACTGTATTTAACTACGCTTTAAGAATTAAATCTACTTTTCCTTAAACAAAGATCCAAAAATTTAACTTTAAGAGTATGCAGATCATAGAAATCTATCTTCTTCTTAATGCAGTGGAATTGTTTAACAAATACTCACAAATCTTTATAAAAATCAAAGCAGTGAACACTTATTAACATATTAGCAGTATATTTAGCCCTTGGACACAAAAGGCATGCCTGCCTATTGCCCAGGACGGAAAACTTCTGCAAGTAAAATTCAAATAATAATTAAATCCCAGTTCATTGATTAATTGTGCTTGTTACTTTCTTCTGCCTGCTTTTAGATACTGGAAAGGATGATACTAATGTTCATTTTCCTCTACCTCCTCTAGCATTGTGTGGGGCAAATTCACAGTGCAAATGCATGTGAAAGCACACAAACTGATTTTTTGCAGTATTTAATTCTCCTCACCAACTGTCAGCCCTGCTCAGCAGCTTTCATACTACCTGTAGTTCGAACTGCGTATCAAACCTGGCACTGTGAAGACCCTGGAGTTGAAACAAGTGAGACAGATAGCTTTTAAAGAAACTGCTGTGGCTTGCCGTGCTCAGGTTTCCGGAGTTTCTAGGCGAGCAAACCAACTGTCCCACCACTGCCCGCAATTCCCTTTTCTTCTCAGCGTCGTTGCCAGTTGACTGCACACACCAGTTACACACCTCCTTAATCCTTCACAGGGGCTTTGCAACAGCTTTATGACTTTCTTCTTGTTTCTTAGTAAGAACACTGATGTTCCTCCTCCTTCCCCTAACTGCTCAGCTGCGCTTTTCATTTCAAGATGGAAAAGAGAGTGTGTTTCCACAGGGAAGGAAAAAGAGGAGACAGTCTCAGAAGCCCTTGGCAGCAAAAGGTATCTCCCCCAGCACTTATTTTAGGAGGTGAGGTTCTGTTATTGCTAAACTGGTTGGAGCTAGAGAAGTCAGCGGCACCCTGTAGGAGCCCATTTCTGCAACAAACTGAAGAATCGCATTTTAATCAGAAGTCAGTCAGGGCTGCTACTTTAATTTGATACACTTGAAGGTACTTGCAGTTCTGGGAAATGAATTCAGCTTGTTAAACAAACCGTTTTTCTGCACATTATTTCTGTAATGTGTGATATGACTTTTTCACACACAAGTACTGGGAAGGAACCAGATCACGTTGATATTCAGGGTTGGTAAAATGCATTGGGGAATAGTTTTCAAAAGCAGCTGGAGACTAGATTTCAAAAGGTACCTCTGTACCTAAAGATGCAGGTAGACCTCCGAAAGGGCTTCCAGCTGGATCTATTTGCCATGCCAACCATGGTACTTGAAAAAGAATCCCATTAGGCACTTTCCTGTATTTTTATGCAACTAAATGCCTCTAAATACTCCACGTTCTATGACTTAGAATCTACATTTTATTTTTAAAAGACGGTGCAAGTGACTCAGGAACGTGAGGCTCTAGGTGCAGCGGGTGTTGCAGGAATCCCTGTTCCCACTCCCCGTGCCGCAGGGGCCACCGGCTGAGCGGGGCTGCCGACGGCCCCGCCACGCTTTTTGGAGTTGTACTTCAGGCTTTCGAGCTCTTTGCCTGGATTCAAAGAGGGGCAGCTGAGTGTTTACGACTGCTCCTCCCTCTGTTTGCCTATTTCAAACAAGCACCCACAAATGGATACTTGGGATAACATTTAATTGGGAAGCTTACCTGCTACGCATGCATAATACTAATGCACAGCAAATGCTAATGCTGTATATTTGATATATCTAAACAGAAAAGCACCTGCCAGCAGGCACAGAAATCTCGTCGCTATTTCAGAGTACTATTTCTGAACGTTCACTGATTGCAGCTGGCATTCTGTTGGTTATTCAGCTTTTCACTTCCTTTTTTTTGTACCTTGAACTAACATTGTAACTCAGATCCCTCTGAGGAATAAGCTGTGCCTTCGTTTACTCAAACGATCACTACATATCTTCTAACTAATGTAATGGAGAATGCATCTTGTGATGCATGGGTATTTTTGCATTTCCCAGTGCATGAATCTAATAAAAATTATATGTATGATTATATCTGAGCTTGAAATAAGGATTTATCCCCAACTGCAAGCACATAGAGTCCATCCGGAGGGGATTCGGAGTTCCCTCAACCATGCAGGCAGCACACAGCAACGTTCACACCCAGGTCAGACATGTGTACGTAATTCTACAGAAATCTGCTTTATTCACAAATATTCTTCTGTTGTAGTTACTATCTCCTGTGAAAATGTTCTTTCTGCAGACCTCATCATTTTCAGAATAAAGAATTCAAAATTAGTTGCAAAATCCATGAGCATTCACTGTAACTCAACAAACTGTATGTATAAATTTAGCCTATATAATCTCCAGCCAAAATCCCACAAACTGCTCTGGACTTTTTCTTTCTTTTTGCCAGCTATCTTTCTGCAAAGCTGCCATCTCCTGCTTTCTTGCAAATTCATAGTTTTCAGGGGGTTCTTGTTTCTGCGGCCGTCTCAGATTACAATTTCTTTTGTGTTAATTAAGCTGAAAAATTGAAAGAATGTCGCTGACTCTACAAAGAACACAAAACAGGCTTGCTTGAAAAGCTAAAAATAGATCGTACTGTTCGGAAGACAGACGACTCAGTCTTCAAACTATTTGCACAATGCGAATTAATTGCAGATGGCCAATTCATTTATTTAGACCTCTGTGACAGAAATGAAAGTGCTACTGCAACTGGTTATGTTCACAAAGCTCCTTCCAGGTACCTGGGTCTAGTCAAAACCAGGGGTAGCATATTGTTATTTTCTGGAAGTCAACTTGTCAAAAAGTTTTTTGATCTGGTTCTCTCTCTCCAGTCTCCTGGTCTCTCTAACAGCTCGGATTTAAGATGTGAGACTGACGGGCACAAACTAGAAGTTACAATGGCCTGCTCACATTTCCCTCTAGCATTGACAGTATATGTTGTAAATCAGTTTCATTCCTGCGATTAAAATGGCATTTTATTATGATGTAAATGTAACAAAACCCACCCAGATTATTTTACTTGAGATTAATGCTGTATATCTTTTTTATGCCTCAGTGTTTGTTTTAAATAGTATTTTAATTTTTCCTATTTAGTCTTTCTCCTTAAAAGCAAAAGAAAGTTTAATTTTAAAAAATAATGTTATTGATTTAATGGGAGAGAATTCAGGAAAATCTAAATGGAAGCTAATATTCCATCCTGGTTTTTACTGTTAGATAAACGAGAGGTTTCCAAAAATACCATCTATTAGACTAGGGTCTATAAACTGTAGCTGTGAAACAAAAATATCACTGAACTAGATAAATTGTTTGGGATACAGAATGATCTGTACTAGAACTTTACAGCAGATCCTGAACAGCATGAGGCCTCCTTTGTGCTAGAAAACTAGAAACGTTGTCATTTGGGAGTCTAAATAACGCCAAGAA
>Ga0181612_106005_pt1 | contig 13275 bp, 6 predicted proteins | sample HoacroProtozoa21_FD_119630 | JGI IMG/M metagenome (GOLD analysis project Ga0181612, IMG submission 119630) | Hoatzin crop microbial communities from Cojedes, Venezuel. Combined Assembly of Gp0051906, Gp0051904, Gp0051908
AAAAAAAAAAAAAAAAAAAGTATGTTAACACCTTGTTTATTGCGAAGTTGAAACTCTTTGGGTAGAATTGGCGAAATGAGCTTTGCTGTTGATTTACAAATCCTTTGAAAGGAGAGCGTTCAATTCAGAAGCTTACAGCATCTTCACCGCAAGTGGAGGAACAAGAAGTGTTAGCTTTCTAGATTTTATTTTAAAGAAACTAGAGAGATGATGCACCTTTCCTTGGCAGAGGCATTTAATGGCTAATCAGATTTAATTCAAGCAGTCAGTCGTTATGTGTATTACAGGAGATGTCTTGGTAGCTCTCAGCTGGGCTACTGAGAGGTGACAGCTGGAATTGTTTGTTATCATAGGATCAAATCTGGAAGATCCTTGTACCCCAGCGAAGGTAAGATGATAGAGCGCATCTCCTGTGTTTGTGCCAGATAAGACTCCAGAAACTATGTAGTATATTAAAAACAACAAATTACATGTCAGAGCTACAGGTAAGGTGATTTAATAGTCTTCTTCCTCTCTCCTGCTTCTCACCACACCCATCATTTTGCATAGTTTGGATACATGTAGAGGATATAACTTGTTCCATTTTCCAAGGCAAATCGTCCCAACATTTTTCTGCTGAAAGTAGAGATCTGGAGTTTTGGGGCCTTTTGCTGGTTTGCAAAGCTATTGACATCCGTGTATTGTTGCTTAGCAGTGAAATGAATCCTTCCAGTCTGTATTCTTCCTGTGGAGTGTTTACATTATCTGGAGAAAAACCTATGCATGGAGAGGGATCCTTCAGCTTCTCAAATCTGTGATCAAATAGGCTGTTCTCTCTGGAAACAATTGAAAATTTCTTGTGCTGTAAGTGCCTGAACGTTTGGGAAGTTCTGCTTTGGTGTTACATCTGTCTTTTTTTTTTTCTTAACATTAGTGAACTATAGGATTCCACCATTGTCATAGAAGCAGTATGGAAGGAGTATTAAAATTGCATAGCTATTGCAAGAATATTAGCTTTGTTATTTGTCAGTTTTGTCTAAAAAAACAAAGCCTGGCTTTTATGGTGTACGATTGAGAAATCCTGTTAAACATACTGGGATGAGGGGATGGTAATGGAGAACGGTACGTCATTCTCAGTGCTTTAGCAGAGGTTGGAGGAAAAGGGAGAGATGGTTGGAGAAAAACTAGATTTATTCAGCTTTGCAAGTTTGAATTTGCAGCCCTAGAACTCCAAGGTATGTGAAAATGTGACCAGAGAAGGAAAAAGGAACATCACAAATGAAGATACTGATGGAATGACTGGAAAGACCAGAAAAGAAGTGAGAGGATGCCCAACCCATGGATGTTAGAAGAGGAGGGAATGGTGGGCCAAGTTGCGTGCGAGTAGAGCAGATAGGAAAAGACAGACAGATGACAAAAAGGGAAAGCAGGCAAGGAGGAGGCTCCCAGCAGCTTTCACAGGAGTCTGTTCCAAGGCAAAGAGACAGAAGACGAATTTCAGCAATCCGGAAAAGCTGCAGGAATCCTGCAGGTTGGGACGTGCTGCCAAAGGAATGTTCTCCAGTTCTGCTATTCACGTTACTGCAGCCTGACAAATTTACAGCTATATTACCTGACCCAGAGCATCCACTCTTAAAAATACATTTCCGATCTCTTCTTGTGGTGCGTGACATTGACACTTAGATAGATAGGGCAAACAATTTCATCTGTGTGAGAGAGAAAGGATGTCCCCACATATTCTGGGAAGCAACCTTCGAAAGGTGGTGGAGCGGATTATTGGTCTACTCTTATTTGCGTTGCATATTTCAGTTAAAGCTCTTCAGCTTTGAAACGGTCTCTTGATGTTAAATGTTTGCTGTTTTAGTTGTTACCGTAGCTAACCTTCTCTGCAGCTTGTAAGATAAATGTTTTCTTGTTGAGAGCAAGGAAGAAGTGAATAGAAACACGTATAATAATATTAGAAACAAATATAAGAAAAAGATGGTCTGTATCAGAGCATTCACATGCTTAGTGTTGTGGGATATACAGTATCGGCAGTGTTTGGGAGAATTAGTTCTACTACACTTGCTTTCTGTTTTAGCATACTTAGGAAAGTAATTAAAAGATTTGAGATTTGATGAGAGCAGTGTGGAGATTCTAAGCCTTGGCTAGCGTATTGGTTTCATGTTTCTTTCATTTTTTTGGTTTCCCCTTTATACCACTGAGAGGGTCAACTGAATATGGGTAGCACCCGAAGAATTAAGATTTAATTAAGAATTAAGAATTAATTCATAATTAAGATATCTTAATTATGAGGCTGAGGATCTTTGAATTAAGCAAATGCATGTTTTGCATTATCTTACTTTACCTGGGTGATGGTCTCTGCTGCTGTGTAGAGTTTTTCTGGTGTCAGGAAAATACTGTGCATTTTGTGATCCAAGTTAACATCTTGGTGTGGCCATCAGTGCCTCTAAGGAAATACTAATTCGTTATTCAGCTGAGGGAGAAAGGTTAAAGCTTGCTTGCACTCTCATGCTCTCATTCTTTCTCTCTGAAGGCTCCATGCAGGGACGGCTTTTGTTGCATACTTAATATATTCAATGAACCAGTCCCATTTATATTCTAAACGAGATCTTTAATTTCATCCCTTGCATGTACAAAAATCTTGGGTTTTGAAAGAAAATAGATGAGAATTTTCTTTTTAGGCTTCTGGAAAGAAAGGAAAAAATCAGTAAAGGTTAAAATCAAAGAATAGCTACCCATAACTGGTAAAGGTGGAGTATGGAGATGCTGCAGCTTGGTTGGTTGATTAAACCTTGACAGAATTTTACCAAGAGACTGAATATGTACCTCAATGTCTGTTAAATTATAGTTGCAGATAGTCTTTAATAATTAAAATGGGAGCAAGAGGAGTGTGTTCACAAAGTAGAACATGCGTTGTTTTATCCTCTACCTTTTGATGTTTTTATTGTGCTTCTCAGTCTGTCAATCTATCCTGTCCACACTGCCCAAGAGGTGGTAAAATAGCCTCAGGATTTAATTCCATATTTAGAAAGTTTCCTTTACGAACCAAACATCATGTCATAAAGGGCACTCAGGGAAATCAATATTTTAGTTCTGGTTGTACAGTCCATTCCAACCAATTCTAGACAGCAGTGCTCAGTGAATCCGTCCAACAGTGGGCTTCAGTTAGCAGGACAATACTGTTTAAAACACAGTTTTCCTTGGGTGATTTATTATCCTTTCATTTTGTACTCTAACTATATCAACTGAAGTTTGTCAGTTTGAGTATGGGGGTACAAAGTGCAAATGCTTCCAATTCACCTTTTCTTGACAATGCAACCTTGCATTTCATTGTTGGGAGTGATCTGTGCTGCAGCTTTCATATACAAAGAAATTAAGTATCTCTATTTGGATATATTTTTTCCGTCATATTTAAGTGTATGTTTTCTGCTTTGCTACTTAGAACCTTTAAACTGAATTATATGCAAGAGTAATAAGTTTGAGGAACTAGGGAGGTCCACAAACAGTTTTAGTTAGAGCTCATCTATGAATTTACAGGGACTCACAGAAAATGTAGAGCACTGGTTTGTGCAGGAGGTGCTTTGTCTGTATAAATATCCTTGCAAAGGTCACATGAAATCGTATGTTAAGTCTGATGCCAGATTTTTGATGGAGCATGCATGGTAAGAGGGGTGCAGGGGTTGGGTTTACTCTTTTACTGCTTGGAATTGCTTCTCCGGGGCTACTATATGGGCGAAATTTGCCATACCCAAAAAACATTATGCAGCTGAAAGTCACACACCTTTAAAAAAAAAAAAAAAGGCCCAAAGATCTTGTATCTTTATGAGCAATACCTGGGAGAACATAACTGACAGAAACTGAGGTGGGGAGTTTCTCTGTTCTCAGCTTAGTTTTTCTGTTTGCTCTGTGAGTTGCTGTTTGCTCTTTGTCTCTGGAAGCAGTGGCACTTCTGTCTCCTCTGTCAGCCTGGTCTGTTGTAGTTGACAGGGGAGACGCTTTGGAAAGTTGTAGAACCTCCCTGTTAAAATGTTCTAATGAATATAAGGGATGGCGTTTAAAGTACGTTGTTTACAATGGGCTGAGTCTCTCAAATATGACCAATTCTATGATATTTAGGTGTACAGTATCCTTTTAAAAGGATCTCGCGCATCTCACGTGCAAGTCATTGCTGAGAGAACTAAGGAAAGAACCTACGTACCACAAAGGGGATGCCTGCAAGAGCTCGCTTAATATTAACCCCGTTGCTGGTGGCAGATCTGTGAGCTGGCAACATTTTTGTCTAATATGCTGTTAGTTCCCAAAGATGAAATAGACACTAGACCTTTTGAAGTTGAATATCTTTGCTTTCCCTTGTGCTGCTCCACCCAGGGAAACAGATGCGAGGTATCGTGTTCTATCACAAATGATTTGGCATCAGGCTGAAAGGTAAAAACACTGATAAAAAAAATGGTTTTGCTTTGCTGCTAGAACAAAAACTACTTGAATTGTGAACTGGTTGGGCTGGAATGGGGAATACCAAGGAAAAGCAAAATCCTTTGGAAAAAAGCGAGTACGTCTGTCTTCTGGGGACAACTCAGAGGAGGCAGTCTAGGCCAGTGAAGGGTGGGTTGCTGTTAAAAGCTAAAGCATCCTGGTAAAAATGGTAGGGCAAGTGAACCCTTAAAAACCATGCAGAGAGAATTTGTGTGTATTTCCAGGTAGTTGTTAAACAAAGATGGTTTTGCTCCTGTCTGTCTCGGGTGAAAGCACTTGTATAAATTCTTTAAATATGCATTGGCAGCTCTTACTCTAAGGTTTTATCCTGAATTACAGCCTTGTTCATTAGACCTCAAATCTGAGGTGTACATTTCACTGTAATACTTCTAGGGCTCCCTGGAGACATCAGGGATACCGCAAGTGGTACACAGGAGAACTTCTCTGAGCTTCCATTTGGCTGGTAGCTGGGGCAGTGCCAGGGTATGAGGGATCAAAACCATCATTTGGACCAGATATTGGTGTAACCTGCGTCACTGCTTGGGGTTGTCGGGATCGTTGTGGCTTTTTACTATATGCGTAAGGAAAAAATGCTTTCCTGGAAGTTGACCACAGTTATCTGTGTTCAGGTTTACCACCCGAATGGGTATTTTACACTTCTTGTTCTGGCTGAAGTTAACATGATAGAGAAGGGAAAACTAAGGAAACGTTTGAGGGATTACTTCTGGCAGTTGGGCAGATGAGTTTATCTATGAATCCTGAGAGTCTCTGGCAATAAGGTGTGTAAGAGTGTTAGTAACAACAGAAATGATGTTGGAAGGTTGTTGATTGCTTATGTCATTGTTTTGATACTTCTCAAGTTCTGTAAGTACTTATGGCTGGTATAAATAATAGCACCTAAGGTTACAGCCGTTGGTCATCCAGTGCGTTGGAGCTCCACTGGCAATATGCAACAAAAATTCCACCATCAAGTGAAAGCATAGCTGATTCCGAAATCATTCCCAGCGTCCATGTGCTGCTAACATGGCTGTTGATCGAGGTCCTGATCTGAGTCTGTCATCCAGAGTTGGTAACTCATGCAAAACACCATTCTTGGCAATGTTACCAGTGCTGTGGCTTGTCCTGTGGGGAGAGCTAACGGGCTGTGGGTTTTAATATTGCTATTATTTTAATTTCGTTTTATCATTTAATACTTCTCAGATGAGGTACTTCACATCTAAAAGCTTTGGCAACCTAGTATGCTAAGTTTCAAATATTATCATCATGGGAAAAAAAAATCATGCTAGAAATACTAGTAGCATACATCTAATGAAATTGTTATTCAAAGCTCTCATATCCAGAAAAGTAACACTCATTTGTGTTGATGCTGCACATTATGATTTTAACCTTTGGGATGATAACAAAGCACATAAACTGGCTCCTGCTGCAATCCTGTGCTCTTGAAGGAGTCATTTGGTTAAATTCCTTAATATTTTTGCAGCTGTGGTTGTGGTTTACTAACTGATGCTGCATTGAAGAAGAGTCCGTGTCTGCAGCAGTTTTCATTACTCATCTGTCAGTACTTGTAGAGTAAAATAAATGGGTCTGGGTAGCAAGATTCCTCCTCTTCTGTGTAAATGGTTTCTTTTTCTCCATCCTTGCTATTTTACCCAAGGAGAGGGTGTAGAACAGTTTTGATGCAGTACGTGGTTATACTGTATTGGATAGGAAGGTCTGGCCTGCTTTGTCTGTCAGGAATATTTTAAGCTATGATGTTTAGATTTTATTAAATGAACCAGAGGGAATTAAAAACATCTCTCTTTCCCAAAATATTCTCACTTGTACAGCTGTAAAATGGCCTTTATCCTGAATCATACCAGCTGAAGAATCTCCAGAATTTCTGTTTTGCAGTGAGTGAAATATGATTTTTGGTCAGTTCAACAATTTGCTTGTCAGGAGAAATCCAGTTGAGTTTTGTTTGGATTTGGTTTTACGTAGTCCTCAGAATTGAAAACTAGATAAACCAAAACTGTTACGTTATGGTGTTTACTGATGCAAACTGCAGGTTTTGCAGTAATTGCCTTGACTTCTGGGTGAAATGCAGGAGACGACTTCTCAGCATGGATTTTTGTGGGTTTTTTTCATGATAATTGCAAATGAAGGACACATCTTGTTTTGAAGGCCCCACTGAACAGGAATATCTGCTGTAAGGGATGGAGATCTAACTGAATTTCGTGCTGGTACACAGTATGGGTGAGTTGAATTGAACTGACCACTTTTGTAACAAATGAATAGTCGATATGAAATGCTTTGCTGGAACAGGGCAGGGCTGTAGCAAAAGGATGAGCTGTAATAAGTAGGGGGGAAGGACTTGCAGAACCTAGGGTATTGACTCACTTGACCACATGCTTCTCTTGAGTTTCACACTTGGCTGAGACAAATACTGAGCAGAATAGCAGCCAGGCTGGTGAGCAGCTGTGCTTAAGAGCCAGAAAGTCAGTGCTGACCTCTTTCTGTGCACGTGTATTTTGAGGGAAGTACTGGAGTCCTTACCTCCTTTTCCTGTTGTGCATTCTGGTTTTACTTAGTTTTTATCCTACTTCAAAAAATCATGGTGGGGCAAAACCACATGCAGCAGTTCCGTGTGCAAGAAGATGTAAAGAACTAAAGCCCAGCCCAGTAAAGGCAATTCGTAAATTGAAGCCTTGCTCTGTGCCTCTGTACCTTGGCTACGTGAAGTGTCAGCTGGTAAATTGGTGCCAGTTTCCTTAGCACAGGGCTGCCTTTTGTCATGGACTTGCCATCGAATGTATTTTAAAGCCTGTCCTGGGGGAGACTGTTGTGTCTTCCACTGTCACCATGGCCTCTGGTGAGAGGGGAGGGAACCAGAACCTCTGCCAGACCGAGCTCTTGACTAGCTGCAAGTGTGAGGACCTAGTTTGAACTGATAAAAGATGATTAGTGGATAATTCCCCCAGAATGAATAATCTCAGCTTTAAAAGATGGATTGCAGATGGTTTTGGATGAGAGAGATATCAGGTTTAAAATGTCATTCTTTCAGTAACCCGAATCTAATGACCTTAGGAGGCATCGCAGAGATCATTTCAGCCGAGTAAGAATGCGAGGAGAGGCTTGCTAGTCTTCCTGCATTGGCCTGACCTCGAGCCCCTGGTGTTAAGTTTACCTGGTGGTTTGAAAGGTGTTTTCACTCCACAAGGTCAAGGAAAGCTGCCAAAATACAGAGGAGAGAGCTGTTGTAAACTCCCCAAGTGAGAAGGATTAGTATCTAATACAACTTTTTAAACTATTTTCAGATTGGTTACGCATCTGTAGCCATCTTTCACCTTTGCAAAAGTATCAGTACATGTGTGTTTGCCTAGCTTTGACTGGAAAGCTTGCAAAAACCAAAACTGAAACGTAAAACCAAGTTAAGGACTATATGAGCAACCTCTGTCAATAAAGACCATCATTTTGTGTAGCTGAGCAGCTTATCAAATTACTCCAGCAAGAGTCTCCTTACAAATGCTTTTGTATTTTATCTGTTGACTCATCATCCATCTCAACACTTAGAGTAACATTTCAGTACTGTCTTATAAAGCCTATGATTGAAGCAAGGCTGTTCTTAGGCTGGTTAATCCACAGATGCAATTAATACAAAGATGTTTGTCTTGACAGCCTGTCTCACTGAGGTGGCATTGTAAGCAGCATTGCTACGCGAGGCAATCTCTGTGGTTGAGGACTCGCTGTACGGGCAGAGCACTCAACATTTGTATTCAGCGTAAAGTCAACACTGAAGGAGTTTCAGACCTCTCCTTAGCTGGCAAACAGTCTCACTGGTGCTGCAAGTGATGCTCGCAAAAGGTTAAATCATAACCTGCAGCACTTCTAATTTATTTAACAGTTTTATAAAATGCTGGGATTTCATTCTGTTACGGAGCACCAGAAGTGTAAAAGGAAAGCTCAGATGGCTTTTCTTCTTGTGCGAGTCTGGGAAGGTGGTGAAGGAAATATGATTTGGACTCAGATATTTATTCTTTTAGTAGAACAATGTCAGTCCCAGACCAGTGCTTCTCAGATGTGTTTTACCCTGGGAACTGGTATAAAATGTCTTCCCTTTCAGCTATTTAATTTTTAGCTGTATAGAGGGTGTAACCATTGTTTAAGGGAGTGTCGGTGGCATGTAGCCAGTTGATATCTAAACCCTATAATGAATTGTTTTTATTAAAGAGAGTATAATTTTCTGTACTGAGACATATTGATGGCTTTTTTTCAAGGCAGGAAGTACATGCTGACTCCAGCAGTTACTAGAGCAGCTGTTCATTATGAGTAAGCCATATGAAAAATCTTGTGAAAGCCTTAATATCAGTAGGAAGCAGTGCAAGCTTAAATGATCAGCACCAAAGTGTGGTTAAGCTGTAGCAAGAACTGTTTTCATATTTTTACTTGCTTGGAATTTTATATTGGAAAAAGTTTCTGGTTCTTATGGTATCAAAGTCTATAGGATAGTTTACAGAGAGGTATTTAACTTCAGGCTAGTTAATATTGTAAAGGTTTGTCTGGACACTCCCCAGACTCTTGCTCCAGGGTACAAATTAATTTGGTTTATCCCATGTTGAGTTAATGTAGCAGTTTCTGTCTCTGCAAGTAGGCATCTCAACTGGCTCTGTGGCTTTTAGCATATCCTCGTCGCATTGTAGCACCAATGTTACTGAGGCTGGATTTCCACCAAGGCCTGTATTAGACTGGGCACACACTTGAAATGCAGGCATCTCCCTGTCCTGAGTTTCCTGATCAGTAAGTTGGGACTTTTTTGTTATAGTCTCTCTCTGTTTTTAACCACAGAGCTGACTTTTGTCGAGACTGATACGTAGATTTCCATAGCTTTCCACCAAAAAGTTTGTTTTGCATTCATAGACATTTCAGTGAATTTCTGTAGTTGACATTTTGTGGAAAAAGCAGTTATTATCTTGGTCCAAACCCATCTGATCAGTGCCAGCCGTGAGCAGCAGAGGTGGCGCTGGGCTCCGGTGGGCCCTTCCTGGGGATGGGTGGCTGTAGCAGAACTGCTGACCTTCAGCTTACAGAAAAACAAGCAAGAAGCACTGCGCTCCAAATGTGAACCTGTCTGGAAGCTGAGCAGGCCGAGATAAGCTGCTGAAGGGGAAAACCCCTTCACCTGTAGCTGATGCATTATACAAGTGAACCCAACGTATAGTTTCCTAGCTCAGCTTCTGAGATACTTCCAGCCCAAGTTCAGTCATTTCCTTCGTTCTGCATTTGAGCTCTGTGTTTGAATTGTGTTTCATTTTGTGTTGTTCCTTGTTATCTTTGATACCAGGATATGATTTCATCTTTGTCACCTGTCACTGCCTTTTGTTTCTCTTAGTTTACAATTTGTTTGATGGATACACTCATGTTGCTTGTAGTGCATCTAGTCTAAGAGCCTGTGTGACAAGGTTTTGATTCAGTGGGGTTGCCCTGGAGATGTATAGGGATGTGCCAGCAAATAGCAGTACATATGCCACAGCAAAGGAACAGACATAGACATCTTGCCCAAGCAGTAGAGCTGCTCTTGCTATTCTCAGGGCATGGCTCATGAGGGTGGTAGCAGTGGGAAATGTGAGATGTTCTGGCTTATTTTGAGAACAAGATTCAGTTTCCCTTGATGCAGTAATTTCATGAATCAAAAAGGAAAATATGTAATGCTTAGTGTTTGTCTAGAGCTTTACATTTTTAGAGTGTTGTGCAAGCATTTATTCTGTACTTTTGACTTCATGATGGGTGGTGATGGAAAGCGTTGTCTGTAGTGAGGTGAGAATAGTGAGTACAGCTTCTGCCTTTGTTTCATTTACTGCTATGATTTGACTTGTTACTTTGGTCAGATGATGTCTACTTGTCCATAAGCTTCTGTGGGCTTTTCAGTTTATCGCTGGAGCGGTGTACCCTGTGAGTGACCTGTTAGTTCATGTTTTTAAGGCATCTGAGTTGTCATTAGGTAGTGAGAGTAGAACACTAGTGCTGTGTAGTGGTGGCATCTCTCCATTTGTGGGAAGATGCAGGTAATATTGTGTGCACAGAGCATGCCACCTAGAGGAACGGAGCGGGCCGGCAAGGCTGTGGCCATGATTTGCTGGCAAAATTTAGGTGGCTGTGTGAATGGCTACGTTGAGATCTTCTCCAAGCAGTGCCCTTTGTGGCCCTGCCTGTAGTACATTCACCAAGTCAAGTGTGAGAAGGTCCACACACAGCTTTCCATCAACTCTTCTCAACAAACATTTCTCAACGTTTTACATGAGACTGCTGTTGATGATTTAGCCTCCTGGTTGTGTTGATCCTAATCTTTCATGGAAGCTCAAGAATCTGAAATTAAGTTGCGGAGCTCACCTCGTATTCTCCAGGAATTAGGGTGAGGAATCTAGTACAAGGTGTGATTTGATGGGCTGACACTCTCCAAGCTCTGTGCTTTCTTTGGCTTGTAAATTGCAATTTCTTTTGCGGGAGACTAATAAAATTCCCAGAAGATTATCCTAATTTCCAGAGTCTCAAAGTCTGAGTTGTAATTAAGCACTTAATTTGATGAGGGTTTTTAAATGTGTTGCTAGTCTACTGGCAGCTAGGGGAAATGCTTCCATCTTCAGCCCAGCTTCCCTTGTGTAGGTTTGAGCTCAGAAAGCTGGTATGTATTTAGAACCGGCAGAACTGCAGCCTGCCAGACGGGTCTCAGAAAATTGCACCAAATCTATGCGTTCTGGGTAGGTTAAAGCCAAATTTGAAAGAAGCCTGGCTTTTTTGAAGAAGTTGAAGTTAGGGTGATGTCAATTTTTAACAAATGGGCAGTGGGAAATTTTAATAATACATTTGATTGCTTACAATTACATTGAGTTCCCCCATTGCCACAAATGACAGTAATGTGTACATCCAACAGGGCGGCAATTATTTCATTTTTTGGTTATCCAGAGACTCATGATCATCCAGAGGGTCAGGGAGTTGTGTTGTCAGATAAGCACGTGGCTTGACCAAAGGGTATCACCTCTTTAGAACAGAAATTTCTTTCTGATCCACATTAGTCTAGTATGTGGCACAGTAAGGTCACAACCAATGACTTGGGCTCATAGAACTTAATACACAAGTAATAATGACCAATTAGAGGTTTTTTTCTTTCACTCTGTTTGAGGTTATGGCTTCTAGTTGTCTCTGATTAAGTTTGTATCTTCTGCTAGTTTCTCTCTGCTGTTCAAGTAAAACATCTTTTCTACCCCTCTATCCTCTGCTTCAGCTTTTATACTTAAAACCTCAGGAACAATCTTGAAGACCTTATTACACTGTGCCTTTGAATTGACCCCCATATATTTCCATTGAGACATTAGGATGGCCTTCCCATTTCCTTCTATTCTCAGTTTAAATTTTCCTGTTATGGGAATACTAATAAAAAAAAATTGAGTTGCAATTAGTCATATGTTAAAACAACCAGACTAAAGCTGGCAGGAAGAGCATCCTCTCGGTGTCGGGGTACGAGGCCGTGTGTCAGGAGGCTGTTTCGGCTGTGGCCGGACCTCTTGCGTGTATTGACCCCTCATGCATTTAACAGACGGGTGCTGTGGCTGCCCCGTGTCTCTCTCCTTAACATGTGCCCCTTTTTGCTGATAACTTTCTGGCCTCCAGGCTACCGACAGCTGTTGTCCACTTGCTGCTAATTAAGAAAGCAGCATGAGCGATGGGAATGTGGGTTGGAGAGATTGAACCCCCTCTCCGCAGCACAGCATTTCAACCTGATTAGAAAGAGTCTGACTGATGACTGATCGGCCTCTTTTTTCCTTCTCTCTCTGTTAAGCCTGTCTGTAGATAGCCTGTTTGCTATCAAAACTTGCATGTTAGGCACTCTCTGTGTCTCCGTATGTTTTAGATCCTGTAACAATAAGCAACGTCAGAACAGATTTACCATTGAAATAGTGGGCACGTGTGAAATTTAAGCCACTATAAAGCCACATACTTAACGTGCAAAGCACTGTGTACATATGTGCTCTTATTCAGAAATTCAAATGTAGGTCATATTTTTAAAATAAAATGACACTGTCGAAAATTTAGAACTAGCAGTAAGAATCTAGATCAGAATGAATGAACAGCACTTAAGTGGATGGACTGATGATTTCAAAGGTTTTCCTTGTTTGTTTTGTTTTTCCTTGTTTTGCATCAGGTCCCAGTAGGTGACCTTTTGTGTGATACGGTTTCCCTGTGATTTTTATGATCCAGGCAGAGAATGTGCTTGAACTCTGGAATTCCCTTTCTGGCCTGTGCTTCTGTGGAGGTAAAATGATAGACTGAGGTTAAGATAATACAAGATTGTTGTGTTACTACACAACCAGAAGATGTGAATTCAAGTAAGAGCGATGGTAATTTGGTAGAAGCTGCCTTCTCCAGTAACACTGATGCTCTCTGGAGCTGTGTACCCCCAGGAATATTATGACTCTCTGTATTTCAGATTAGACCTCCAAAATTCAATCTGAATTCTTATCTGCAATAAGTGGGCTCTGTATAGCCCCTAGCATGTTTTGAAAGCTGTGTCATTTTCTTTCATATCTGGAATATAATTTCTCTTCTTCCTGTTGTGATTTTTCTCATGCTTGGCTGTTAGCTTTTACCTTGGAGATGATTGTTTCTTGATACAGTAATTCAGCACAGTCAGAGCTTCTCTTTAAAAGCACTGTGTATATATAGGAGTAAAATGTTTATTTAAATAAAAAAAAATCACTGCCAGACTTGGCTCCATATGCGTGTGAAAATCCTTTAACAAGCCATGTCTGCCACAGTATAATGGAACAGTAGGAACATGTCTAGGGAGAG
>Ga0181612_161459_pt1 | contig 13275 bp, 5 predicted proteins | sample HoacroProtozoa21_FD_119630 | JGI IMG/M metagenome (GOLD analysis project Ga0181612, IMG submission 119630) | Hoatzin crop microbial communities from Cojedes, Venezuel. Combined Assembly of Gp0051906, Gp0051904, Gp0051908
TAAATCCATTAACTTTGATGGTAGGCTTAAATGAAATGCTAATAAACGAATCTCTTCCGAGAACATTTCTGGTTCTCAGGCAGTTTTATTTCTCTGTTAAACCCAAAGGCAAGGGACAACTGAAAAGGAAGAAATGAGATCAAGCAGAATTGTTGAACTAAATCATTTCAGTGCTTCTATTTAAGCAAACTTGTCTGTACAGACCCATAGCAAATTCTGATTTAAACAGCACGGCCTGATGACACTTCCTTGCTTTAGCTATCAAGTATGGGAAACCAGGTCAAGCATTTATGGGGCCAAGAATCACAAAACACTGCAAGAACATTGCAGCAACAAAACAGACAGGCTCAAACAGAGAACACATTTTTCAGAAGCCTTCCAAAAACATATCTTTGTAACTCATGCCAGCAGCCTCACACCAAACAATGTCTTTCACATGCCCATGATGTTCTCACAAGGACCACCTTGGGCAAGAGTTAGCTGGCCTAAGTCTGATTAAAAAAAACCCTGACTCCAATTGTCTTGTAGCAAGTATTCAAATGGACTGGTTTGTGCACCTGGCCTGCAGCGAGGCTAAAATATCTACACCAATGGGAGACAAAAAACCTACCCTGTACAAATCTTCCTAGACTTCACACTTTCGAATATCTTTGAAGCAAGTTTACAAGACTGAATACATGACACATAGAATACTATTAACATACAGAAAGTAGGAGCAGCCTCCTGTTAAAAGTATGCCACTCTGCAGAAAGAGGCACAAGATAGCCTGGCAAAAAAGGAAAACACAAGCAAGCAGCACCACACTGAGCCCCAGGAGCTGGACGTGGAATTCTCTTTCAGCAGTCTTGATGGTACATGAGGTACAGAATCACAGAATGGTAGGGGTTGGAAGGGACCTCTGTGGGTCATCTAGTCCAAGCCTCCTGCTGAAGCAGGGTCACCTACAGCAGGCTGCAGAGGACCTTGTCCAGGCGGGTACGTCAGAGGACAACTCACTTCTCAGGTCAGGATACGTTTTGGCACACTGGTAACTATATATTAACTGGTCCCACTTCCACTGCAAACACACTGGTCTCTGTCTCCCGCAATGGGGTTCTCTTCTTGCACCAGAAAAAGCCACAGGCGGTTCCCTCTGTGCTTTCTGCATCACAGCATACATCCGTTATGAATGGCTCTATAGAATCTTTTCAAGACCCCTCTCCTATTAATCCTGAAGACCAGAATGGACATGGAAAAGTCACACTAATAGACAGGAAACTACGTTCTTCCTGGGAATTTCCTATAGAGAAACAGGGAGTAGAGGAACGTTTTAGAAGCCTACCTGTGAACTGCTAAATGATTATTCTGGCTATCATGCCAAAATTCAAAAATTATTAGATAAAGTACTAGCTCTGAAGCCTTTAGAAAATGTTAGAGACTTATTGGGGCAGGAAGAATGCCAGAAAACAAAATTTCTGGTAAGTAGTTAGACAGCATGACATTTTACTTACCCATTAAATGTAATACTTAGTATACTCCATTTTATTTATACGTGCTCTATATGGAAGAGTAGATGCTTTCTTTACAGTAGAAAGTGTTACCTTAATTAGCACAAAACTTTGAGTTTAACATTATAGAGATTTTTGTTTAGATAAAAATTAATGACCATCACTGCTGCAACACCAAGTGAAATCCAGATACATTTTTAAAATGCTTCCCTGACTTGTAACTGGCACTATAAAGCAAAATGCAATAGAAATGACTAAAATTCACAGCAGTCAACTATACCAAAAATGTTAGCGTGCACTAAAGCAGCTGTCAAGTTACTATTACATTTGGCATTTACATCATCTTTGAGAAGCTGAGAGATCATGCTACTTACAACGGTACAGGAAAATCTTACTGCAGAAGTGAGATATTTACACTTTTTTAGAGTAGTACTTATTTCTTCCAAGGACAGATATGGCTTGAGAAAAACAGTACCATTACTCACATTCAGGAGTAATTTTTTTTGAGGGCTCAAGTCAAATATTTAGATTAACTTTCATGTCTAACTTCTGCAGCAGCAAAGTATTTTCCAGGACAGGTAACAATGTGAAACAGAAAATCCAATATCCCTGTATTAAAAAGCTTTCCAAAAAACTACATGTAAAATGTGAAAAGGTAACTTGCACAGTTTCGAGCCAGAGGAGGTGTATCTGTTTTTACACTGTCTCCAACTATGGTAAGAATACAAAGATAGCTACCTGCAAATTTAGGTTGGTTTACAGTGAGAAAGACACTAAACTTTTCTTCACTTCAACATGATTTAAAAAAAAAAAAAAGGTGAGACAAATATACAGCAGACAAAGTTATGTGCTGGATAGAAGCAGAATGACTGATATATTCACACCATGTACTCAAGGGACATTCTGGTATGGGCAAAGTTAAATAACTGAAGTTAAACTCCAGCTGGCTGTATTTCAAATTAGCCCAACAACACTGTATGTATAAGACATGGTACACAGCAGACATCAATCATTACAGCAGAGGCTCATTTTGTGAGCTGAAGTTAACACTGCTGGGGTGGCCTCACTGAGAAGGGACGAGGGGTTGCCCTGCGCTGGACACAGCCACCTACAGCTGGCTCCAACAGACCCGCCGCTGGCCAAAGCTGAGCCCATCGGTGATGCTGCTGGCACCTCTGTGGTAACACACTTAACAAAGGGTAAAAAATGCTGCGCAGCAGCTGTGAAAGACAAGTGAGGAAATGTAAGAGGAGCAGCCCTGCAGTCGCCCAGGTCAGAGAAGGAGGACAGGGAGGAGGTGCTCCAGGTGCCGGCGCAGATTCCCCTTGCAGCCCACGGAGGACCGTGGTGGTACGTCCGCCTGCAGCCCACGGAGGACCATGCCAGAGCAGAGATCCATGCCGCATCCCATGGAGAACCCCACACTGTAGCAGGTGGATGTGCCCTCAAGGAAGCCGCAGCCCGTGGAGAGCTCACACAGCAGCAGGTTTTCTGGCAGCTGTGGCCTGTGGGGCACCCACGCTGGAGCAGTCTGTTCCTGAAGGCCTGCACCCCATGGGAAGGACCCATGCTGGAGCAGTTCATGAAGAGCTGCCCCCAATGGGAAAGAACCATGCTGGAGCAGTTCGTGGAGGACTGTGTCCCTTGGGAAGGACCCCATGCTGGAGCAGGGGAAGAGTGTGAGGAGTTCACTGCCTGAGGAGGAAGGAGCAGCAGAGTCAATGTGTGATGAACTGACCACAACCCCCATTCCCTGTCCCTCTGCACTGCTCGGGTGGAGGAGGTAGAGAAACGGGAGTGACGCTGTGCCCAGGAAGAAGGGATGGGTGGGGGGAAGGTGTTTTAAGGTTTAGTTTTTATTTCTCATTATCCCACTCTGAGTTGATTGGTGATAAATTAATTTTCTCAAGTTCAATCTGTTTTGCCTGTGACAGTAATTGGTGAGTGATCTCTCCCTGTCCTTGTCTTGGCCCACAAGCCTTTTGTTGTACCTTTCCTCCCCTGTCCAGCTGAAGAGGGGGAGAGATAGAGCAGCTTTGGTGGGCATCTGGCATCCAGCCAGAGTCAAAAACCAATGCAAAAAATAGCGGAGGCACTGAGAACAGTTTCAGCAGCTATTTTAGTGTGTTCATATCTGATTATGACAAAAGAAAATACACTTCAAAATCTGCAACTAACAACCATATGGAATAATAGCTGCATGGGTCTGCAAGAGAATTGGTGTTGCATATCTGAAGTTTTCTCTCCAGCTTTGCAGCTCAGTTATACCAAGCTTTAATTCCCTGAGGCGTCAGGAGCTAGAACTGGGATCTCTGGTATAGGTCTGAGCCAAAGCTGCTGGGCGCTTAAGGGAAGAACAGTTGTTCGTTGTGAAAGATAGTCACAGAATCACAGAATCACAGAATAGTAGGGGTTGGAAGGGACCTCTGTGGGTCATCTAGTCCAACCCTCCTGTCAAGTATCAATACTGAATATTTGTATTTCAATATTGGATGAATAGAATGAAGTTGACTTCCTTGCCTCTCGTCATCTGTGTCAGTAACAGTTAAGATATTGTACTAAATTGTATTAATGCATCCGTAAATGTTGGCTTTAAAACCTTTCCTTGGCAGCCATCTTTTGAAGTTCAGTACGAAACCTTCTAATTATTGAAAGAAGAATAAATAAAACCATTTAACTACTTATGTCAAGAGCAATTAAATTGGCAGGGTCAAACAAGTGAGATATTGCCTGCATATACCCTCATGATTAAATAAGGAAGAAAAAAATACTGCTATCTTTTAAATTGTCCCATTGCCTTCTATTGTTTAATATTACACGCAATTGTTTATAGCATACAAAAGTACTACATAATCTTTTGTTCTGTAAACATATAAATTGCTGTCGACTGCCTGGCATGGAGATCACTAATACGGAAAGTTGCATATAAGCAGCAAGTTTTGATTTTAACTTCTCTGCTGTATGTGGGATTTAGGTGGCATTTTTTCCAGGTACAGTGTACAGATTGTCTGTCTATCAAGCTGAGTTTCTTTCTGTGAAGTTCCTCTGCATACTTTAATGAATACTTAATAAGGTAAATCATCCACTGTCTGACAGGCTACCTGTGCTATGGTAATCTGTGCAAGTCAGCTGTTTGTTTCTCTTTCTTTGCTCACTTACTATTCTGTCTCAGTGGCTGAACACAAACCTCCCCTACTGCTTCAGCTTAATGTAGCCAGTCACTTTAATGATCTGACTAATGCTCAAGTACAACAAACATGAGAATAAATATCCTCTGCCAATAGAATCTCCACCAGCACCTTTTGTGCATTGATGTGAGTTAAGCAGTGGCAGATTTCTTTGTTGCCCACTAGTATGCACCCCCAGAATTGTGCCTGCAACAGTCAATGTTACCCCATGCCTTTTCCATGCTATGATAGAGTCAGAGGCAAGACTGTTTAGCCTAATCAAAATGTACTTATTACAGAGTCTTCTCATATTGTAAGATTGTTTCACCCTTTCCCCTCTTATTGAATTGTATTCTTCTTAGAAAAGTCTTTGCAGCAGCAACAGCACCTTGCAAGGCTGATGGCTAGAGATGAGATGCGGTGTTTGATTTCTTCCAGCATCTGACATTCTGTGCAAATGCCAGTGTGCCTATTTGAGTTCACTTAAGAACATATGTTCTTTCTCCCTCCCCCGGCCTCCGAATATGCAGGATGATATTTAAGAAAACATAGTTCTTATATTAAGTGAACTTATGGGTGATTAAGAGCAAACAGAATGTCAAGAAAAAGGTTGTGGGCTGAAATTGTAATTCCACATTTTTTCAGTAAATTCCTCCATCTTGTTCTAATAAAAACAGCCTGATCCATAAAACTTGGTTTCTGACATTCCTTTTGTCAGTTCTTTCCTGAAAGCAACAAAAATATTTATTCTTGGTTTGTTTATTCCTTAAAGATAAGTAGTTTAGCTGGATCCTGCTATTCTCTTTTTAGATAGATCAATGGTGTTTTGCCCTGGATCTGGAACCTCTGCATCAGTCAGTGCAATGGATGTCAGCTTCTCTGTTACCAGGCTGAAAATCAGTATTTGGTCACTGGGAACAATCTTCCCAATAGTTACAAAAGCTATCTGTAGAATGTAACCATTATTTTCTCAAGAAGGGAGAGTTATATTTTTCCCATGGGAAATTATGCAATGTAGCAGCACTGCAGATTCTGATAGTTACAGGTGGAATTACTTACAGCACTGTGTAAGAAACCTGTCAAAACTTTTCCTCTAGTGAAGGTGCATAATCTAATTAACATGACTTATTTGTTAGCCTTCATTCAGAGGAACAGTCCTGCTTCTGCCATCCTCTCTCTTTGGGAATTCTGTGTTCCTGCTATGCCTCTTATGTCAGCACCAGTACTTGTCTGATACAACGGTGAGCTGGTGCAAGATGCTAAAGAGAAGGAAAGCATTTCTCTTTTGTAGGGTTAGTTCTCCAAAGTTTAGCTTCCAGGATTGGCTTGTCATATTAGCAACTTTTTAGTTATGCAAGTATGAAGAAAATGGGATGAGTTCCTTGGGGGTGTCTGGGACTGGGACAGTGAGGAGCAGGAACACCACTTCACACAGCAGCTGCCTGCTAGACTGGTGTGGCGGTACTGTGAAACAGCACCTCTGTGTAGAGTCTTTCTCTTGACATTTGTTGACAGCAATAACTTTCAGCATCAATTACCGATGATTAATCTACAAATTACGCTATTTTTTTCTTACTATTTTGGTATTGCAGTCCCCAGATGTTATTAATTTGATATTAATAAATCAACGCATTAATCTAGGTTGATACACAAAGAATTTTCCTAAAAAGTGAAATTTTAAAAGTTCTCCTGAAGTTAATCATAGTACTAAGCAGAATGGTAGTAGCAGTTCCATTTGATATAAACTAAAAGATGCATTTTCTTCCCCAGCTAAATCAAAATCACTTGAGTGTTGTTTTCAAAATGGAAAAATATCCTTTTAGTACTGGTTACTGTGTCTTGCCTGCCTTGCTTTTCATGTAAAATCTGAGTTTGCAACACAGGAAATTCAAAGTGATGAGCCTAATATCTTGCAAGAAAAAAAATCCAAAACATTTTACACTACAGAGTAATAATAGAAACAAATTGTGACTTTTAATCAATCATATTTAGAGACTAAAAGTTAAGAAAGAAAGCAATATTACCCTATTTATTGCCAGAAAAGCATAATAGATACAAACAGACCACTTCATAGAGAATATGATTACCTGATGAAACTTGTTGTGGAAAGGAACTCAAATCAATATCTCAATAGACTACATGGAAATACATGAAGCAGAGGCTTAAAGATTGTAATGAACTTTTCTGTCATGTGCACAAATACAAATTCACGTGTGTTATGCTGCTGACATTAGACCACAATGTAGTGTTCTGTCTGCTGCTATCCCAATGGTCCTTTTATAACATCTATGTTAATTTTATTGTCTCTGCTCTCAGAGCAGTGATTATCTCTTACATATGTATAGCTTTTACTGCGAGCTGAACTCTAGCTTAAGAGATAGAGATCCTAACACGTCTAAAAAGTAATTCTAGTGTTTAAGGGATTTGCGTATGGAATTGGATGCTCAGACTTTCCCAAAGCCCTGTGGTTACACATGATGGTTCTGGGAACATCATTGCACCAAATCCTGTAGGCTGTTGTGCAGAGCGTGATGCCTATACAGACTATGTAAGTGAACACATACTGGTTTAATCCTAAATCAGAAATCAATGACTTCTACATCAGCTTAGGAAAAGAACTTCCCAAAAACTTAGTAGAGATATATAAATCCCATTTTTGTTCTTAGTTAATTACAAAAAGACTTACTAAAACTTGACATTAGATATGAGATTTTTGTTTTACTGAACAATCTCAGCACTTATTCGAGCTCCCCCATTTTGCCAAAGATCTCGGTTATTTCTTGGCAAAAAATACACTACCCAAGCAAAAATTCTCTGCGCTACTGCAAAAAAAAAAAAAGAAACCTTAAAAATCCTCCTCAAACATTAGTTTCTAATGAACTACATAGCAAAGAGAATTTTGCCCCTCTCTCCTTGTTATGTAGGCAATTTAAAACGTGTGCTTGTTTACTTAAATTTTTCTCAATAATTAAGCTAAAGAAAACAAGATTGTGTTTTCTTTTACTTTGATGAAGTGTTAGACTTCATTGCTTGCTGAATGGACTGATATGGCATTGCAATTTAAAAGGAAGATTACAAATGAGTCTTTGCCTGGTATCTTCTGGGAAATATGTTGAAAAAAATAAGCCTTGTAGTTTGTGCCAAGTGTTAATGATTTGTTTTTAACAGTAACTTCTGTGAGCATCTGTGATTAAACCAGGGCTAGATAGAGGTAATACCACTCATAGAGAGCAGCTGGTCTTGCTATAAATGTGGCTTTCTTCTTGTGGAGAGGTTATAAACTTTGCCCTGTGGCTGATTCCACTCCAGTAAATATAGATACTTTAGTTAGCAATGGATTTGTCATCTTCTTTGCGCTACTTAATGGCTGAAGCCCATATACTCTGATGAGAGGAGAAGCTTGTTTTGTTGCTGTATATTGCATAAAACAGTTGGAGTTTTATGCAAAAGGTAATGCTAAATTTTCCCAAAGGAAGGGAGGGAAGAAGAGATTTTAGAAAGGAGAGGAGGGTCTCCCTTATAGCTCTCTGACATAACACGATTCGCTCAGTGATGTAATTATTCTGTCACGTACAGTTTTTTGAGAGTGCAGGTGCAAGCTGTCTCAGAATCTGGTGTCACGCATGCTGTGATATAGCTCTGTGTTCCTACTGTTTTGTACAGCCCTTGTTGGCTCTCAGACTTTTTATTGCAGCATATGGCTGTCTGATGTTAGCATTTCACTGTGGACAACATAATGAACTTCCAGCAGTCTATTGCTCCCATAAGCCTCATGCTAGCTGAGCAGGGGTGAACTTATCTGGCAAACATAACGCTTTTTCAGAAGAGCTTGACATCAATGTCTGGAATGTGAACAAGAACCTTCTCTACCTCCCCTCGCTTATTAAAACTGAAAAAAATTTAGGTTTTGCTCAAACTCTGCTTAGGTTGTCTTCTTTTGATTTTTTTTTAAATATCTAACTTTTGATTGCTTTTCTATCCTTTCACAAGAGTAGCAGAGGGCCTTCTATATGGTTTTGATTTCTAATCTTAACTCAGCTGGTGAGGTAAAGGATTACAAAATGAAATTTTGATATTTTCATCAGAACCCAAAAATTTTACCCGTCCATTAAGTCCAGTCATTATGATGCAATCACCACATTTCATATGTATGTTTTCATAAATTCATTGATTTGTTTCTCAAAACCAAGGAGGTATTTTGCTATTGCTGCTTTCGTTAGAAGTCTGTTCCTGTACCCAAGTGCTCTGATGGTTAGCTGTATGACAATTTCTATGTTAAATTCATTCTTGGATGGGGTTTTTTGTCTTTTGACTGACTAGCTTGAATTCTAGGTATATTCAGAGGCATTGCTTGCATCCTATTTCTGTTCATCATCAGTTGTGCTTATAAAGCTTAAGTGGAATTAAGTTTTCTACTATGGCACAAATTTAAAACTCAGGAAAAATACAGTGTTTAGTCAGACTGTAAAGACTGAATTAAATTAACTCCTTGGTGGTTGATTTCAGCTGTATAACAACTTTGCTCTGAACCCACGAAAATCACTAGGTGCTGTTTGAACGCTGGAGGGAAATGCAGTTCAATGATGTCAAAATTTTTAAGCATAGCAGCCTAAGTAGTTGCTATGAAAAGGTCACAGAGCTGCAAGCAGCTTAAGTAATAAAAAAGGCAGTAGAAACTACTGCTTGAGGAGCTTCTCAGGTTGACTGAATTGCTAGTCAAGGGACTACATTAATATTGATTCCAATGGCAGAAGAAGAGTATTTAGTTTTGAAAGCAAGTGTTCTGTCGTCTTGCTATCTTGAGATATGTATGAACTTTAGGGAGTTATCTCTACTGTAATAATGTTTATTTTTTTGTTATGTTAACTGTGTGCTAATGTTGTCTACTATTAGTAGTGCTGGTCCAAGGAACGACTGAGAAACCACAGCTGCTGGTCTCCCTTTCTAGTGTCTAGAAGTGCTGGATAGAACAACTCTGGTCAACTGAAGCCAGCCAAGCTATTATGCTTCTTTGTGAAGTAAACTGCATATAGATCTGTAATTATTGCTGGAGCACAGAGGGTTAAAGACACCTGCGGATTAGCCCATTTTACCAACACCTTATTCAGTGATACCTTCACGTATAAAGCATTGACAAACCCAGAACCAATGCCTCTTTGTTTCTTCTGCGGGTGGGATGAGAATGAGAGATTTCAGGTTTACTTGCTAAAACCCCTACTTTAATTGTTCATACATTAGACATGAGGTTCGTTGGGTTAGTTGCATTCATACATGAAAGAATATTCTCAGTCAGGTGATTTCCAATTAATGAAGTGCTACTGCAACCATCGCTATATGAAGTGTTATGGTTTCAGTAAAACACGAGACTCGTTACAGGTCTGCAGAGAGTCTGCAATGGCAGTGGTGGTAGTACAGACCTGTAATCTGCTGTGTATGTCTGAACCTGTTTCAATTAGACATAATTAGTGGCTTCCTCTGTGTGCTCAAACCAGACATCTGTTTAGCTACTTCCCTCTGTTTTCAGCATGTATCATAGTTACTTGCCCTGGCTTAAAGCAAATCTTATTTCTTTGTGGTTTCTCCATGTCTTGGTTTCAAGCCCTTGTACAAAACATTGTTCTAGTCCAAAAGGTACCTATAGAAAAGAATATTATAGGAATGTAAGTCAGTGTGCTATGCAGATCATCAAATCAAAGACTATGAGTTCACAAAGGCCTAAAAAAACTTCATGGCATCTGAAAACAAACCTGGAATAGGTACTTAAAGCTTATAGGGCCAACTTGATGTTTCATGGCACTCACCAAAGGTTACTTAGCGTTATTAAATACATTTTTTAGATGACACTAGGAAGTGTGTGAATATGCAGAATATAAGAGATATGTAGATACTTGTAATGTAAGGACATCTGGTTTGTGGTCATATCTGGTTAACAGGTATTCAGCACGAAAACAAAAGACCAGAGATAGAAACAGTAATAAACCCCACCTAGACAACTAAACACTAAGGCACAGGAGATAAGGGAGACCAAAGGACAGATCCCTCAGTTCACAGGTTGAGGAAACTCAACCGAAGGAACAGCTCAAAGCCTTGGAGATGCTAACGAACATTTTGTAACTGATAAGTGGGAGATTTTTATATATGAGATATTTGAGGAGGCTTTTGGGATTATGTGAAATTTATCTTTGGATGTTATAGAGGTAATGTGTGAATGTACAAAATTTATTTTGTCATGTTTAGGGGAGAAGCCAAAGCTATGGCAAGGGAGGGATCCACGTGGGTGGGAGGAGGAAAAAGCATGGGAAAATGGAAGTAAGGAGGACAAAAGGAGGCAGTCACATTTTTAACCTGCTTGCTGGTTGCTACGTTTGTCTGTCTGAGCTCAGTGCCTGATCCCTTTGGCCTGTCCTACCTCGTTAAACTCTGCTCCTAACTCTTTCCTGTGTGACCTTGCTGTTTGTGTGGAGGTGTCTCACTAGCCCACTTCAAGCTGGACTAGCTGACAAGTGGGAGGAAACCAGAACCTTGAAAGATCCAAGATTAGACCTGGTTAGACCTAAGACCAAGGTTAAACAGGGCCATGGGTTTGGGCACAGGTTCTGGGCCAAGCTATGGGTCTGTTATTGGGACCTGCAAAAGTAGGAGAGACTGCAAATGAAGAGTGAAGTTGTGTGACTGTCCACCAGTAAATTGATCAGCTGAAGGGGGGGAACAGGACTGGACTGTGTTGTTCATGTCTCTGTAAGTGCTGTTGGTGCTTACATGGGTGCCATCAAAGGCACTGCTCACTTTGTGGATGGCTGTCTGTGTTTTGCTTGTGTCTGTTGGGTATACATGTTCAGCCTTGCTGCTGGCTGGACATAAAAAGACCACAGCAAACAGACTGGGGAATAAAATTGCCTTGGCCTTGAAGTCCACTGTATCCAGGTTCCCCAAGCAGAAAACAAGCCACATCCCTACATGATAAAGAGATACAAAAGAATTTAAAGTCACTATTGGTGTGAGTTATGGCACAGATTCCCTTCTGACTTTACTTCTAATGACTGATTAATCTCATATGTTAGTGAACCCTCTAATCATGTGAGAGAAATTATTGTCAGTTGATGCTTCACAGCCCTCTTTTCTATTTGTTTTCTAGCTGTGACAGATTGCTACCCCTTTCCCAAACTTCAATTTGTCTTTAACATATGCACAGCTTCAAAGTGGAGAAGAAACCTCCCTGGGTCCAGAAACCACTTTTAAAAACCTAGACATATGGGCTGAATTACAAATGGCTCCAAAATTCAATGTTGATGGATTGTCATTGGTAAACCATCAGGAAGGTAGCAAATGCCTTCATAAGGCAAACTCACCGCAGTTACAAAAGGCTGTTGCAATACAATCAACAGGTAGCTGTTATCACTAGCACTGGACTTAAAAGTTGGCTGCCCTCACAACTTCAAGTATAAAAACAAATAAAATAGCACACCCCCCTCCCCCACTCCCTAGTAATAATCAACAAGAGAGAAAAAAATAGACGTGGGTATGTAATTTATCTATCCTATTTCTGTTTACCTTCTGTTGCTTAGTGTAGGCACACTCCAGGAATTCAAAAGTTTTACTGTTAATCAGTAAAGGCTTCCTGGTCATCAAATGGCATTTCATGAGCCTCAAAAAGTTTTGTTGTCTTTGTTTTCCTCATAAAGAACATGTAATTAGTACCTTTTATTGTGCTTTTAGTGATATAAGACAGTGGAGATTCCCAATTTTCTCATTTATACTGCCATAATATACTCAGAGCTGTGACATACATTTCTTCATTCTGTGTTTACTAGTAGTCTCTCATGCCATGAACAATCAGCATTCTCATGTTAACTACTAAGCCTCTCTTCTCGTGGGTACTCAGGTGTTCAAGCTCCACGGCTGTAGATTTTGTTCTCAGAGCAGTGTGCTTTCTTTCTGTTATTGGAAGTGGGAAAGGAAAGCATCTTACAGATGCATTGACTAGTACGCTCAGGGAAAAAAGAAAATCATTTGAACTATGAAGAACATCTGGGCCTCCTGTCCCCAAACTAAGTAAAGCTCCTTAGCAGTGTTTCTGTGTCAAGAATCAAGGTCTTTTTCCTCTCTGCAAATTGACGTGCTGTAACTCCCTGTTGCTAAGTGATCCATGTCAATTACATTTTGCTTGAGTACATGATTTCTCTTAATTCAGTTGTAGGATACTGTAGCTTTTATGGTTTGAAATCTAGCTTTTTGTTGGGCAAACAAGTCTGATACACTTCCAGACTATGTTGTCATTTAAGTAACAACTGTCTAACTTGCTTTATTTGACAGAGTTTTCTCCATTATTTTCCTTTTATTAACTATTCTGCTGGGATAAAACTTATATTAAATGAAGAGTTAAAGTAAGCATTTTAAAGTTGTCTTATATATGCAGACCTGAGTGACAGTATGGCCTTCTGTTTTTTGTGCAAACTGTTTGAAAACAAATTTTACTTGTGTTACTGATAGTATCATTTGAATAATCTAAAAGCATTATAGTCTCAGTTTCTATGCTAAAGGACTTTGCCATGGCTACAATCTACCTACTGACTAACACTTTATATGTATACTGTAGCAACTTTTCTCTGGAACCCAATCAA